>Ga0209748_1001191_pt1 | contig 12960 bp, 13 predicted proteins | sample BarGraIncu00421A_FD_185490 | JGI IMG/M metagenome (GOLD analysis project Ga0209748, IMG submission 185490) | Arctic peat soil microbial communities from Barrow, Alaska - Barrow Graham LP Incubations 004-21A (SPAdes) (version 2) | ecosystem: Environmental > Terrestrial > Soil > Wetlands > Peat... | reverse complement strand
AAATCTTCACCAGACAGGGATTATATTCTGGAATTCATCAGAAAATCAGAAAGAGGAATTATCAGGGCCAGGTAAGTCCTTTTTTATTTTACTGTAGCCAGCCTTGCGCTGAGATCTCTGCTTCAGACCCATAAATGAAGCACCGAAATCGCCTGTTACACAGATAAGATCATTGGCTCTGGCACCATCCCTTTTTACCAGATTATTTTTTTCAACAGTACCCACCGCGGTAACTCCGATCGTTAGTCCTGTCAGCGAACTGGTTGTATCTCCGCCAACCAGGTCGACCTTATATTTTTTGCATGCGAGAGAAATTCCTTCATAGAAATCTTCAATCTGTTCAACATTGAATTTTGAACTGATTCCGAGAGCAATCAATACTTGTCCCGGAGTTCCATTCATAGCATAGATATCAGATATTGCCCTGATAACAGCTTTATATCCGAGATGTTTAAGGGGGGTGTAGATCAGGTTGAAGTGGATTCCTTCCAGAAGAAGATCGGTTGATACCAGTGTTAGATTTTTTCCTGAATCAATAACTGCAGAATCATCTCCGATACCGGTTATTGTTGTTTTATTTCCGGTTCTGACATTCCCTGTAAGATGTTTTATAAGACCAAATTTTCCAAATTCATTTATTGATTTCTTGTTTTCAGATTTGTCCATATTTTCTGGTTTTCCCTTTGTATTACTTTGAGTTATACTTTGTGATCCTTTGTGGTTGAATGAATTATATTTACCACAAAGGTACGCAAAGGTTATCACTAAGGTTCACAAAGGATTTTTCAAACACATCATTTGCTGACAATATCTCTTCCAAATGGTGACAAAGCTATTGCAGTAAGTTTAAAATGCTGCAAACCAAAGGGGATACCTATAATTGTTATACAGAGAAGAACTCCGAATATGACATGAGTTGCAGCTATCCATAAACCTCCGGTAAGCAGCCATATTATGTTCATAAGAATGTACAGACAACCGGAAGCTCTTGATTGTACACGAGTATCACGACCAAAAGGCCATAACGAAAGTGAAGCCATTTTGAGTGTCTGGATGCCGAACGGAATACCGACAATGGTTATCATAAGTACAAGACTTCCAATGAAGTACTCAATTGCTATGATTAATCCACCAAATATTAGCCAGATTAGATTTCCCAAAAAATTCATAGACAGATAATTATTGATTTATTCCAGAATAACAGTTTTATCTTTCGGATATTTAACAGAATATGTAAGTACTATCTGTTTGGTTTCCTGAGGCTTTATTTCAAGATCCCACTTTATTTCACCAGTCTGCTCATTAAGTCTGCCACCTGACAATTCAATGTGGTCAACATTAATACTGCTGTTTGATGAAACCGGAATCTGATCGTTAAGAGTGATTTTAACCGGATTAGCTTTATTATTCCTTATTGTAAGAAGAAATGAATAGGTCTCAGTTCTGTTTGTTCCAATAACCTTCTTACTGGTGAAATCTTTGCGTTTCTCCCTTTTTACAAGGATACTGTTATCTGTTCCCAGCGAGAGTGTCAGGGTATCTGTTAACTGGTTGACATTAAGGGTCGATTTTCCCACGAATGAATTTTCGAAATATAGTATGGCCTCACCCGTCTGAAGACTTAATTTTGCCCAGTCAGTAATATTAGCAGTCAGATAAGCGAGTGGTGATAACTTTGGCAAAGTAACATACTTATAATCAGCAGGGGCTGTAATGCGCTGGATTTCTACAGTCTGTATTTTCCCATCAGATGGAACTGTGTAGGGAATTGCAATGTCGAATGTAATAGTTGTCTCTCCAACCTGCTTTTGAACAGATACCGGACCTGCTTCCATCGCCTTTTCCTCCATTTTCTTATCATTGGCCATTTCCATCATCACAGGTGCTTCACTTCGTTTGGACATTGCAGCAATTCCTCTGAGAATAACCGGGGAAGGATTATAAAAATCAACAAACCATGGATTTAAAACCGGAATATCTCCTGCTACCCATGGTGTGGCATTTGAGAAACTCAGCTTTACATCTTTCCATTCAACCCCGGAATTCTGAAAAACATTTGCCTTGTAAAAAATCGCAACAGGGTTTTTTATATCATCAACCCTGATGTCGTATGATGGATACCATCCTGCATTAGCTACTACATAACTGAATGTAAGTTTTCCGGAAACTTGTTTCTCCGATACAACAGAAACCAGAATTTCACCCGAGGGAAGTTGTTGTTTGCCAAGTTTGTTGACTACTTGTTGCTGAAGAGCAGTAATCTGTTTATTATAATCTTTTATCAGCCTTTCTTTTTTTAAAATTGTCATGGTGATCTGATCCATGTTATTGGTATAAAGTTCCATGACATTTTTTAATTGCTCAATAGTGAATGTTGTTTCCTTAACGAGGATGGCCCTGTTTGCAACTAGAAATGCCTCTTTTTCCTTGAGGATGCTTATAGCAGCATTTTCATCTTCGACTTTGATCTGGAGAGCCTCAATCTGACTCCTGATGCTTTTTACTTCAGGGGAATCTTCCAGATTCTGCAGATAATTATTCTGGTGGTTAACAGAAAGGATTGTAAAATCTCCAAAACCTTTAACCTGAATGCTTTGCACATCAATATATGGCGAAAGGCCTGAAAGTTTCAGAATACTTTTTCCGGGTAAGAGTGAAACCGAAGTTTCGTGATCAATCTGAGCCCTGTCAGGGAACACTGTAACATGCTTTATTTCAGCTTTTATCTCTTTTTCGGACTGTGCGGAAAGACTAAAAATTGCTGAAATTAGGAATATTGATGTAATTAATACTTTTTTCATAGCATATCTGAATTTTGCTGTCTAAAGGTAAAACTTTTATTTAAGCAGTGTATATCGGCTATCCTTTTTAACCGCAAAGCACGCTAAGAAGACGCAAAGTACGCAAAGATAAAACCTTATAATTCAGTTCTTTGCGATCTTATTCTTAAATCCTTTGCGATCTTTGCGGTTAGTGGATTTCGTCTTGTGCCAATAGATCTTCAAACCTAAAAATATGTTAAATACGTCTTTTCATGCTGTAGACAGGTTAAATAGCCTACATTTGCAAAATATTTCAAAACTCAAAATGAAGGGATTAAGAATTGGGAATCTTGCAATAGAAGTACCAATTATACAGGGTGGGATGGGAGTAGGAATCTCTCTTTCAGGACTTGCTTCCGCAGTTGCAAATGAAGGTGGCGTTGGTGTCATCTCAAGCGCCGGACTTGGACTTTTATACAAAGAATTTTCATCTGATTTTCTGGAAGCAAGCATATACGGACTTAAAGAAGAGATACGAAAAACGCGTGAAAAAACGTTGGGCATTATCGGTGTCAATGTTATGGTTGCGATGACCAATTTCACAGATATGATTAAAACAGCCATCTCTGAAAAGGTTGATTTAATTACAGCAGGAGCGGGCCTTCCGCTTGACATGCCATCATTTTTGAAAAAGGACAGCATCACAAAACTTATACCAATTGTCTCATCAGCAAGGGCCGCTAAAATAATATGTGAAAAATGGAAAGCTAATTACAATTATCTTCCTGATGCAGTTATTGTAGAAGGGCCTAAGGCAGGCGGACATCTGGGCTTTAAAGAGGAGCAGATATTTGATAATGATTATTCTCTCGAAAAGCTTGTTCCGGAAATCGTAAGTGAACTGAAAATATTTGAAGATAAATATGATAAAAAAATTCCTCTTATAGCTGCAGGGGGCATTTATACCGGTGAAGACATCCATAATATACTCAATCTGGGAGCCTCCGGAGTTCAGATGGGCACTCGTTTTGTAACCACTGACGAATGCGATGCTTCAGCTGCTTTCAAACAGGCTTATATCGACGCTGAGAGTTCTGATATTGAAATTATTAAGAGTCCGGTGGGAATGCCAGGCAGGGCAATCCTGAGCAACTTTATTACTAAAGTCAGAGAAGGTAAAAAGCAGCCAAAAAAATGTCCTTTCAAATGTATCAAGACATGTGATATATCTAAAAGTCCCTACTGTATAATTGTTGCTCTTATTAATGCACTTAAGGGTAACTTTGAAAACGGGTATGCATTTGCCGGTGCAAATGCTTTCAGGGCAACTAAAATATCTTCGGTAAAAGAAATCTTTCAATCCTTGTTGAAGGAATACAGAGAAAGCAAGTAGCTTATCCTTTTAAAACCGGTTTTTCAAATGTTCGTTTGCTATGGTGTTCGAATGTCCAAATTTCCTATAAATTTGAAATAATCACAGGCAATTACTTTATTAGCTCCAGATAACCAATGGTACCTGGTACTTTCTGGTTTTCTCCTTTATTACCCATAGGGCATCCCGGAACCGGACAATTAATTATTTTATGTTCATTATTATCTGCAGGTTCCCAGCCCATAATAAAGTATAGCACGAAGAAGCCTAAAACATAGGCTACTGCAACATGCCATCCGTTTTTAACCCAGAGAATTACATTACGGGATTCAGGAAATTTATTGGTAATTGCTACACCCGCAGATGAACCAAACCAGATCATTGAGCCGCCAAATCCCACACTGTAAGCCAGCATGCCCCAGTCAAAATGGCCCTGGTCGAGACAAAGCTTTGTAAGCGGGATATTATCAAATACTGCGGAAAGGAATCCGAGTGCAAGAGCTGTGATCCACGAGGCGTTAGGAAGTTCTTCTACAGGCATCAATGATGCACAAAACACAAGACAGAGCAGGAAAATTGTTCCTTTAATTGCTACGGGAACCTCTTTCCATGGTACAGGCCTGAGGAGAGCTCCGATAACGATGGCAATCCATACTCCCAAAGCAGGCATATCGTAAAGTATATTGGAAACAATTGCACCCGCAAGCATAAGGCCAACATTAAATATTTTTACCCAATCAATCTTCACATTAAGATTTGCATCTTTTTGAATCCTTTGATATTTGTCCTGCTGATGAGATGCGAACCATGCAAAGAACAGAAGTGCAGTACCGGCAGCAATAAATCCATGTAAGACGTTAAATGCGCTTACTCCATCAATCCACATCATTGTTGTTGTGGTATCGCCGACTACACTTCCGCTACCACCACCATTGCTGGCAGCAACAATGGCTGCTATATAACCAATGTGAACTCGCTTTTTAAAAACGACTATGGCAATAGCTCCTCCTATAAGAGCAGCTGCAATATTGTCAAGGAATGATGATAAAACAAAAACAAAAACCAAAAGTATAAAGGGACCTTTCCAGTCATCAGGGAGAAATCTTGGCAATATATCAGGTACCCCTGATTCTTCAAATATTTTAGATAAAATAGCAAATCCAAGCAAAAGGCCCAGTAGATTAATAATTATACCCCATTCTCCCTGGCGTAATCCTTTATCCATAAGTTGTTCACTCATGGGAGTAGTACCGAAGAGATGCCCCAGCAGGTGAAACCCCGGATCATAAACTAATTTGAAAGTCAATAAAACAGTAAGTCCGATGACTGCAACCCAAAATGTCTGTTTGTGAAAAAGAGCTACCCATAGAAGAATAAGTCCGAAAATAATAAATTCTACCCTCACAGGTCCGACCGAAGGGACTAATCCTCCTGAAGCAAAAAGGCAGATAGGGGAGAATAAAATTAGAGATAACATGAACAGTTTCTTACTGTTATTGATGATGAGTGACTTAAAATAGTTTTTCATTTATCTGGTTTTGCATAAATATTGTAATTGAAAATTAAAGAAGGCGCCAAGATAAAAATATTTTTGTGTTCATTGGATATTTTTTAAAAGGCTATTCAGAATAAACAGATTTTTGTAAGATTATTCTGCTTAAAATCCTATTTTTTTATATTTTTGTATGTTTATTTAGATTAAATACAATTAACAGAATAACTATAACAATTTCAAATTGTTTATTTGTTAAGAGGTTTTAGTCTGTAGATAATAAATGAAATGGAAAAAGATCAGGATAAGATATTAAGTGACGTAACATCAGGCGAATACAAATACGGATTCTATTCAGATATTGAAATGGACCGGATACCAAAAGGCCTGAGTGAGGAGGTAGTCAGAATTATTTCCGCGAAGAAGAATGAACCGGAGTGGTTACTCGCCTTCCGCCTGAAATCATATCGTCATTGGTTGACCATGAAAATGCCAACATGGCCGAATCTTAAAATAGCTCCGATTAATTATCAGGAAATCATTTTCTATGCTGCTCCTAAGGAAAGAAAAAATCTTAATAGTGTTGATGATATTGATCCTGAACTGAAAAAAACATTCGACAAGCTTGGGATACCCCTTGAAGAACAAAAACATCTTGCAGGTGTGGCTGTTGATGCTGTGATTGACAGTGTCTCGGTAAAGACAACTTTTAAGGAAACATTGGCTGAAATGGGAATAATCTTCTGCTCATTCAGTGATGCTGTAAAAGAATATCCCGATCTGGTAAAAAGATATATGGGTTCAGTAGTTCCATATACCGATAATTTTTTTGCAACTCTAAACTCAGCTGTTTTCAGTGATGGTTCATTCTGCTATATTCCAAAAGGAGTAAGGTGCCCGATGGAGCTTTCGACTTATTTCAGAATCAACTCGGCAAATACAGGTCAGTTTGAGCGTACTCTTCTGATTGCAGATGAAGAAAGTTATGTCAGCTATCTGGAGGGATGTACTGCTCCTTCAAGAGATGAGAATCAACTTCATGCAGCTATTGTTGAAATTGTAGCTGAAAAAAATGCCGAAGTGAAATATTCAACAGTTCAGAATTGGTATCCCGGCGATAAAGAAGGAAGAGGGGGCGTCTTCAATTTCGTAACTAAAAGAGGAATGTGCAAAGGAGAAAGCTCAAAGATATCGTGGACCCAGATTGAAACCGGATCTGCAATAACCTGGAAATATCCTTCATGTATTTTACGAGGTGATAATTCCACAGGTGAGTTTTATTCAGTTGCTGTTACAAACAATCACCAGCAGGCTGACACCGGAACTAAAATGATTCATATAGGGAAAAATACTAAAAGCACAATCGTCTCTAAAGGTATTTCTGCCGGTAAAGGTCAAAACAGCTACCGGGGACTTGTTAAGGTTTTGAAAAATGCAACAAATGCAAGAAATTATTCCCAGTGTGATTCCTTGTTGCTGGGTGATAAGTGCGGGGCTCATACTTTCCCTTACCTGGAGGTTGATAACCAGACCGCTATCGTTGAACATGAAGCAACAACTTCTAAAATCGGAGAAGATCAGATTTTTTATTGCAATCAGAGGGGTATTTCAACTGAAGATGCAATAGGCCTCATCGTTAACGGATATGCGCGTGAGGTAATTAATAAACTGCCAATGGAATTTGCTGTTGAGGCGCAGAAGCTTCTTCAGATAAGCCTTGAAGGTAGTGTAGGATAGAATAGTAATTTATTACAATTATATATTATCATGCTGATTATTAATAATCTAAAAGCCTCAATCGAAGGTAAAAATATTTTAAAAGGAATAAGTCTTGAGGTTAAACCCGGAGAAATCCATGCAATTATGGGTCCAAACGGATCAGGGAAAAGCACTCTTGCTGCAGTTCTTGCCGGAAGGGAATTTGTGGAGGTAACCGAAGGAACGATTACATATTTAGGGAAGAACCTGCTCGAAATGGCAGCCGAAGACCGGGCAAAAGAGGGAATATTCCTGGGATTTCAGTATCCCATCGAAATTCCGGGAGTGAGTATGGTAAATTTCATGAAAACGGCTGTTAATGAACATCGTAAACATAAAGGTCTCGATCCTCTTTCAGCTTCTGATTTTCTTAAGATGATGCGCGATAAGAAGGAACTTGTTGAGATTGATTCAAAACTTGCAAACAGATCTGTAAATGAGGGTTTTTCGGGTGGAGAAAAGAAGAAAAATGAGATTTTCCAGATGGCGATGCTCGAACCAAAGCTTGCTATTCTTGATGAAACCGATTCAGGTCTGGATATCGATGCTTTACGTATTGTAGCCAATGGAGTAAATAAACTTAAGCATCCAGATAATTCATTCATCGTAATAACTCATTACCAGAGGTTGCTCGATTATATTATACCGGATGTAGTTCATGTTCTTTATGATGGAAGGATTGTAAAAACTGCCGGAAAAGAACTCGCCCTTGAACTGGAAGAAAAAGGATACGACTGGATCAAAAAAGAGGTCGAAAATAATGTGATAGCATGAACGGAAAATCTGAGATAACAGAAAAATATCTGGGACTTTATAAGGATAATATTAATAAGATTTCCAGTATTTCATCTCCCTTTATTAATTCTTTCAGAGAGTCGGCTTTTGAGAAATTCAGTGAGCTGGGAATCCCGACAAAGAAGAATGAAGCCTATAAATATACCAACCTCAATATCTTTTTTGACCACGATTACGAGAGTTATTTTATGCCGGTTCCCTCGGATTTTATCAAAGCCGAGGAGTTCCGTTGTGATATAACTGACCTTGATGCTCATGGGATAGTTTTACTGAACGGATTTTATCCGACAATAAACGATAAGCTTCGTCAGCTGCCCAGTGGTATATGGATCGGTAGCCGCAATGAAGCCGCGGTACGATTTACAGACATATTTGAAAAGCATTTTGGCAAATATGCAAAGAGTGAAACTGATGGTCTGATACATCTTAATACCGCTATGGCTTCAGACGGATTATTTATTTATGTCCCCGAAGGAGTAACTCTGACAAAGCCTGTTCAGGTAGTTAATCTTGTTCAATCCGATGAAGATATGTTCAATCAACACAGGAACCTTATTATTGTGGAAAAAAATTCAGAATTTTCTATAATAATCTGCGACCACACTCTTTCACCTCAAAAATTTCTGACAAATGCTGTTACTGAAGTATTTGTAGGTGAAAATTCTCATTTCGACATAATAAGAGTACAGAATGAACATAATAATGCCTGTAAAATAACCAATACATTTATCCATCAGGAGAAAAACAGCGTTACCTCTTCAAATAATATAACACTTCATGGCGGTCTTATCCGTAACAGCACATATCATTACCTTGGAGGTGAAGGAGCAGAAAGTCATTCATATGGTTTATTCCTTGCTGATAAATGGCAGCATATCGATAATTTTGTAAATGTTGACCATGCTTTTCCTCACTGCACAAGTAATCAGTTGTTTAAAGGAGTGCTTGATGATATGTCGACAGGAGCTTTTAACGGACGAATATTGGTCCGGCCGGATGCTCAGGGTACATTAGCTTACCAGAGAAATAATAATATCCTTCTTACAGACGATGCAAAGATGGATACCAAACCGCAACTCGAGATTTTTGCAGATGATGTAAAATGCAGTCACGGTGCAACAATTGGCCAACTCGACGATGATGCTCTGTTTTATCTTCAGTCACGGGGAATAAATAAGCACGAAGCCAGGCTTATGCTGATGTTCGGATTCGCTCATGAAGTAATTCAGAATATTAAGATTGAGCCGCTTCGTGAAAGGATGGACAACCTTGTTATGCAGAGGTTGAAAGGTGAACTTTCGAGGTGTGCCAGTTGTATGGTAAAGTGCGGATAATCTGAAAATTTAATGAAAGATATAGCTGAAATAAGAGCTGATTTTCCAATTCTGAGAAGGCAAGTTTATAACAGGCCACTTATCTATTTCGATAATGGTGCAACTACTCAAAAACCACAGAGTGTTCTGGATGCAGTAGATGAAGTATATGAGTCCTATAATGGAAATATTCACAGGGGAGTGCACTTTTTAAGCGATATGTCATCTGAAGCTTACGAAAAAGCGAGGGAAAAGGTAAAGTCATTTATTAATGCAGATAAAAGAGAAGAGATTGTCTTTACTTCAGGCACAACGTGTTCAATCAATGGAATTGCCTTCTCCTTCGGTGAACGATATATTAAACCAGGTGATGAGATAATCCTTAGCCGTCTCGAACATCATGCTAACATTGTTCCGTGGCAAATGATGTGCGAAAGAAAAGGAGCTGTGTTGCGTGTGATCCCTATAAATGATAATGGTGAAATAATCCTGGAGGAATACTATAAATTGCTCTCATCAAAAACCAGACTGGTATCTGTTACGCAGGCATCTAATGCATTGGGAACAGTTCTTCCTATAGAAAAGATAATCAATGCTGCACATTCTGTCAATGTTCCGGTTCTTATTGATGGAGCCCAGGGAATTCAACACGGAATTGTTGATGTAAAAGCAATGGACAGTGATTTTTATGTTTTTTCAGGACACAAGATTTACGGTCCTGCAGGAATTGGTATATTATATGGTAAGGAGAAATGGCTTTCCGATTTACCTCCGTTTCAGGGCGGTGGTGATATGGTTGATAAAGTTACTTTTGAAAAAACCACTTATAACGAACTTCCTTTTAAATTTGAGGCGGGAACAATGAACTATCCGGCTGCAATTGGATTGGCAAGTGCACTCGATTATGTATTAAGTATCGGAAGGGAGAATATTGCGGTAAGAGAAAAGGATCTTCTTTCCTATGCTACTGAAAGGCTTTCAGGCATTAAAGGGTTGAAAATACTTGGGGATTCTAAGGATAAAATTTCAACAATCTCATTTCTCCTGAAAGATATTCACCAGTATGACACCGGTATGATTCTGGACAAGATGGGGATAGCCGTCAGAACCGGAACTCATTGTGCCCAGCCGGTAATGGACCGTTATGGTATTGATGGCACGGTACGGGCATCATTCTGTTTCTATAATACAAAAGAAGAGATTGACGTTCTTGCTGACGGGATTGAAAAAGTAAAAAGCATGTTTGCCTAAAAAAATTATATGACAATCAACGAAATACAGGATAGTATTATTGAGGAATTTTCAATGTTCGAGGACTGGATGGATAAGTACAACCTGCTTATTGATCTGGGGAAGGAATTACCTGTCATTGATCCAAAGTACAAAGTAAAAGATTTTCTTATTGAGGGATGTCAGTCAAAGGTGTGGCTCCATCCCGATTTTGATGGTAAACTGATAACTTTCACTGCCGACAGCGATGCAATAATAACGAGAGGCATCGTAGCTCTTCTGATAAAAGTATTATCAAACCGGACTCCGGAAGAAATTTTAAATTCAGATCTTTATTTTATTGATAAAATTGGACTGAGGCAGAATCTCTCTCCGACCCGTTCCAACGGATTGCTTTCAATGGTACGTCAGATGAAGCTTTATGCAATGGCCTTGGATGCAATAAAAAAATAAAATTACTATGGACCCTGCAGAACAACTGGAAATTGAAACCAGGATTGGCGAAGTACTAAAGAGCATTTTTGATCCGGAAATCCCGGTGAATATTTATGATCTCGGACTAATTTATGAAATAAATATTGATGATGAGCATGTTGCCCATATCACCATGACACTTACAGCGCCTAATTGTCCGATGGCGGAGGAACTTCTTGAGGAGGTAAAATATAAAGTGGCCGGTACAAAAGGAGTGAAAGATTGTGATCTTAAACTTACTTTCAATCCGCCATGGGATAAGAATATGCTCAGCGACGAGGCAAAACTTGAACTTGGATTCCTCTAAACTCATCTGATATGACTACTTTAGTTGATAAAACCTCTTCAACCCTTATAAAAGAATATGCCGCAGAAGTTGGCTTTGATCTTTGTGGCATCGCACGGGCAAGATCGCTCGATGAACATAGACAGATATTGAAAAATTGGGCTTATACGGGTATGAACGGCGATATGGCATACCTGGGCCAGAATATTGATAAAAGAATCGACCCCCGGATTCTTCTTCCCGGTGCAAAATCAATTATAGTTACCGGGTTGAATTATTATACTGAAAAAAAACAGGGTGGGAATGGTATCCCAGTGATTTCCAGATATGCATATGGAGTTAATTATCACGATGTTATCAGAGAAAGGCTTAATAAAATCCGTGACTTTATTAAAAGCATTCATCCGGAGGCTGTAGGAAGATCTTTTGTGGATTCAGCGCCTCTCCTGGAGAAAGCCTGGGGCAGAGAGGCTGGACTGGGATGGCCCGGAAAGCATTCTATATTGATAAACAGGAAGATAGGGTCATTTTTCTTCCTGGGAGTCATCGTTATAAATATTGATCTTGAGTATGATCAACCGGCAGAAGAGGATAAATGTGGGACCTGTACATTATGTATCGATTCCTGTCCTACCGGAGCTATCTGTAATAACAGAACAATTGATACCAGAAGATGCATAGCTTATCTGACTCTCGAATCGAAAGCTCCTGTTCCGGATGATCTTGTTATGAAACTGGAGGGAAGGGCATTTGGTTGTGATAAATGTCAGGATGTATGTCCATGGAATAAAAATTCAAGACCGCATAAAACTCCTGAATTTGAACTTCCGGCTGAAGTCGGACTTATGTCAACCAAAAACTGGAAAAACCTTTCAAGAAAAGATTATAAGAGACTTTTTGAGAGATCAGCGATCGGAAGAAGAACCTATTGCAGATTTATGGACAACATTGAGGCTGCCTCCATATCGGTAAGCTGATTCGGCATTACCTGTCCTCAATTATTGTAACCACTATCTCTCTTTTTTCGCGGGGGCCGTCAAACTCACAAAAAAAGATATTCTGCCAGGTTGATAATCCGGGGCTATAATCTATAATAGGTATTGTTTCAGAAGGGCCAACTAAACCTGCTTTAAGATGGGCATCCCCATTATTATCCTGGCGATCGTGCTCCCATATACCTAAAGGAATCATCTTTTTAAGCAGAGTAATAACGTCATTTTGGACAGACTGATCCCAGTTCTCCTGGATCATAATTGCAGATGTTGATCCTCTGGCATAAACAGAAGCAATTCCTGTTTTAACCTTGCTTAGACTGATTATCGATACAACCTCAGTTGTAATGTCATAAAGCCGATTCTTCCTGTCAGTACTTAGTGTAATTATCTTTTGCATAACTATAGATTTGATATTCTATCAGAATAAACATTCTTAATCGTGTATCCCTTTGTGTTACTTTGAGTTTTCCTTCGTGCACCTTT
>Ga0209748_1001190_pt1 | contig 12963 bp, 14 predicted proteins | sample BarGraIncu00421A_FD_185490 | JGI IMG/M metagenome (GOLD analysis project Ga0209748, IMG submission 185490) | Arctic peat soil microbial communities from Barrow, Alaska - Barrow Graham LP Incubations 004-21A (SPAdes) (version 2) | ecosystem: Environmental > Terrestrial > Soil > Wetlands > Peat... | reverse complement strand
TCCAGCCTTCGGGACCTAGGTTAAACTGATAACCGGGCATATTTGGATATGGGCTTTCCGCCGATCCGTTCCAGCTAGAAACCCATTCCGGGGCCAACGCCGCTAACATCATAGTTTCGATGTTAGCTAAATCAAGCGCAATAGCTGGGTTCTTCCAGCAAGACGCAACCGGCGTATTCTGGTTTGTGCCCACATCAAGTGCCATCAAGCGGATACCAGGACGGTGACGATGTTCGGTGCCAGGTAACAACCTAACATTTTTTGGCCCAATCTCTAGATCGTTCCAAAGCAACTTTCCGTCAAGATCATTTGGGGCTTTTATAACCCGCCAATTTTCCTTAAAGGTGTTCTCAACGCTATTCTCCCCATGTAAGTAGGCACCGATTAGCGGAACCTCACTGGTTGTCCGTGGGACAAAATTTGAAATTTGATCCAATAGATCCGGTGACAAAAACAAGTTAGCAATGCCGCAATCAGTTAAAAACTGACGAATCCATTCAATCTGAAGCTTGGGTGAAGGGCACCAGCTTGGAAGCTGATACACGGGATTAACCGAGGCCATGCAGAACACTTCCGTTCCGCCGCAAAATTTGCTAATGCTCGTTGCATCAGTGATCTCAATATTGAGAGCGGCACGGTAATTTTTTATAACAAAAACCACGGTGCCGATCTAAATATTTATTGAATTAGAAAATGTTTGAATTATTAAGGTTCATGGGATTACTTTACAACAAAATACAAATACACGCAAATTATTTTAAGTAATGAAAAACACTGTCGCCCGCCGCAAAATGCAACTGATCAAAGTTGCTAAAAAAGCCGGTGTTAAGTTTACCGCTACCGCTGCTAAAAAAGTTGCCGTTAAAGTAGTTGCTAAACCTGCAGTCAAAAAAGCCCCTGCCAAAAAACCGGCCGCTAAAAAAGCTGCTAAATAATTCCATTTTTAGAAAAACAAACAGCCCCACCTCGGGGCTGTTTTAATTGTCGATTTCAACCACCTTTTGCCGGCCGGTCTGCCCGCGGATAATTTTCACCCGCGATTTCGGCACACCGTAATATTCCGCCAGCAATTTGATCAGTGCTTCATTCGCCTGATTATCCGTCGCCACTTCCCGAACATAAACAACCAAACCGTCCTCCCCTGCCTCGACCAACGGCCCCTTTTTGCTATTTGGTTTGATATGGACTTTGATTTTCATTAATTTACATTGCGCTAAAATTATTCGATAATGCTAGCGCCCATTTCGTCCAAAGTTTCACGACCTGTTTTAATATCATTACTCGCCCATTCGTCACCGTAGTTTACCGCCTGCTCAAGGACTAAATCGGTTGCGATTGCTTGCTGATCAGGCGGATATCCGTATTGGTTTAGGGCTCTTTTTACTTCTACCTTTAGGCGCGCTTGCGCATTGGCTCGTATTGTCCAATCAACACTAATATTACCTCGGACACGTTTGACTAATAATCTTGCTAGGTCGCGTAATTGCGCGTCTTCCATAACAGCTGCAGCACTACCATTTGCACGTAATGCATCATAGAAAGCAACTTCATCATCTGCCAAACCAGTTACTTTTCCCTCTTCACTGGCTGCTTTCATTTGTTTGGCGATTTCGATTAATTCTTCAATCACTTGTGCAGCTTCAACCGTGCCGTTTTTATACTTCGCCAAAGCATTTGCTAACATAGCCGAGAAGGAATCAGATTTAACTACGTTACGCCCAAAATGTACTTTAATTTCATCATTCAAAAGTTTTTGTAGTGCTTCGACTGCCAAATTCTTGCGTTTCATATCACGAACTTCTGCTAAAAATTCATCAGATAATATCGGCAAGTCTGGTTTTTCTAGTCCAGCAGCCGCGAATACATCGACTACACCAATTGGTGCGATGGCTTTGTCAACGATCTGTCTAAGTGCCATACGATAATCATCATCTGTTGGACCACCTCTACCACCACCTGAATCTAATTTATCAATTCGAGCTTTTACGGCTTGAAAGAATGCAACTTGTTCGCGAAGTTCGAGAGCTTCGACTGACGGCATTGATAATGCGAAAGCTTTGCTTAATTCAGTAACATGTTGTTTTAGCCGTTTTTTGCCATCATGGACCGACAGAATATGTTCTTCAGCATCTAATATTATTTGTAATTGTGAACCTGTATCAGAATTAAAGTATCGCATATAATCAAATCCATAGAAAAGATCACGTACAATCTCGAACTTGGTCTTCATAACAGCAATAGCTTCACGAATATCAAGCATTGGTTTGCCGTTACCACCACTTTGTGTGTATGTCGCTAGTGCATCGCGTAACGCAACTGCCACGCCCAAATAGTCAACTACTAATCCACCCTCTTTGCCAGGATAAACACGATTCACTCGCGCAATTGCTTGCATTAGGTTGTGACTTTTTAGTGGTTTATCCAGATACATCGTATGCAAACTTGGTACATCAAATCCGGTCAACCACATGTCACAAACAATAACTAGTTTCAACTCATCTTTAATATCCTTGAATCTTTTTTCAATTGTTTTGATATTTTGTTTATTGCGAATATGTTGTTGCAGTTTTAACTCATCCGAAGCAGAGCCAGTCATTACTACTTTAATAGCACCACGCTCATCATTGTTATTATGCCATTCTGGACGTATGGTAATAATTTCTTCATATAAATCAGCCGCAATTCGACGGCTCATCGTAACAATCATCCCTTTGCCGTCCAATACACTTAGGCGATTCTCAAAATGTTCAACAATATCCTTGGCGATTAGTTTTAACCTAGCAATATTGCCAACAATCGCTTCTTTTTGAGCGTATTCGGCCTTTAGTTGATCTTGACGGGTCATTTCTTCGCCTTCTAATAAATCATCTACTTCTTGATCTAGCCACAATTTAGTGGTTTCATCCATGCCTAGGTCCACTAGACGACTTTCGTAATAAATCGGCACTGTAGCTTTGTCCTCAACGGCGCGTTGCACGTCATAAATATCTATATAATTACCGAATACTGCTGGCGTGCTCTTGTCGGTCGTTTCAATTGGCGTACCTGTAAATCCAATATAACTAGCGTTTGGTAATGCGTCACGCATATATTTGGCATTGCCATAGACTGTTTTGGCTTCACCCTGTTCTTCATCGACTTGAATTTTAGCCTTAAAACCGTATTGACTACGATGCGCCTCATCTGCAATAACTATTATATTAGTTCGATCGCTCAGCATCGGATAATTATCTTCGCTATCTTCGGGTGAGAATTTTTGGATAGTCGTAAAAATCACACCACCAACTTCGCGTTGTAATAATTTGCGTAAATCACGACGACTGTCAGCTTGTTGTGGTTCTTGGCGTAGTAGCTCACGGCATGCTGCAAATGTACCAAATAGTTGTCCGTCTAAATCGTTTCGGTCAGTAACCACAACAATCGTTGGATTCTTTAGACGAATATCAGTAATTAATTTACCAGCATAAAACAACATACTAAGTGATTTGCCAGAACCTTGAGTATGCCAAACAACTCCTGCACGATGATCACCTACTGCACTCGTTGCTTCTATAGTCCGATCAATTGCCTTTTTGACTGCCCAATATTGATGATAAGCTGCAACTTTTTTAATAAACTTTTCATCATTCTTGCCATCACGTTCAAACACAATGAAGTTCTGGATGACATCTAATAAGTGAGTTTTATTAAATAAGCCACGGATCATCACATCAAACATAGGTACATTACCGGCTTCGCGCTCACCGTCAATCGTTTTCCATGGCATGAAACGTTCTAATTGTGCGGTTAATGTGCCGATTCGCGCATCCAGCCCATCAGTAATTACACATAATTCGTTGAATCGGAATAAATTGCTAATCTGATGTTTGTAAGTTTGAATTTGGCGGAATGCCTTTACTACATCGGCTTTGCTATCGGCGGCATTCTTAATTTCGATAATAACAAGTGGCAAACCATTTACAAACAGCACGACATCCGGACGACGATTTACGCCATCCTGAATTATAGTCAACTGATTAACGGCGACAAAATCGTTATTTTCAGGATGATCAAAATCAAATATTCGCACCTGCGTAGATCGTATTTGCCCATCATTCGCTCGGTATTCGACGTCGACTCCGTTAACCAACAAATTATGAAAATCTTTATTATCCAATAATAAATCTGGTGAACTAGTACGGATGACTTTTTTGATTACTTCATCACGACTAGCAGCTGGAACATCAGGATTAATAAGTTCGATTGCGGATTCTAATCGACGGCTTAATACAACATCAGTATATTGACGTTCGTTTGTGCCGTCTGGCCCGATTTCGGGACCATTTAATAACGTCCAGCCAAGTTCAGCTAGTATTTCCAGTGAATTCTGTTCGATTTTGTCTTCAGTCATAATCTGGTGTTTACTATTATAACCTAAAAACTAAAGTCACTTAGAATGCTCTTATATTCGACTCTTAAGATTCGCTCCCATTCTGCTGTTTCGCTAGCCTTTTTGCCCAAATGGTCTTTATGATACACAAGTAAGACACTCACCGTGTATTTCTCATTATCTACTAGCGCTATAACCCGACACCCACTCGACTTCTTCGATTGTTTTAGTCCAGCGACTGCAAATTCGTGTTTGATAATCATTTGCCTATTATCGATAGTTTTATGAATAGGTGGATTTGTTCGACCACTCAGAACAAGCTGATCAATACGAGCAAACTCTTTCACTAAAGCGGAACGCGTAATAAGCCAGTTTTTCTTATACTTTTTCTGGAAGTCCTTGATAAAGTGACTTTCGCTATATCGTTCAAACAATACTCGGTAATTTTTTGTAGACATGTTCGGGCTCTTCCTGGGTAATTAGCTCATACGGTATAAACTCATTTGGACGACAAATTTGCCAAGGCAACTGTGTGTGAGTGTAGCTTACTATCTCGTCAACATCAGCATCCTTCCATTCTTTCGTCACAGCATCGATCATTTCGACTTCTTTTATACCAAGGTATTGCAAGGGTTCGTCAGCAGCTTCACTTGTAACACTCAGAGACTGTGACTTTGTCGAGCGACCAGGGATAGATTTGATCTGCAGACCCAATTTATTATCGTCAACTAGTTCATCGACAAAACGAAAATATTGATCAGGAACCGGACCATATTGAAGTCTGCGATATTTCATACCACTCATAGGCTTGAGTTCTTCGTAATACCAGGCAAAATCAATCAAATATATAAGTTTTGCAAGAAGAGTTTTTGGCGCCGAATGACCAGAATACGTCTGATAACGACGAAGGGTCTCGACAATCATCTCGCGATACTTATCATAATTTGGCATATCCTGAGCGAGTAGATCGACCATATCTACGCCCAGATAGTCGGCTAGTCGTCCCATCTCCTCACTCGTGAGGTCCCGTTCGCCTTTTTCTACAGCAACAACGGTGCTACGGCTATTAATACCCATTGCATTAGCTACATCTTCTTGTGACAGCCCATATATTGTGCGAATATCACGCAGATTATTTTCAATTTTAGTCATAGTAATTACCCTTCCTCTGTTATTAAGTATAGCGGATGCCGAAAATAATGTCAATATATTTAACAACATGTCAGAATGTTGACAATTTATTCGATCTGATCTATAATAAAATCACCAAATCAATCAAACATAAAAAGTAAGAGCGAGGCGGGGGTCGAGGGTGACTTTGACCAAGAATAGCAAAACACCGACTCTCGCCGGTGTTTATGACACATATTATTTGCGTAACTTGTGTGCCGCTATTCTAACACACAATTAATTAATCGGCATAGCCGAGAAAGGATAGCGACAAAATTATGGCACAGCCTATTTTAGACCTACCAATCCAATACCAAACATTAAACATTGACATCGAACCAGTTGCACAGATGAGACAATTCGACGTAGAAGCCTACGACGTAGCAAACTGGACAGCAACTATCGCTGTCAACAGCCCAACAGAGCAAGACTACGAGCTCGTTCTGCCATTCGCTATTGAAAGTGGCACTCGCGCAACTATCTCGGTGGTTTCTGCGACGGATGATGATTTCGACGTTGTTGCAAACTTCAAAAAACCAAGCGGTAAAACTGACCAGTTTATACCCTATCTTCAGAAAATGGGGTTAATGACAGCTGAAAGCTCAGCCATCACGCCAGAGCTTGAGGCGTTTGTAAAAGGTTTTAAGACGACAATGTTGCGAATTCCAGCAGGGCAGCACATCTTACGGCTACATGCTAGTCAGAAACTCGAAAGTACTAGTGACGACAAGCGTGCATATCGCCTGATTATGTATGCTCCGCTTTGCAACTTTGTGCTCGGTGGCGGACAAACAAATCTGACGGCAATAGTGACGCTGCCACCAGATTTCCAGGCACCAGTCCAAGTTACGAATGTTGTAGTCGAACCACTACCCAACCAACCAACACCAGCAGAAGGCTCACCGGCTGCACTAGCCATTCAAGCAGCAAACAACAAAGTGTATGCCTGGCATTTTCGTAACGACCCAAAGATCACGATTGACTATCGTTATTAGTAATTGTGAAGAATAATTAAGACGGGGTGTGCGAGAGCACCTCGTTTTTTATACCTTCACCTTTCCAGAAATTAATCGAGGTAATAATGTGTCACGGAGGGTTGTTAGGGTTTGAATTTGTTCGTAATTATTTTGTATTTGTTCAAATATCGGTCGTATCGAGCTATGAAAATCTAATAAAATATCCTCAGGAACTAGTGGAACATGAAAGCCGCGAACTGTACCAACACTAATATTTTGTTGTGCTGCCCCATTTGCCATATTATTTAATTCATCTCTAGATAAAAGCAAATATAAATATATAAATTCATATCCAAATTTAGGCAAAGCAACAAGACCGCATGCAGCCTGATTAAATGTTGATTCGTGCGTTAGTATACCTAGCCTTCCCACTGTTGGTGCCGCATAAATAGCCATTACCACCGTATTCTTAGGAAATAATTTTGCTGCAGAGTTTACCAAACCACTCTCGGTGATAGATTTTTCGCTATCAAATAGAAAGTTGTCTTTTAACTCTTTAGTTGAAAACCAAGAAACATCCCCGCCATAATAGTCGTTTCTCTTTGTAGGTGGAGTCCCCCCAGAACCAACTCTTTCACAAATTTGATTAAGAGTTGTCTGTCTCCATTTCTCTGCTTCGGGATTATCAATGAAATAATGCCTGAAAAGTGCCTGCCCCATCTGCTCGAGCGTTTCGTTCATTTGGCGATTGTGTTCAATTTTTTCATCAAGCGTCCCGAGAATGTTTGCAATCTCATCTTGCTGATTGCGACTTGGGATTATTACTTTTAACATAGAAAGGTGGTTGCGGTTTAATGTCGGCACAGCAGCACCTGCGTTAAAACTAGAGAAATCGATTGATTTTAAAAGATAATATATGAATTTTTCATTATTACCTTTGAAGTCTTTCACCCACAAGGTGGTGTTTAGTGGCCAAAAATCATTCTCAATATATTGCCCACCACCTATAGATCCAGACCTCCCAATAACAACACCCGGACCTTTGACTTTAAATTCATCATGGGTAGTAGCCATACCATTTGATGTAATTATGGGGTATTTCCCTGCACTCCTCTGTGAAGTTGGCAAATCAAAACCACGCTGAAGAGTTATAGCTTCTGAAAGAGACAAAACAGTCTGGGTCATTTTTCTCTCCTCCACCCAAGAGGCGTATTGGCGACATTAATATTATCCAATCCAACAGTAAGTTTTGCAATTTTTTTCTTTAATTGCTCACTATTCTCTACGATAGATTTTATGTTTGCTTTTGCATACTCATCAGCCTCTACCTCTGTTGCAACATAAGACGGTCGAAGAACATTATACCCTTCAAAATAAACTACTGCGTTAAATAATTGCTCAAGCTTCGCTGTGGTTTTATAACCTGCTATTCGTCTTATGATAGAAAGTTCCCCGATCATTGTGCTTTTTGTCTTACTAATTTCTAACGCCAAGTCTGCCGAACGAGCTCCTTCAGCCTTCATCATTTCAAAATGCATATTTCTTGAATCGGGTTCCGTGTTTCGCACAGCAACCATATAGTAATAACTATTTAGTAGACTCTCAAGATAACTCGTCGTCACTTGATCAAGTTGATATGCATATTTAGAAAGATTCGCTTTCGCGTATGTCAGCTGAGAACTTCTTTGATTACGATTAGTAAAATAGTGTGTCAAGAAAGAAGTTAAGAACACTGTTAGCAGAACAATAAAAACTTGCCACCATGCTTGGTTAGTAACATTATCCTCTCTTAAATACCTTGCGCAATCAAGCAAAACAGTCTTGGTCATTTTTTGTCCGCCTCTTTTGCTGATGGCCTAACGGCCGGCTGAGCTATACTCGGTGTACCAACGCCTTTTGTGATATCTGGTTCTGTATTTTTTACTTGTGATACCGCTGGCTTTGCAAGTAAAGACAATCCTAAACCACCCCTTACTATTCTTGGGGCTGCAGGCTTGATGTTTGACGGTGTAAATATTTCACCAACGACGACTCGATGTTGATTATTGTTTTGGTTTGCCATTATTTCAGACCTCCTATAAAAATAATCACCAATGCCATAAAGAATGCTATGCTGAAACCAAAGAATATGAAGGCTGTAATGTTGAGGGTGGAATTTATTTTACCAGTCACGATACTATCTAATCCTTCTCCGATATTTTCTATAGATTTATTGTAATTTTCTGTAATTTTCTGTTTAGCAGCATCAAAAAATATATTCGAAAAATAATACCCAGCAAGGACTTGGATTATGGTCAATGCTAAAAATATTATAGTAATAATGCCAAGTGTTTTATTCGCCAGTATTATATCTCGACCAAATGCAGCGATTGCCGCCAATAAAGCCACGGACAAAGAGAGGATTGCCTTGTCCTGTTCTATGACATTTTGCGCATGAAGAGACTGATACCGATAATACTCTTCTCGATAATGTTCGTATCTCTCTTCTTCACTCATTTTTTATCAGCCTCCACACTTATTTCGGCGAACGGAGGTTTGATTTTGAAGCCAAGCCTAGACCAATACCAGTGTTTTTTGATGGGCTTTTGTGATTGAGTGACAATAATTGTATCTACTACTTCCGACCGAAACACATTAGCAATAAATTGTTCAGACTCCTCTTGCCCGAAATTATTACCGATGTAAATGAGTTTACCGATCATACGCACATTAAGATCGCTTCTCTCTGACTGTATCAAGCTGTCAAATCCGTGTTCAATAAATGCATCTCGTACTTCCCAGAGTAGTATAGAATGTGAATCCCCACCATATCTATTTGGCGCATCTCTTTCTGTTGCCGGCCAATATGAAACGTAGCAAATATGATCAGCAACAGCTTGGCAGAGTTCAATAAAACGACGAGGACTAGGTTCTTTTTCCAACCTCTCCCATACGACATTAGCCTTTTCGACTAGACTGAGTTTGAGATTATTTGGTATTGGATATTTCTCGCTGATTAGTCTCCAAAAATGTTCCTGGTCTTTGTCAAGATAGTAAGAGAAGCGACCTGGCTCGGCTATGCTGTAACTACTCAGCAGATGGTTTTTTATTTTCTGAAGATCAATGGGGGCAAGAAATATTGTGCGGTCTTGTCTTGGTAATTCAGAAAATATGACCATATTATAATCTTAGGCATTCTAAATTATTTTTTATTTTCTCTTCCAAATCATGACTTTTGGCAAATTGATCATTCAAATCGACAGTCAGTCGTTGCATTTTTTCTTCAAATACTTCGTCGTCATCATCAACTGCTTCGCTGCCAACGTAACGGCCTGGCGTTAGTACATAATCGTGCTCGGCAATTTCATCTAATTTCGCTGATTTTGCAAATCCTGCAATATTGGCATATGATCCGTCTTGCTTTTGCCATTTATGATAAGTACCGGCCACTTTGGCAATATCTTCAGTTGATAATTCCTTATTCTTACGGTTTATCATATGCCCTAAATTGCGACCGTCAATAAACAACACTTCATCGCTGCGATTTTTGCGATCGCGACTGACAAACCACAGGCAACAAGGTATCGCAACATTGAAAAACAGTTGGCTTGGCATCGTAACAATACAATCAACTAGCCCAGCATCGACAATCTTTTTTCGAATATCGCCCTCGCCGCTACTCTGGCTACTCATACTGCCATTTGCTAATACAAAGCCAGCAATACCAGTTGGCGATAAATGATGGATAAAATGTTGCACCCAAGCAAAGTTAGCATTACCTTTTGGCGGAATGCCAAACTTCCAACGAATATCATCAGTTAGTAATTCGCCACCCCAATCACTAATGTTGAATGGCGGATTTGCCAAGATATAATCTGCCCGCAAATCTTTGTACTTATCATCTTGCATCGAATCACCCTGACGAATATCAGCATCGATGCCACGAATTGCCATATTCATTTTAGTTAAACGCCAAGTTGTGTGATTCAATTCTTGTCCATAAATTGCAATATCACCAAGTTTGCCAGCGTGTTCTTCCGCAAATTTTTCCGACTGGACAAACATACCACCACTACCACAACAAGGGTCAAAAACACGTCCGTGATATGGCTGAATCATTTCAACCAGCAAACGGACAATACTTGATGGCGTAAAGTATTCACCGCCATGCTTGCCCTCTGAATTAGCAAACATTCCCATAAAATATTCATAAACTCTGCCTAATAAATCCTTGGCATTTTCGGTTTTAAAAGTTGTGTTACTGAATAAATCAACAAGCTCACCCAAACGACGCTTATCAAGTGCCTCACGAGCATAATCTTTTGGCAAAACACCTTTCAGCGTTGGGTTATCGCGCTCAACGGCATCCATTGCGTCGTCGATCAAAACACCGATATTTGGCTGTTTGGCATTCTCTGACAAAAAATCCCAGCGAGCCTTGGTTGGTACCCAAAAAACATTGTCTTTCGAATAATAATCTCTATCTTCGGGATTGAAACCTTCTTTGATAGCCGCTTGTTTTTGCACTTCAAAAGCATCAGAAATATATTTAAGGAATATCAACCCCAAAACAACATATTTATAATCTGACGAGTTAACACTGCCGCGTAATTTATCTGCCGCCTGCCACAAAGTAGCTTCAAGTTTTTGAATATCCACTTAATAATCCCCTTTAGCTACATTTTACTCTGTTATTACAGATGTGTCTATCAAACGGCTATTCGTAGAAATATGACTGGTTTTGGTAATTACAATGTGGTCGATTAGGTTGATGCCAAGCAACTTTCCGGATTTTTTTAACCTTTCGGTTATGTCGATATCGGATTGGCTGGCAGTCAAGCTCCCGCTCGGGTGATTGTGGGCGACGATTATCGAGGCAGCGCGGTCAGTGATGGCGTCGGCAAATACTTCGCGTGGATGCACTAGGCTACTGGTTAAGGTGCCGATGGTTATGGTGCGTTTGGCAATTAGTCGATTAGCTCCATCAAGTGACAGAACGACGAAGTGCTCCTGTTTTTTATCACGGATATCTGACAGTTGCTCTACGGCTTTTTCAGGCGAATCGATGATTGGCTGTTCGCTGTCGATTAGATATCTCCGCGATAATTCTAGCGCGGCCAATACTTCGGTAATTCGAGCCGGCCCCATACCAGTCACCTGCTGAAGTTGTTCATAGGTGATGTTGGCACCATATTTTTGTAATAATTTAAGAGTATTTTTGGCGATTTTACTGACATCAACATATTTATTACCACTACCAATTAAGGCTTGAATTAATTCAAAATCTGATAGTACCGCCGCTCCCCTAGCCTGCAATTTCTCGCGTGGTCGGTCTTGAGCCCTAACATCCAGCATTCTTTTCATAAGCATTATTATATCTTATATTTGGCTTAATATAACAATTTGCTATAATCAATATATCCATTGGTTATTCATACCATTGGGGTATCACATCCCAGAACGATCCTCTTAGTCGAGGGTCGTTTTATACATTCGCGACTTTCATTAGGGCGCGTTCGATGAGCAGCCAGGGTTCGGCGCGAGAGATTTTCATATCGTCGTCAGCTTCGGCGAAAATGGCGACTATTTTTGAAGTACCATTCTTGCCTAGCCTTTTGGCGATCGGCGTCAGTTTCGATACAACGTATGGGTGAATACCAAAATCTTTGGCCACGTTATCCGATTTAGTTGCCGATGCGACAACCGCTAATTGAAATCCCTGCGTGAATAATAGCGCTGACAATCGATAGACATCCTCGGATTGTTCAAGTATTTGCAACATTTGTTTTAGCTCATTCATATCACCGCACAAGGCTGTTTCAAACAAATTAAACACATTCTCGACTGGGTTGGCTTCGATAATATTCATAATGGTTTCAACCGAAATCGTATCTGTTAATGATAATTTTTCAAGCGCGTTAAACAGTTGCCACTGGTCAACACCGACCCGTTGGACCAAAGTTTGAACACATTTTTTATCCAGTTCAAAGCCAAGCTTTTTGGCTTCTACAACCGCCCATTTCTCTGCCGTTGCCATATCGCGGTCAGTCCATGGCTGAAATTCTTTGACGATTGCATTTTCTTTCAATGCCTTAAAAGTCGTCGTTCGCTTGTCCGGTTTTGGCTCAATCAATATCAAGTGAATATCGTCGGATATCCTAGGCAGCCAGTCACCAAAAACCGCCCATATAGCCTTGTTCTGGCTAAGATTTCTGATAACCACCATGCGCTCGGTAGCAAACAAACTAACCCCCATTAGGATATCCGGCAGTTGTGCCAGTTGCAGTTCGCTGCCATCAATCTTTTCGACGTTGCCAGCAAAATCACCTGCAATCTCACCCAAGGCCTGTTCAATCTCAAACGAATTTTCACCAGTTAATAGAGTAATCATTGTCTGTATTATAGCTCAAAGTTGCTGGCAATGCGGGCAAATGTGTGTACCGCGACCGGCAACTTTGATTTTAATGATCGTAGTACCGCAGCGTGGAC
>Ga0209748_1001189_pt1 | contig 12967 bp, 12 predicted proteins | sample BarGraIncu00421A_FD_185490 | JGI IMG/M metagenome (GOLD analysis project Ga0209748, IMG submission 185490) | Arctic peat soil microbial communities from Barrow, Alaska - Barrow Graham LP Incubations 004-21A (SPAdes) (version 2) | ecosystem: Environmental > Terrestrial > Soil > Wetlands > Peat... | reverse complement strand
TCCAAAAGGCAAGCCTGTCATAAGTATTAATACCCTCGAGGAAATTGATAAAAGGTTTAAATAGGAAATGAGCTTTGAGTGTGTTTTAAAAAACCTTTGTGAACCTTCGTGAAAACCTTAGTGTACATTTGTGGTAAAAAAATAATTCAATTAACCACAAAGGAACACAAAGTACAACACTAAGGAACACAAAGTAAACCACACAAAGTAATCCTAACGGAAATAAGGACAATTAATACCTTTTTTGACTAGAAGAGTAAAGAATAATTAAAATGACAATTTGACTGAATAAATTAAATAAATAGTTTTGGCCCGACAATTGAAGTTTTATAAAATGTTTTAAATACTGTTAGATGAACGGATACGGCAGAGGCATTCTGGGATTACCCCCGGTAGTGAAGAATATCATAATGATCAATGTATTGATGATTTTAGCTAATTATGCAGCTAATAGCGTTTTTGGCATTGATCTCAATAGTTTACTTGGACTCTATTTCCCAAAATCAGAACAGTTCAAGCCTTTGCAGATTGTCACTCATATGTTTATGCATGGAAATTTCTGGCATATTTTCTTTAATATGTATGCCCTGTTCATATTTGGACCCGTGCTTGAAAATGTGTGGGGTCCAAAGCGGTTTTTCATATTCTATATGGTTTGCGGACTTGGTGCAGCGTTTACTCATGAATCTGTGATCTTTTTTCAATACAACCACTTAATACAGAGCATCAGTCCCGGAGACCTCCAGGTTGTGCTATCTGAAGGAACATCATATTTTCACCAGGGAAAAGTATTTACTGAACCTGACATGCAAAGCCTTCAGTTACTGCTTAATACACCTACAGTTGGCGCATCAGGTGCAATTTTTGGTGTTCTTCTTGCATTCGGTGTTCTCTTCCCGAACACTCAGCTTATGCTTCTTTTTCCGCCAATACCAATCAAAGCCAAGTATCTTGTGATGGGTTATGGTGCGCTAGAACTCTATCTTGCTGTAACACAGCCGGGAAGCAATATTGCGCATGCCGCTCACCTGGGAGGAATGCTATTCGGTTATCTGCTTATCAGGTACTGGAGAAAAACAACAAATACTTTATATTGATGGGAATCTGGGACGAAATAAAATTAACTTTCAGAAATGGAAGTAATCTTACCAGGCTTATTTATATCAACATTGTAGTATTTTTTCTGATTACTCTTGTTGCCGTTATTGGCTTTCTGCTCAATAATCCGGAAATCTCAGTAAAAGCTCTTGACCTTTTTTCTGTTCCTGCTTCTTTTAATGCTTTGCTGGCAAGGCCGTGGACATTAATTACTTACATGTTTACCCATAAAGATATCTGGCATATTCTATTTAATATGTTATGGTTATACTGGTTTGGCAGGATATTCCTTGAATATCTTGACGAGAGAAAACTTGTGGCTGTATATCTCCTTGGCGGAATCAGTGGAGCACTTGTTTACATTCTCTCCTTTAACATTTTCCCTGCATTTACAGGTGTTGTAGCTGATTCCGTTGCAATAGGAGCTTCTGCCTCCGTTATGGCTATTGTTATTGCGATTGCCGCCTATGTCCCGGATTACACCGTTCAACTATTTTTATTTGGAAGGATAAAAATCAAGTATATGGCTCTGGCAATATTTGTTATGACCTCAATAATGGACTTTTCTGTAAATTCCGGGGGTAAACTTGCCCATATAGGAGGAGCTTTTTTCGGATATTTCTATATAATAAACCTGAGACATGGACATGATATCGGAAAAGGGTTTAACGGTATAATCGATTTTTTTGTAACAATTTTTAAACCCAGGAAAAAACTCAAAGTCACTCATAAAAAAGTTGATACTGAATATGAATATAACAAAATCAAGACAGATCACCAGAAACGAATCAACAATATACTGGATAAAATTTCCAAAGGAGGATATGATAGTCTGACAAAAGAGGAAAAGGAGACTCTTTTTAAAGAGAGTCAGAAAAAAAATTGATCTCAGAAATTTATCCATTTATATAACCTTTTCTCACCCTTGTCAAAAAACAGAATTCTGCGACAGTAATTCCCCTAAATACCGGTAAATTCGTAATCACAAATTATTGTAATTGAGAAATATCCTTTATAAAATTCTTTTAGCTGTAAACTTAGTCTTTGCTTTTACACTTCTGGTATCTTACCTGGCAGTAGTTATCAGTCCTGGAGACTTTGCGCTTCCTGCCTTTTTTGGTCTTGCTTATCCTTATCTGCTGTTAATCAATATTATACTTGCTATTATCTGGGCCATGCTATTAAGATTTGAGGCTCTTATATCGGTAGTTGTAATTGCGATTGGATTTACCCACTTTTCGAATTATATAAAATTTACCAAACCATCCGGAAATAAGTCCAACACATTTAAAGTCTTAAGCTACAATGTACGCTTGTTTAATTATTTTGAGAACAACCATGGCATTACTTCCGAAAAAAAAGTAATTGAGTTTTTGAAAGCTCAAAAACCTGATATAATATGCCTGCAGGAGTTTTTCATATCAGGCAATCCTGCAGAGAAAGAGGCGGCAATTATAGAAGCTCTCGGTGGAAAATATTATTCTCATCTGAAAGTTTTAGGAAGTGGCAAGAACCGGTTCTATGGGATTGTCACTTTCAGCAAGTTTCCAATTATCAGGAAAGGAGAAATAATTCATCCCGGTTCCTCGAGTCTTTCAATTTACACCGATGTTCTGATACAAAAAGATACCTTCAGGATTTATAATAACCATCTTCAGTCGTTCAGGCTGAGGAGAATGGAACGTTCATTCATTGACGAGCTAACGGCATCTGATGATAACGAGACTTTGAATGAGGTAAAAAGTTTATCCGTCAGCCTGAAAAAGGGATTTGTAAAGAGAGCCCTTCAGGCAGAGATAGTTAAAGGTCAGATTAACAGATCTCCTTTTCCTGTGATAGTTGTCGGAGACTTTAATGATACTCCGGTATCTTATTCTTACAGAAAGATACGTAAAGGGCTTTATGATTCCTTCATCAATTCAGGGTATGGTGCCGGATTTACTTATAAAGGGAATTACCCTCCAAACAGGATAGACTATATATTGTACGATGATGCTCTTATAAACAGCTATTTTGAGATAATTAAGGTGAAGTATTCCGATCATTATCCTATAATAGCTTATTTCAGAAAGAAGAATTAAAATGGAAGCTTTCTGAAATCGACATTTCCACCAGAGATAATCAATCCTATCTTCTTACCCCTGAATAAATCCGGGTTTTCTTTTACAATGGCAAGCACTATTGCGGATGATGGCTCTATAATGATCTTCATCCTTTCCCAGACGAGGAGCATGCATTTAATTATTGAGTCTTCTTTAGCAGTAAGAATCTTATCTACGTTCTTCCTGATCACAGAAAAAGTAAGTTCACTCAGAGATGTGAGAAGCCCATCGGCTACTGTTATTGGATTAACTGAAGGGGTCAGTATACCCGAGGTGAATGAGATGTATGCATCATTTGCATTCAGTGGTTCCGCGCCAATAACCTGAATATCTTTATTAATACCCTTTACGCATGTTGAAGTGCCGCTCATCAGACCGCCGCCTCCGATTGGCGCTATAACTATTTCAAGATCATCTTTTTCCTGAAGAAGTTCCAGGGCAGCAGTCCCCTGTCCGCATATAACATTAAAATTATCATAAGCATGAACCAGTGTTGCACCTGTTTTTTCCATTATCATTCGGGTAGTATCTTCGCGAGCCTGTAAAGTGGGTTTACAGTAAGTGATCTCTGCTCCATAACTGGCAACGGCATTTTTCTTAACAACAGGTGCACTCTCGGGCATTACAATATTCGCTTTAATCCCATTCATCCTGGCAGCCAGTGCAAGAGCTGCTGCGTGATTACCTGATGAATGGGTAACAACACCTTTGTCCTTTTCCTCAGAAGTCAACGAGAGTACAGCATTGGTAGCACCTCTGAACTTAAATGCACCAACCTTTTGAAAGTTCTCGCATTTAAAAAACATTTCACAATTAAAAAGTTCATTTAATTGTTGAGACTTCATAACCGGCGTATGATGAATAAATGGCTTAATTATGGAGTGTGCAGCCTTAATATCGTCAAGTTCGGGTATTCTCATGGTAAATGTTTTCTCAAAAATAGCATTTTTTACCTCACCCCAACCCCTCTCCTGGGAGCGGAGGACGGGAGGGGATGAGGTAAAAAGTCAAGTTTATGCACATATTACCTGTCAGGTTTTAAAATGTAACTCTTTATATATTAATTTAGCAGAAATTTTAAAACAGATTAAAATGAATCTTATCAATGTCCTGGCCGTACTGATGCAACCACATTTGAAAGACACCAATACAGTTAATAATGTGGCTGAACTGCTCATGAAAGGTGGATTTATAATGATCCCTATTATTCTTTTGTCCATTTTTAGTATATATCTTTTTATAGAAAGATTTATTTATATCCGGAAAAATGCAGTAGTTGATGAAACCTTTGTTGAAAATATTATCAATGAGATCAGAAATAAAAGAACTGAAGAAGCCCTGAACCAGGCAAAGTATAATAGTACCTCTCTCGGAAGAATTCTTGAAAGTGGTCTGAATCAGACCGGCAAATCTCCGAAAGATCTTGAGAGTTACATGGAAGCTACTGCCAACCTGGAGGTTGCCATGATGGAAAAAAACACCGGCTATCTTGGTATTATTGCTGGTATAGCTCCGATGCTCGGTTTCATCGGGACTATTTCCGGGGTAATCAAGATTTTCTACAACATATCATTGGCTGACAATATAAGTATCGGCATTATAGCCGGAGGATTGTATCAGAAAATGATCTGCAGTGGTACAGGACTAATTGTCGGAGTAATAGCCTATACCTGTTATCATTATTTGCAGATGATGATAGACCGTTATTCAATAAGTATGCAGAGGCAGGCAAATGAAGTAGTAAAAGTTTTGTAAAATGATTATCAAGAGAAAGAAACATTTTCAACCGGAGGTTAGCACTTCATCTTTGAATGATATCATGTTTTTCCTTCTTTTATTTTTCCTGATTGTTTCATCATTGGCTAATCCCAATGTTATCAAGCTTCTTCTGCCTAACTCAAAATCAGCCCAAAATCTTAGTAAGCAGCAGATAACTATTTCGGTTACCAAAGATAAAAAATACTACATCGACAGTCATCAGATAAACTTTGACGATATAGAACCGCTTTTAAAAGCCAGAATAAGTACTCTTCAGGAACCAACTGTTATTCTCAGATTGGAGTATTCGCTTACTGTTCAGGATCTTGCTGATCTTCTTGAGATTGGTAACAGATTGAAGGTAAAGATGGTGATGGCTACAAATAAGACCCCGGGATAGGATCACAAATTAAACTTGCTGACGATTTACCATTTGAGGTTTCCAAGTCTTTCCATAGCTTTAAGCACGCTTTCATGCGTGGCAAATGAAGAAAACCGGAAGTACCCTTCACCGGAGGGGCCAAAGCCTGATCCGGGAGTACCAACCACATAAGCTTCATGCAGCAGTTTATCAAACAGTTCCCACGATTTAATTCCCCGGCCTGAATTTACCCACACATACGGGGCATTGACCCCGCCGAAAACCTGAAAGCCCAGTTTGGCAAGACTTTCACGCAGGATTTTAGCATTGTTCAAATAGTAATTGATGGTTGCTTTCACTTCTTTTTTTCCTTCCGGAGTAAAGATAGCGGCGGCGGCTTTTTGCACAGGGTACGATACACCGTTGAATTTTGTGGTATGCCTTCTGAACCAGAGCGGGTACAGGGGTTTTTCTGATCCATCTGAAGTTGAAGCAACAAGATTTTTAGGGATAACCGTATAGGCACAGCGCGTTCCTGTAAATCCTGCCGTTTTTGAAAAACTGCGGAATTCGATAGCTACTTCTTTGGCTCTTTCAATTTCATATATGGAGTGTGGAATTTCGGGGTCAGAAATATAAGCCTCATAAGCTGAATCGTAAAGTATGATGGCTTTATTTTTAATTGCATAATCGACCCATTTTTTTAACTCCAGTTTGCCAGCTGTTATTCCTGTGGGATTGTTAGGATAGCAGAGGAAGACTATATCCACTTTCTTTTTCGGAATTTCGGGGATAAAGCCATTTTCAGCGTTACAGGGCAGGTATACAAGCCCGTCGTAGTACCCGTTTCCCAGATATTCACCGGTCCGGCCTGCCATCACGCTTGTGTCGACATATACGGGATAAACAGGATCCTGCATGGCAATGACATTGTTCATACCAAAGATCTCCAGAATATTGCCGGTATCACATTTTGAACCATCCGAAACGAAAATCTCATTAGCATGTATATCAGCACCGCGATCCTGGTAGTCGTTTTTTGCAATAGCTTCACGCAGAAAATCATACCCCTGTTCGGGCCCGTATCCTTTAAATGTTTCGGCTTTTGACATTTCTTCAACACCTTCATGAAAAGCACGGATGATAGAAGGTGTAAGTGGCTGTGTTACATCGCCAATCCCCATTTTGATGATATCGGCCTGCGGATTTTCTTTCTGAAATTCACGAACCCTCCGTCCAATTTCAGGGAATAGGTAACCAGCCTGAAGTTTAAAATAATTTTCGTTAATCTTCGCCATTTTTATATTTTAGCCGTAAATATATTAAAGTTACTATTCTTCCTGAAACAATGAATTATATTTATTCCAAAGTAAGTAGCAAAGAGAAGTTATTTCCTGTTCAAATTTCACGGTCAACGTCAGAAATTTTGTACTTTCGTAGCCCGACTATATCAGTTAACGATGGGAAAAAACAGTTTTGTTAAAATGCATGGACTGGGCAATGAGTATATTGTCCTGGAGAGTACAAATATAGATTTCCAACTCACAAAGCAGGCTATAATGCGTTTGTGTAACATCCATTTTGGGATCGGCTCAGATGGCATTGTTATGAAGATTCCGTCGAAAAAAGCTGATTTTGGTTTCAGGGTTTATAATCCAGATGGTTCGGAGGCGGAAAAAAGCGGTAACGGGCTTCGTATATTATGCAAGTATCTCTATGATTATGGCCATGCAAAGACCCGGCAATTTTCCGTGGAGACACTCACCGATATTGTATATGCCGATATCGTTGAAGAAGAAAAAGGAAAAGCAATGCTGATCCGGGTGGATATGGGGAAGGCAATCTTTGCATCGCGCGATATACCGGTTAATTCGGATCAACCGGAATTCATCGGGCAAAAAATAATGGCAGGCGATAAGGAATTTGAGGTGAATTGTGTGTCGGTAGGCAATCCGCATTGTGTTGTTATCAAACAGGAGCTGGATGAGAAAGAAATCCGCACCTATGGTCCTTTACTGGAAAATCATCCATTGTTTCCCAACCGCATCAATGTGCAATTTGCCAGGGTCCTTTCCGATCACGATGCGCAGATTCTGATCTGGGAAAGGGGAGCCGGTTACACCCTGGCATCTGGCAGCTCATCCTGTGCAGCATCGTGCATTCTCGTTAAAAGAGGCCTGATCAACGGTGATCTTAACATGCATATGCAGGGCGGAACGCTGAAAATACAAATCGATAAGAATTGGAACATCCACATGACAGGTGAGGTACGTGAAATCGCCAGGGGAGTGCTGGGCGATGAGTTGTTGGAAGATCTGAACAAACCCTTTGCGGGTTGAAATAATAAGGGACATGCAGTGGCATGTCCCTATTCTATATAATATCAATACTTTACCTCTGATTAGAAAAGGCTCCATGCAACGGTAACACCTGCCATAACAACGGCAACCATTGACATAAGTTTAATCAGAATATTCATTGACGGGCCGCACGTATCTTTAAACGGATCCCCTACGGTATCTCCAACAATACTTGCTTTGTGGCATTCACTTTTCTTTCCGCCATAATTGCCTCTTTCAATAAATTTCTTTGCATTATCCCATGCACCACCGGCATTGTTAAGCATACTGGCAAGAGTAAAACCTGTCGTCATTCCGCCCATTAACAACCCAACAACTCCGGGAACACCAAAAATGATCCCCGTAACAACAGGTACTATAATTGCCATAAGTGCTGGAATAATCATTTCTTTTTGTGCACCTTTAGTCGCAATTGCTACACATTTTGCAAACTCAGGTCTTCCTGTACCTTCCATAATTCCCGGAATTTCACGGAACTGTCGTCTTACTTCATCAACCATTCGTCCTGCATTCCGGCCGACAGCTTTCATAGCCATCGCAACAAATACAAAACACATCATTGCTCCTATGAAAAGACCTGCAAGCAATATCGGGTTAAAGAGTGAAAGGTTATAAGCTGAAACAAAATCTTTGATTCCAGCATGTGAAACTTCGACTGCGCTTTGGCCTGCCTGAACAACTGCCGGGACATGACTCTTATAAAACAAAACATCACCTATCTGTTTATAACCATCAACACTTTTGTCAGCTAGTCTGCCAAGCCATAGTTTCACTTCCTCCATATATGCAGCAACAAGAGCCAGAGCTGTAAGAGCAGCTGAACCAATAGCGAAGCCTTTACCTGTAGCAGCTGTTGTGTTTCCAAGCCCGTCAAGTGCATCAGTTCTTTCTCTTACCTCTTTTGGAAGATCTGACATCTCAGCGTTACCACCGGCATTATCTGCTATCGGTCCAAAAGCATCAGTTGCCAAAGTAACTCCAAGTGTTGAGAGCATACCAACAGATGCGAAACCGATACCATAAACACCCATAGAAAAGTTGTGGAATCCACCTGCAAATGCATAAGCAGCAATAATACCACCAACTATTGTCAAAACAGGTAACCAGGTTGAGAACATACCCACTGCCATACCTTCAATAATTACTGTTGCCGGTCCTGTTTGAGATTGTTTTGCAATACCTTGTGTAGGTTTATAGCCATCAGAAGTATAGTATTCTGTTGCCTGCCCGATAATTACACCTGCAACAAGCCCTGATACTGCAGCTCCGAAAACACCCCAGGTAATCCAATTTGCTCCAGCCATTACTGCTAATACTACCAGGATGAGAGATGAAGATCCGCCCGTTCCCAGTAGAAGTGCCCTGAGAAGAGTCTTCTGAGAAGCCGACTCTTTTGTTCTTACCATATATATTCCGGCAATTGACAATAAAATCCCGATTGCTGAAACCAGCATGGGAGCTATGATAGCTTTTATCTGATAATCACCCTGACCTACTAATGCCGGAAGGGCAGCGCCCAGTGCAGCAGTTGAGAGTATTGAACCAGCGTATGATTCATAAAGGTCGGCACCCATACCGGCTACATCACCTACATTGTCACCTACATTATCTGCAATGGTAGCAGGGTTACGGGGATCATCTTCAGGTATACCTGCTTCAACTTTACCGACAAGGTCAGCGCCTACATCAGCAGCTTTTGTAAAAATACCACCACCAACACGTGCAAAGAGAGCCTGTGTCGAGGCACCCATACCAAAAGTGATCATTGTAGCTGTAATTTCAACAAATTTCTGGTGCTCATCAATTCCCTTCGGAACAAAAGTAAGACCCAAAAAATTTAATCCAGCAGACATATGTTCCGGAGTAAATACTACTTTAGTCAGGAAAATGAACCATGCAGCAATGTCGAGAAGAGCGAATCCAACAACAACAAGACCCATAACTGCTCCACTACGCAGAGCTACCTGCAATCCCTTATTGAGTGATTTTGAGGCAGCCCAGGCTGTCCTGTTGGACGCAAATGTCGCAGTTTTCATTCCAAGATAACCGCAAAGACCTGAGAAGAAACCTCCCGTCAGGAATGCCACAGGAACAAATGGGTTCTGAACGCCCATATATGCCAGTATGGTTAATAATACAACAAGAATTATAAAAATCTTGCCGACAACTGTGTACTGGCTTTTCAGGTAGGCCATTGCACCTTCTCTTACATATTCAGCAATCTCTTTCATCTTATCTGTTCCTTCCTCCTGCACTTTCATACCTTTATAAAAGATCCAGGCGAACAATAATGCCATGAGCGCTGAAATTGGCACAATCCAAAATAAACTACTAATCATGATATCTGTTTTTAAATTAAAAATTAAAAGGTTTAGAGTTAAAAAAAAAATCACCGCTACAAAACTATATTAGTTTTTTATTATTGCAAACGAAATAAATGTGTTCTTGAAATAGTTTGTAATTTAAAAAGAATCTAAACTGTAAGATATACAATTAGAGACAGGTCTGAGACCTGTCTCAACATAATATATTCAGGATTTATTAAAATTTAATCCTGTTAGATAGCCCTGAAAAAATTGTAATTTATTTTTTCTAGCTCCGCCATTTTGGGATAGGGATAATAAACAATATCATCTTTAGAGCCCACATAAAATCCTGTATCAATTGTCCTGTAAAGAAGTTCTCCGGAAAATATACGATGAACTGTTTTCATGTGTTTTTCATATTCACCCTGAATTATCTCGAGGCAGTCTCTTAAATGCCCGATATTAGTATAAGGAAGGTGTTCAGCAGAACCTGAAAGAGGATTAGATGCCAATTCACCAAGTTTCAATTCAACAATGAAAAGCTTGGGAAGAATAATCGGGATTGATCCATCGGTAAGTCTTTTTAGAAATACTGAAGGAGCAAGACTACTGGCTACAAGTGGAGTTACCGGACATAATTCCTGGTAAAGATGAAGAGCATTTTTCGATTCCCCTGTTTTGTCATAGACTGCTCTCTTCAATTCAAGAGCGCAACCATGATCGGTAGTAAGATACAGACTTTTCAACGCTGCTACAGGTATCGTTTCAAGAACCTTATAGACGGAAAGATAGACCGAGCTTTTCGGACTTCCGTCTGATTTTGCGACGCATCGTTTATTAAGGCTCTCCATATCTATTATACTCTCAATTTTCCCCAGGTCAACTTCGAAGAAAATTGTCTGGCCTTTGTTTCGCTTTTTAGTGCCAGTTGAAAGATAGAGACCAAATCCTTCGGGAGGAAGCATCGAAGCAACAAGCGCTTCAGGATTGCAGGTTAAATAGATGTACTTGCTCATAGCTTTTATTATTAATAAAAAGAACAACGATTTACTTACACTATCCAATTGTAAAAACGAATACTGACTAATATCAAATTTACACTAGTTTTTACAACTGTGATCATGAAAATCTGCTTTTAATTCCATTTTGACTTGCCCGGATTTTGCAAATCGAGTTTCAATTCCCTTTAGTGATTCGTTTCCCGAGTTTTTTCTTAATGGAATTATATATAAAAGGAATAGATGTGATGACTATCAGGAAGATGACTATGTATCCCAGATAATTTTTTGTTCCGGGGATATATTTTCCCATGAAATAACCGGTTAAAACCAATGCATTTACCCAAAAAAATGCCCCCACCAGACTGAATATAAAGAATTTATAATAATCTAACTTTACAATGCCGGCAACAATAGGGGCAAACGTTCGTACAATCGGAAGAAACCTGCTTAATATTATTGTCTTTTTCCCATGTTTTATATAAAACTCATGTGCAGCTACCAGTTGTTCCTGGCGGAAGAAAAAACCTGATTTACGTTTGAATAATAATGGCCCCACCTTTTTCCCAAATGCATAACCAACCATATTGCCTGCAACAGCCGCAATAATAATTAAAATAACCAGCAGGACAGGATGCACAGCAAGAATCCCGGTCGAACATAATAAGCCTGCAGTAAACAGTAACGAGTCGCCCGGTAGAAAAAAACCTACGAACAGACCTGTTTCAGCAAACACTACAAAAAGAAGCAGATAGATTCCTCCATAATGTATAATGCTTTCCGGATTTACCAGCTGCTTTAAGAAATCAAATATTTCATTCATATGAATTGCTTTTGAGAAGAATCAATTCTTAAATATAATTGATTTTATTCTCAAAAATTAAAATCAATACTTTGTAACAGTCAGAATTTCATAGGGAGTTGAATACATTTTGTATTTTTGCCTAAAAAGGAGTTAAGACTTCTGAACAATAATGGCTTTGGGCTATAACTTCAGCTGAATGACATTCGAAGAAGATATAAAAGAATGTTTGAATACCCTTAGACAAGGTGGTATTATACTCTATCCAACGGACACTATCTGGGGTCTTGGTTGTGATCCTACAAACTCCAGTGCAATTGAAAAAATCTTTAAAATAAAATCAAGAAGTGAAAGTAAAAGTCTCATTATTCTTGTAGACGGATTATCTATGATTGAACGGTATGTAAAAGATATCCCCGAAATAGTATATGAACTTGCTGAGGTTTCAGATACTCCATTGACTATAATCTACCCGAAAGGAAAAAATCTGGCAGAAGGTATTTGCAGCGAAGATGATTCTATAGCAATAAGGATTTGCCATGATGAATTCTGCAGCGAATTAATTAACCGCTTTCGTAAACCAATTGTTTCCACTTCAGCTAATTTAAGTGGTAAACCCTCACCCGGGAATTTCGATGAAATTGAAAAAACAGTAATTGACAAAGTTGATTTTGTTGTAAAGTACCGCCAAAATGACCGGAGCAAAAGACTTGCATCCCCGGTCATAAAGGTAAATCTCGACGGTACAATAAAGATTATAAGGGAATAAGTTATCTCGATCTTACCTTTCCTGAACCTGATACATGTGCATCAACCCTTGGGTTTCCTTCATAAGTCACATTTCCGCTACCAGATACACTAGCCCGTAGTGACTCTGTTACATTACAGGTACAATTGCCGCTCCCCGAAATATGTATCTCAGCCGACCCGATCTTTAAAGGTTCACCATCATAGTTTCCTGATCCGCTGATCGAGATCTCTGCTCTGGAGGCGGTCCCGTTACCACCTAAAACAATATCTCCTGAACCTGAAATGCCACAATCAAGACTTGATACCGTAATATCAGTAGTATATAATTTGCCGCTTCCGCTTACACTCAGATTAAGATCGCCGGTTTTGACAGCATCTTTTATCTCAGCTTTTCCTGAACCGGAAACACCCAGACCATTCAACTCCGGCATA
>Ga0209748_1001188_pt1 | contig 12990 bp, 11 predicted proteins | sample BarGraIncu00421A_FD_185490 | JGI IMG/M metagenome (GOLD analysis project Ga0209748, IMG submission 185490) | Arctic peat soil microbial communities from Barrow, Alaska - Barrow Graham LP Incubations 004-21A (SPAdes) (version 2) | ecosystem: Environmental > Terrestrial > Soil > Wetlands > Peat... | reverse complement strand
AAAAAGCCGATTTAACGCATCGGTGTGCGTGTACTTGTCCGTCATCCTGAGGTTGGCGTGTCCCGCGAGCTTCTGGACGGCGATGTCCTTGACCCCCGATGAGCGCAGCATCGTGATGCACGAGTGGCGTAGACCGTGAAGCTCGACACGAGGGATGGCGGGACGTCCCTGTTCGGCGAGCCGCTCATTGGCGCGGTCGAGGGCGGGATACAAGAGCCGCGCCCTGAAGTTCTGGAGGTTCAAGGTCTTGCCCTGCCGCGTGGTGAACACGAGACCTTCGGGATGCGGCAACTGCGTGGCAGCCTGCCGCGTCATGTGCACCCGCAGCAGGTCGGCGACATGCGGCGGGAGGGTGATGAGCCGCGCCGAACCCTTGGTCTTCGGAGCGCCGATGATGCGACGGCTCAGGCTCTGCGTGATACGGACGTCGACGAAGCCGTCCTCGCGGAAGGTCACATCCCGCCATGGAAGGGCCGCCAGCTCACATCCACGGAGACCTCCCCAGAACAGGGTCGCGAGATGGACGCGGTAATCTTCGTCGGCGAAGCCCAGCATGAACTCGAACTGCTCCGCCGTCAGGGTCTCGCGCTCGCGGCACTCGACGGTAGTCATCCGGATCGCAGCGGCGGTGTTTTCGTGCGTGTACCCCTTGGTATACGCCCACCGAGCAAGCGACTTCGACAGCTTCTTGACGGTGTTCACCTGCTCGACCGTCACGTGCTGGTTCCGCTTGCGCGCGGGGTCGGCGGTATCGAACTCGTCGATGCGGTCGAAGAACGCCTGCCATGTGAGCGGGTCTATGTCGGCGAACCTGCGCTCCGCGAACGTCGGCAGGAGGAACCTTTCCGTGTAGTAGGCGTAGTTCCCGATGGTGGCGGGCTTGTACTTGGGCGGTATCAGCTCGGAAGCGAACCACTCCTCTATGACCTCCCACATCAGCGCCGACGTCGGCGCAACGGGCTTGCCGAGTCGCACCCGACACGCGAGCTGCCGCGTGCCCTCGAAGGCTTCCGAGTAGGTGACGCCGACCTTCTTCGAGCGCATCTTGCGCGTGACCGGGTCACGCCACTCGGCGTGGTATCCACCGTTGCGGGAGCGGAGCCAGAAGCCCTCGCACTCCCGCTCGTGCTCGGGCAGCCACCCAACCTGCTGTCGCCTCGCGGCGCTCATAGGGACACTACCGACCGCACCTTGAGGTGCGACGGATCGACGGGCTGGACGCCCCGGACCGGGTCGAGTTCGACCGGGTTGGTCGGGCGGGTCGGCTCGCACCGCAGCGCCTCGAGCACCTCGGCGGCAACGTACCGCTTGCGTCCACCGACCTCGTAGTAGGGGATGCGTCCTGCGTTCGCCATCGCGTAGACCCGCCGTTCATCGACGCCGAGGTATGCCGCCAACTGCTTGGCGGTCATCAGTTGCGGGAGCGTCGTGGTCGCGTCCATCACGAGATCACCGCCGCGGGACAGTGGTCACTCGACGAGAGGACGGATGCAAGGACGGTCTTCGACTCCGACATGCCGGTCCGACACGTGTCGGCCCCGCCGCGGTCGAGGGCGGGCATCCAGCACCCCGCACGCGATCGTCCGCACCGTCCATCGTCCATGGCGGCTACATATGCGTCTCGTGGGGCTTGGCCCCGTGGCCGTGTCGACTCCACGAGGTCACCCGAGCTCCAAGATCGGGTTCGGGACGGACAGTGCGCGGTCCCGAGCTCGGACGAACGCCACGGCGGGATTGTAGCCCGCGAGCACGTTGTCGAATCCGTAGAACACACTGCTCGCGAACAGCTCAACGTGCTCTACGACGCGGGCGCAACTCTCGGCCGTGGCCAGCATCGTGGGCGGGAAACGAACTTCACACGCCCAGCATGACCAAGGTCCGGAGGGCATACGGACCACGTTCGGAAGCAACTTCCCCCACAGGTCAACGTACTTCTCGATAGGTGTCCAGTGCTCGCGTCGAATCAGATTTTCGATGGGGCACGGGAAAGCCGATGCGACGTAAATGAGGACCTCATCGTCGTGATCGAGAGCGACCGTGACTCGGTAGGACCTGCTGTCGTCGCCCCAGCTCCCTTCGAGCGAGTAGATCCGGAAGGTCTCGATGTTCCCGTATCCGCGGTGGGTCATGGTGGCTAGGGCGTTTTCCATAGCCACGTTAGCCGCGTGAATCTCGGTGTTCAGGTTGTTCATGGTCGTCCGTCCTTTCGGGTTGGTCATGCCTGCTCTTCCGGGGTCATGGGCCGGATGGGGTGCCGTGTTCATGGGGTCACTCGGCCTTCCGGCGTTCGAAGTCGCGAACTCGGGTCCAAGAGGGGGTGACCGGGTGGTGGCTCCCCGAGACCGAGCGCGCAAGCTGCTCGAAGGCGGCCAGGTCTTGCCCCCGCTGCGTCATCGGGGGTTTGTCATTGAGCAAGACGCGGATCACCCTCGTCCGGTTGCGGTCGTTCAACCGAACGAACTCGAGCATGGTGCCGACGTCCCGAAGGGCGGGTGCCAGCCGCCTCAGGCGGTTGCTGAGGGTCAGTGGGTTACCCGGAAGCCCCGCGCGCCTCGGGCCCGCGGTAGGCCAGCACCCTGCGAGTTCGGGGAGCCACTCCGCGGCGGTCTTCTCAACGACGGTGCCAACATCGAACTGTCCAACGTAATCGAGGAGCGCGGTAGCCAGCGGATCGGAATCCAGCGCGACGTGGTTCGCGTTCTCCAAGTTGGCCAGGTAGGCATCCGCGAAGGAACCCGGAGCCCATCCGAGTGCCGCCTCGGCACCGGTCACATGGGCGAGGAAGTCCGCCAGGCGGGGAGTGTAGGGCAGCTTGACTTCGCGGTAGTTGCCGAGCGACCCGCTCACGGCGTCGAGGAGGGCGCCGAACACCCGGGGACGGACCTCCTCGAAGCGCTCCCAAAACTCCCGCTCTGTCTGGTGTTCACCCGTGATCGTGGGAAGCTCGAGCACGATGCAGCGGCTCACGAGGTCGGGACGCTCGGCGAGGTCGTCGATGCCGTTCAACACGATCGGTCGACGGGCCTTGATCACGCTCTCGTCTGCATCGGTGTAGAGCGTACGTGTCGAGAAGGCGGTCCCAGTTGACACTCCGCACAGATCGTCGGAGGCCGCGGCGGGGAGTCGCGACATGTTGTCGAAGGCGGGGATCCAGTGGCCGGAGGCGACGATGAGCAGCTCCTGGGTGTTTCGGGGGTAGGAGCGCCGCAGCACCGTCGTCTCGTCGAGCAACTTGCACACGACGTCAGAAGTCACGCTCTTCCCGCTACCCTGTTCGCCCTGGACGGCCAGTGTCGGGAATGATCCCTCATCAATCATTGCGCCGACCATGAAGCCGACGAGCAGCATGAAATCCTGGTCGCTCGCGACATTAACGAACGGACGGAGCTCCTTGACGCTACCGCCGCGCACGGGTTCCGGCATCGCGACGCCGTTTCTTGTCTGGTGAAATGCGTGCGGTGAGGTCGTCTCGTCCATCCATCCGGCCGGCGTGACGCGAACGAACCTGGGAGTGTCTCCACCGAGGTCACACCACACCTCGCCGTCGACGAACGCCCATCTTGTGTGGACGCTTCGCATCTCTCCGTCATATCGCGCTCTGGCTGACAGGATGCCTATGAACTCGTCCATCGTCGCTGGCTGGACGGGAGGTCTCCCGGCCACGTGAATACGCCGACCCAGCCAGTCCCGGATCGTCCAGGATGTGACCGGCGCCGCGCGCCCACCTCCTTCAGGAAGCGCCGCGAATGCCTTGCCGTCCTCGTCACGGAACAGTTGCAGGTCCGCCGCGAGGGAGGTCAGCAACTCGAGCTCCCGATCTCGCCTGGAGCCGCCACCCATCCTGCCGCCGATACTCGCGGTGTTGTCCTCGTCCTGTTCTGCGGCCTCCAGCGCTTCGATACTGTCGCTCATGGGTTCACCTAGCCTTCGTGCGACCGGCAAGTTCTGCCGCCGCTATGGATTCAATGGTCGTGTCGAGTTCGTCCGCGGGCAGGGGTGGCTGGTTCTTCTGGGCGTTCCAGGCGCGGACGAGCGCCGCCGCGACGGACGGTTTGACCCTGTGCGCCAGGAGATGACCGATTAGGCTCGCGGTGGTCTGGTTGCGCTGGCCCTGGGATACGCCCGTCAGGACCCGGTCGAACCACTCCTCGCCCGGCGGCATGTCGGGGGAGACGTGGCCGCCCCTCGAGACCAGCAGGTCGAGCAGCCAGGCCGGGCAAGGCGCGAGTGGCACGTCGGTCAGCGAGCGTCCGGGCACCCACACGTAGTCCGCGCCTGATGGATGGCGCGACGGTGGAGCAACGACGTAGCCGCCATCGCCACGAACATCGCAGTGGGGTAGGACGCCCGCCCGGTTCTGGACGACAGCGCCTGCTCCGGGATGCCGGTAGTAGAAGTGCCATCCGCGGGACGTCCGCACCGTCGGGGTAAGGGGAAGCTCGTGGTCAACGGTCGCGGCCTCGGCCTCGGGGCCGTCCACGTCGAAAACCACGAGGCCGCTCACGGCGCCTGTCACGATGCCCACGCCCAGCTGACCGTCTCGACCCCAGGTGTCGGCGACCTCCCCGGACGTCATCGGCGTGCTCTGGTACGGCGTCCACTTGGCCGCCGGCAACTTGCTGGCGTGCTGTAGTGGGATGACGCTGAGGCCACGACCGAGATACTCGACAGCGGCCCGCAGGTTGTCGTTCGCGCCGTCGCACGGTATAGTTATCTGTGTCAGAGGTTCGTCGACCTTCGTCTTTTCCGGGACCGGGTCGAGGGGTCTCTCTCTATCTTGGACAAGCATCGAACATCAGCTTCCTTCCTCGGGTTTGGGCCACCGCTTGTGTTGGCGGCGCTTGAGGTTCTAGAAGATCCGGATTCCGTCGTGCGAGGCTCCGGATCTGAGCAGGTCGAGCCATCCTCCCGGCTCCTATTGGACTACGATCTGCGGGACGTGTCCCGCCGTTAAGGCGTTCTTAAGGCGTTCAAATATGGAGCGTTGGCCGGACGATCCGCAGTGGCGACGACCTCAACCCGGGAGCCCCAGGTTTGAGGTCCGCAGCGCCGTCGCGCAGTCCGAGATCCCGAGCACCGATCCCGCCCCCATGTGGTCCAGCGCGGACCAATCGATCGTGCACATCGAGGAACCTCGACTAGTGACTCGATTGCGGTACCGGCTCGTGCGGGACCTTCGCGGCGAACTGGCGCCCATCGAGCTACCCGGCACGACCTGGCTGATGCGCGGCGATGGCGAGGACGGCTTCTGGCAGGCCGTGAAGTCCTACGACATCGACTCCTTCGGAGGAAGAGACCTCGTCCGGGCGTTCGTTGACCTCTCGGACAGTGCTGCGCGCGCTGGTGCACGGGCAGACGCCGCGGACTTCGGGCATGCCGTGGCGCTATTCGCGAACAAGTACGGACCGCTCGGCATAGCCGCGCCGGTTCACCAGATATCCGACAGCCGTCACGAGGGCCTCCATATGGTCGTGAACGTCTCGGAGGACGCTGAACTTGGAGAAGCGCTGACCGACTGGCAGGACTACGTGCTCAGCGCGAGGCGCGCCTACGACGCCCTGGAGGCGCTGAGGCGGAATGATGCCGACTCCGTCCGTCGTCTTGCTCGGGCGCTACGTGAGCGTTCCGCGCACCAGATGAGGGCGGACGAGGTTGGCAGAACCAGCCCTTGGCCCCTTGGTTTCGCCCCTGCCGGCGTGCAGGATCGGGCCATCCCGGCGGCCAGCCATGGGGGCGAGCACATGCCCCAGGTCATGATTGACTGGATCGAGGTGTTTCGCGATATTCGCCGCTCGCTGGCGGCGAACATTAGAGAGCACGTGCGCGTAGCGCTGATAGCTGACGAGGTGGATCTGCAGGTGCTGCCGATCCTTGAACCTACCAGCCTCGTCGGGATTATCTGGCTGCAACTCCTGGGCATGGCCGGGCAGCCGCTGCGATACGCGCGGTGCGAGGGTTGCAACCGCCTCTACCCGGTCAATACGACCAGTAAGGGCGGGGGCGCACGGAAGCGCGCGGCGTCAAGCCGGCGGCACTTCTGCACCGACGCGTGCAGGCAGCAAGCGGGGCGCGCTCGTCGCGCTGGGATCCCTGATTCCTTGTGATGACGTCGGCCATCCCGATGGCCGCGTACGGGGGGACGGCGGACGCGTCGGACGACGCGGACGATGGTCAGCGGCATCGCGTGCCGCAACGACTGCGTGTGAGTGGCACGCCGCGCCCTGACGAACGGCCATCCGATGGGGCCGTTCTTGCCTCTCGGGGGGTGTCCTTCGGGTACTCTGCCCGACGGCCAAGGTCCGGGTGCTGAATCGGAGCCACTGTGGTCCTTCTTCTCGAAAGAAGCCACGCATTCACGTGGAGAATGGCGTCCGTGGCCCGAGGCGCTCATAACCCGGAGGTCGCCGGTTCGGATCCGGTCCCGCTATCAGAGTAGCTAGAGTTCCGAGGCCTCGTGAGCTTCGGGCCTCTTGCCTTGGGCAGGACGCTTAGCGTTTGGAGGGCCGCTGCAGTCCCTGCACGTCCGCAGAGGAACGGTGCTCCGCCACCGGCGAGCCGACCGTGCTAGGCTGGCTCAAGGGGTGGCCGCGGCTCGTGTCAGCCACCGGGGTAGCATTCGCTCGGATGGCCGCGAACAACGATCGGGCGTGGCATGGCAGGGGTCGGCATCTACTCGCGCTGGAATCGGAACCGACAGGTCGTCGTGCATTCCGGCGACAACCGGGCTCTGCTGTCCTCTGTCGCTCCAGGGGCAATTCAGCTGATCATCTCATCGCCGCCCTACAACGTGGGCAAGGAGTACGAACGGCGCTCTAGCATCGATGAGTATGTGGAGAATCAGCGTCAGGTGATCTCAGCGTGCGTGCCGCTGCTCGCTGAGGGGGGCAGCATCTGCTGGCAGGTGGGCAATCACGTGACCAATAGGGGTGAGGTCGTGCCCTTGGACGCGATTCTCTATCCGCTGTTCAAGGAGCAAGGCCTGGTTCTCCGGAATCGGATCATCTGGCACTTCGGTCACGGACTTCACGCCAGGAGGAGGTTCAGCGGACGCTACGAAACCGCTCTCTGGTTCACTCGGGATGTGGACGACTATGTCTTCAACCTCGATGCGGTTCGTGTGCCTCAGAAGTATCCGGGCAAGCGGGCGTACAAAGGGCCAAACGTCGGCCAGTACTCAGGACACCCGGGCGGCAAGAACCCCAGCGACTATTGGGGCTTCGATCTGGAGCAGGATGACCCTGGCGACATCTGGGGCATTCCCAACGTGAAGGCCAATCACGTCGAGAAGACCGAACATCCGTGCCAGTTCCCTGTGGCGCTCGTCACCAGGTTCGTAAGAGCACTCTCGCTCCCCGATGACTGGGTTCTGGACCCCTACATGGGCGCTGGAACGGCCCTGTGCGCAGCCGTGATGGAAGGTCGCCGGGCCGCTGGCGCCGAGATGGATCCTTCCTACGTGTCAATCGCCAAGAGACGCATCCGTCAGGCACTCGCTGGCGAGCTCCCGCACAGACCCTTGGAGAGGGAGGTCTACTCGCCCACTCCCGGGTCGCCCCTTACTATCAGGACCGATCACGCGGGACCGCGATGAGGGTCGTTGCGCACTGCCCCCACGGCCCAGCCAGTGTTCCCGAGTTGCCCGGACTGCTCGCCGAGCTGTCCAGCGTGCTGGACATGCCCGGCGTACGGCTCGGAGAGCAGCCGCCGGCCTCCATCAAGCGGACGATTCAGGCGACACTGTTGCGTTCCGGTTGGGCCAGAGACGTGAGGCTCCCGCACAGCAACCTGTCCGTGGGATACGTGCGTGGCTCAACGGCCATGTGCGTCCAGCTCGGCAACGTCTCCAGGACGTACGCTGACCTTCTGAAGCTGCAGACGCTCTTGGCAATGGGGAGAGCGGGCTTGTCGGTAGAGGTACTGCCCGTCGACATCGCATCGAAGGCAATGGGCAGTAACCACGCCAGCTACGAGCGACTCGTCCGCGAAGTCGGACTGTTCGACGCAACGATCAGCGGGCCGCTATTGATCTTGGCGCTCGGCAACGGCACCTGAAAGAAGGAGGATTCGAAACGTGATTCCGACACCAATTCCGACACCGCGGGAGCGCGCCGATCACATTGCGCGACGCCGACGGGAGCGCGAGCAGCAGACCGGTGGGTCTACTGAGACGATCCTGTTCCGTGGGCAGTATGAGCAGTACCCCACATTCCCCGTGGATCGCAACATGCTCATCTACCGCCTGAAGAACGGGCGAACCAGCACGGCGCAAAAGCGATACATCGACGACCATGAACTGGCGGATGACTTCTTCGCTGACTTGGAAAGCGAGGACGCTCAGAGGGCGCAGGATTTGATTCTCCTGGCCATGATTGCCGAGGAGGGCCTCGCAGAGGACATGGAGGAGAAGGGGCAGGCCAGCTGCCTGATCGTCACGCATGATGGCATAGTAGTGAACGGCAACCGGCGACTCGCCGCGGCTCGCGAAAGCCGTCGGTCTGACCTCCAGCAGGTGCAGTGCCTGGTTCTTCCCGAGACTGCAACAGACCAGGAGGTATTCCTTCTGGAGGTTGCCCTCCAGATGGCGCCGGACTTCCGAGCGCTATACAGCTGGACAAACGTCCTCATTAGCCTCAGACGGGGGCTTGAAGAGTATGGCGTGCCGCCTCGCGATCTTGCCATCCAGATGCGCCTGAGCCCGGCGACTCCTCAACAAGTCACCAAGCTGCTGAACGTCCTTGATGTTGTCGATGCGTACTTGGACCGAAACTGCTGCTGGGGTGCCTACTACCTAGTAGAGAACGAGCAGCGGCAGCAGGCGTTCAACACGATCGCCACCCTGTACGCGTCTCGCGCAATCCCCGACGAGTTGAAGGACTCCTACCTGGCGAGGGCCTTCACGATGCTCGACAACCCCCCGAGCAGTGGGAGACTCTACGATGACCTGCGCTGGTTGGGCGAGCATCTGCGTAAGGTTCTCGAAGAGGAGAATGCCGAACAGAGCCCTGTGGACGCTGCGGCGGGGTCCGTCCGGCCGGAGACAGGTGCCCCGGCGAGCGCGGGCGAGTCAAGCGATCCGCTAGATGAGCTCAATTCTCACGAGCCATCGCGCCCTCGCGATGCGCGGCTCGCGGACTACCACGACACGGAAAGAGCGGCGGACTTGTCGCCAAGTCTGGTCGCCCGGATTCGAAGAATCGATTCCGAGACTGATGACATCGCTGAGGGGACGCGGGCTCTTGGGTTGGCTCAAAAGGCTCGCACCTCGCTAGAGAGCATCGTCGTGGACGACACTGTGGCGAGTCTTCGAGAGCTGGCCGGTGAGCTTGATCGCGTGAAGTCGAAGACCGAGGAGCTGATCATCGCTGTGGCCCGGCGAATGGCGCGAGAGCCCAATGGCGACTAGCCGAGTCAGCTTTGCGGTCGACCGCCTCAGCCAGCATGTCTCCGTGGACTGCTCCACGCTCAGCGAGGGTGACTGGACTGCGCTGAGGCTCGTGGCCTACGCATCTGCCGGCTCGCAGCTGACAGTCAGAGCGCGTGTGCTTGTGTTCACGGTGACCGGTTTCCGGGAGGCCCTGCTTCCACTGAGCTGGACACTGAGGCGGAACGGCATCGAGAAGTCCTACTCGGACGATGCGCTTGCGCTCATCCGGCTTCACTCGACCGAGGTGGCCAGTCGCCGTGAGGCGTCGTTGGAGCGGGAGGCCCTCCCGGCGAAGGAGATTGTCGCCAGCCTAGCGACGAGTGGATTCCTGCGTAAGCTGACAGCGGAGCAGCTTAGGGACACGGGCCGACTTCTCGCCCTGTCCCACGGTGCGGACTTCTCCGTACCTGGGGCTGGCAAGACCACCGTTCTGCTCGCGGTCCATATGCTTCTGGCGCGGACGAACCCGGACATGAGACTCCTCGTTGTGGCGCCCAAGAACGCGTTCCTCTCCTGGGAAGAGGAGATCGCCGCGTGCTTGGGGGAGGAGCACAGCATGCGCCGCCTGCTTGGTGATCAGAATTGTGTGAGGACTCTGCTGGCGTCGGGCCCCAGGTTCTCGGTGATCAACTACGAGCTGCTGCGCAACAGATCGTCAGTACTCGCAGCGTTCATGTCGCGATACTCAGTGCACCTAGTACTCGATGAGGCCCACAGGATCAAGGGCGGGGACAGGGGCGTAACCGCGGCTGCGGCGCTGGCGCTCTCGGGGCTCGCGGCGAGGAGAGACATCCTGACCGGGACGCCCATGCCTCAGGCGCTGGAGGATCTCGGTCCGCAGTTCGACTTTCTCTGGCCCGGGCAGCGGGTTTTGGCGCCAGTTCTAGCGATGGATCAAGACGACCCGGGCCGATTGCAGGCGGCTACTGACACGGTCCGGCCCCTGTACGTTCGGACCACGAAATCGGAGCTGGGACTGCGAGAACCCATCATCCGGCAGGTGCCGGTGGAGCTGGGGCCGAATCAGCGCGAGATATATGAACTGATCCGGTCAGAGGCCGCGAGGGTCGCTCGAGGCATGGATGTGCACAGCCATGAGTTCTTCCGAGGGCTCAGGAGGCACTTCGTACGGCTTCTACAGGCCGGATCCAATCCTGCGCTGATCGTGGGGGAGTCGGGGGGCGCGGACGACCTGGACAGATGGCTCGGCAGCGTTGCGCCCGATGAGTTTCGCATGCTGCTCTCTGACTTCTTCGCAAGCGAGGAGCCGGCGAAGCTAGCAGCCACGGAGACTCTGACCAGGAAGTTGGTAGAGAAGCTCGACCGGAAGGTTCTCGTGTGGTCCTGCTGGGTCGGTAACATCAACTACCTGGAAGATCGCCTCAAGGACCTCGGTGCGGTCTCGATTTGGGGGAACGTCGCAACCGGCGACGACAGCGACCTGGCGACCCGTGAGGGGCGCATACGGCTCTTCCGTTCCGATCCGGACTGCCGCGTCATGATCGCGAACCCCGCCGCTTGCGGTGAGGGCATCAGCTTGCACACCGTCTGCCACGACGCGATCTACGCCGACCGTAGCTTCAATGCCTGCCACTACATGCAGTCGATCGATCGAATCCATCGGCTGGGCCTCAGCCCGGAGCAGGAGACCAACATCTACGTTCTCTCGGCACGGGACACCATCGATTCGTCAGTCGAGGCCAGGCTGGCGCAGAAGATCGCCAGGATGAGCCACGTGCTGGATGACCGCGGTCTCGCGGCGCTCGCATACGATCCGGACGATATCGTCGGCAACACTCCAGACGGTTTGGACCAGGGCGACGTGGAGGAGATTCTGTCGCATGTCTATCGACGCCAAGCCTGATCCCGCTGCCGTCTCGGTAGGACGACTCACCACTGCCTGGTATGCCTGGAGAGTGGTCGTGAGATCCGGTCCTATCTCGGCTGAGGTCTGCCGTTCGATCGTGCGTAGGGATACTGATCGGACACGCGAGGTTGTCTCCGACGGTGTGGACATTGCGCTGCTGATCCGGCTCCTGGATGAACGCGCTGACGGCCACCTTCACCCGAGCGCGTTCGGCCTGGCCCTCGGGAGCGGCTGTGACGAAGACCTGCCCAACGCTGCCATCTACGCCGCGCTTCTGCTGCGCTACATCTCGGCTGTGCGACCGCCCTGGGCAATCGCGGCAGTGCGGGGCGGTGATGTGCTACTTGCCTACGCTCGCCAGGACGTAGTGGACTGCTTCTGCGCCGCCGGGCTGGTTGACCGCGACGTCTCGGACGTTGCTAGAGAGTGGTGGATCGCTTTTGAACGCTTGGTTCTGTCGTGGAACTTCGACGACAACGAGCTGACCGGCTACTTGGCCGAGCAGGCCACCTTCGAGTACGAAAAGGTGCGCCTATCCAGGGCAGGGCTTGGGCGTCTCGCTTCGCAGGTGATGTGGGTCTCTCAGCAGAGCGATTCCTTTGGGTTCGACATATTCAGCTTTGTCGGAGCCGAGCACATGGCTACGGGGCGCACTCCTGCAGATCGGCTCAGGATCGAGGTCAAGGGCACTGCGAGGGCTGCGAGTTCATCTGTTCGGTTCTACCTCACGCGAAACGAGTGGGAGACGGCATGTAGCCACGACGAAGCCTACCTCTTCTACTTGTGGCACAGGGTTGGCTTGCGCGGGCACGCCCCGGAAGGCCCAAGCGTCTTGACGCCCGAAGCACTGTCACCGTTGGTGCCGCAGGATCGCAGCGATGGAGTGGCCTGGACGCAGAGCAGGGTTGCCATCCAGTGGCTGGGCGGATGAACCCATTCTGCATGCGCTCCCCGTGCCGGGAGAACGCGCGGGCACGGCACCGAGACGTGCTCGATGCCGTCACCGGCATGGGTGAAGACCTCTACAGCTGCGGCGAGTGGGCGTTCGACATCGATCGCGAGAAGGCAGAGGCGTACGCGAGCGAGCACGGCATCGATCTGGACGCCGAGAACCTCGACGGCTGGGGGACGGACCTCGTCCGGGTCACAGCGAACGCCGTTCGCCAGTGGCACGAAGGACAGGTGGACAAGGTCCGGGTTCCGTACTTCGAGCACTGCAGGAGGGTGTCCCGCGCCCTCGACGACGAAGACGGGCAACTCGTCGGACTCCTGCACGACGTGATAGAGGACACGGGCGTCACCGAGGAGCGGCTGCGCGAGCTTGTCTTCAGCGACGTCGTCGTCGTCGACGCAGTCGTGGCCCTCACGCGGGTCGAGAAAGAAGACCCCGACGACTACTACTACCGGCGGGTTCGTGCGAACCCGCTCGCGCTGCGCGTCAAGCTTGCTGACCTGCGGGACAACCTCAATCCGGCGCGGCTCGCGTTCATCGTCGACAAGGAGACCCGTGAGCGGCTGAAGGCGAAGTACGCGCATGCGCTTGAGGCGCTCGGGCAATAGCCCGTGAACCTCGGGTGCTTGATCCGAAGGTCGCTGGCTGGCGGCCCTAGGCGATTTCGCGACCGAGACGGCCGCGGAGCTGTTCAATAAGCAGAACATCAGCCGGCGCAAGCTCATAGTCACTCATCTGAGCGAACGC
>Ga0209748_1001187_pt1 | contig 12993 bp, 10 predicted proteins | sample BarGraIncu00421A_FD_185490 | JGI IMG/M metagenome (GOLD analysis project Ga0209748, IMG submission 185490) | Arctic peat soil microbial communities from Barrow, Alaska - Barrow Graham LP Incubations 004-21A (SPAdes) (version 2) | ecosystem: Environmental > Terrestrial > Soil > Wetlands > Peat... | reverse complement strand
GAGCAGACCGCCCAGGTGCCCCTGCCAGGCGATGCCGGGGACGAGGAACCCGATCACTGCGTTCAGCGCGACCACGACGATGATCGGCCGTGCACTGCGTCCCATCCGACGCAGGACCACGGCGATCGCCCCGAACAACCCGAACACCGCGCCCGACGCCCCCAGCACGGGCCGCGTCCAGTCACCCGTCACGGGGGACGCGAAGAGCAGCACCATCACGCTCCCACCGAAGGCGGAGACCAGGTACAGCGCGATGTAGCGCGCCCGGCCAAGCGCGTGCTCGAGCTCGCGCCCCAGCACCCACACCGCGTACATGTTGAACAAGATGTGCGTGATGCCGAAGGTGCCGTACGGGTAGTGGGCGAATGCCGAGGTCAAGAAGCGCCACGGCTCCACCTCGCCGGCAGCGGGCCAGAACCAGATGGCACTCGTCCAGCGGTCACCGAGGGTCAGCTGCAGCAGGTAGCTGAGCACGGTCACCGCGATCAACGTGATCGTGACCACCGGCTCGCCCCCACGTAGCGGCGCACCGAACGCGGTCTTCGGCTGCCGGGCGGCCCGGTTGGCGTCGCGCACGCAGTCGACACAGTGGATGCCGACCGGCGCCGGCCGCTGACACTCCGGACAGGTGGGCCGGTCGCAGCGTTGGCACCGCACGTACGACACCCGGTCCGGGTGCCTGGGGCACACCGGCGGACCGACGCCTTGGCCGGCGCCGGAGCCGGGGAGGGAGGCGCTCACTCCTCGACTGTCACCGAGGTGATCGTCACGTCCTGCACCGGCCGGTCGTTGGCACCGGTGGGGGCGGCGGCGATCGTGTCGACGACGGCGCGGCTCGCCTCGTCCGCCACCCGGCCGAAGATGGTGTGCTTGCCGGTCAGCCAGGTGGTCGCCGCGACGGAGATGAAGAACTGGGAGCCGTTGGTCCCGCCGGCGACGCCGGTGACCGGGTCACGCCGCTTGCCCGCGTTGGCCATCGCCAACAGGTACGGGGCGTCGAAGGACAGCTCGGGGTGGATCTCGTCGTCGAAGGTGTAGCCAGGGCCACCGGTGCCCGTGCCGAGCGGGTCACCGCACTGGATCATGAAGCCGGGGATCACCCGGTGGAAGATCACGCCGTCGTAGAGCGGATCCGTCCGCTCGGCCCCGGTACGCGGGTCCTTCCAGGGCTTGCTGCCCGTTGCCAGCCCGACGAAGTTGCGCACGGCCTTTGGCGCGTGGTTGGGCAGGAGCTCGAGGCGGATCTCACCGGCGGTCGTGTGCAGGGTTGCGAACATGACCGACATCCTCCCATGCAGACCGGGCACAGGCCGGTCAACGGTGGCAGCATGGACGGGACGGCGGGTCCGCCGCCGCTTGTCGACGCCCAGGAGTCGCTCATGTTCGACCACCTCTGTCGTTCCGCTCACCCGACCGTCGACGCCGACCGTCTCAAGAGCCAGGCGGCCGACGTGGGCGCACTGCTGTCCGATGCGTCCGTCCGTGCCGGTCAGGCCGCTGAGACCTTTGCGCACCAGGCAAAGGACGCTGCCGTCCAGGCCAAGGACTGGGCCGCTCCGCGCGTGGAGAAGGCCTGGTACGAGGGCATGAAGGCTGCAGCCCCCAAGGTGGAGCTCGCCGCCGAGAAGGCCCTGCCGCTGGTGGACCGCACGCACGACCGTCTGGTCGACGACGTGCTGCCCAAGCTGCTCGCCGCCGTGAACGCCGCCGCGGCCGCCGCGGCCGTCGGGGCCGACAAGGCACGCGACGTGGCCTCCGCCCGGCTGACCGACCTGGCGCACATCGCCCCCGAGCCGCCCAAGAAGTCCCACACCGGGGCGAAGGTCTTCTGGTCCATCGCCGGGCTGGCCATCGCGGGTGCCGTCCTGGCGGCGTTCCGCCGCAACCGCCCGACCACCGACCCGTGGGCGGAGGAGCCATGGGAGGATGCCGAGGAGGACCTCGACCCACGCACCACCCAGCTGGGGGACGACCTGAACGACGCCGCCGACCTGGTCAGCAAGAAGGCCGTCGACGTGACCGCCGCCGTCAAGGACAGCTCGACGAAGGTCGCCAAGCGGGCTCCGGAGACCGCCGCGAAGGCCGCCGTCGAGACCACCGCGGCACCGGCCTCGAAGCCGGCGACGCCGCGGCGCAGCAGCGCCTCGCGGACGGCGACCGCCCCGACCACTCCCGGGACCACGGGTACCACCCCGAAGAGGGCGCCGCGCCGGTCCGCCGCCGCGAAGCCGGAGAAGCCGGGGAAGCCGGAGAAGCCGGGGACGGACGCCCCGACCGACTGAGGCACGAACCCGAGAGGGCCCCATCCCCCGCCGGGATGGGGCCCTCTCGTCGTCTCGGTGGAGCCAAGGGTGGAGCCAAGGGTGGAGCCAAGGGGACTCGAACCCCTAACCCCCTGCTTGCAGAGCAGGTGCGCTACCAATTGCGCCATGGCCCCGCGTGCGCCCGGGAACGTCTCGCGGTCGGTCTACTCGATGTCGTCGGTGACCTCGGTCCACAAGTCGCGCTCGTCCTGCTCCTGCGCGTACTTGCGGTAGAGGACGTACCCCACACCCACACCCAGCAGTGCGACGAGGAGCTTCTTCATGGTTCCTCCGTCCGGCGAAGGGAGTGGGCCTAAGAGGACTTGAACCTCTGACCTCTTCCTTATCAGGGAAGCGCTCTAACCGTCTGAGCTATAGGCCCGACTGCGCCGAGGCGCCGCACGAGAATACCCCAGCGCCACCCCGGCACCCAAGTCACGCCCGACCCCCACCAGCCCGCGATGCCGACGCGACCAGCGGCTGAACAGGTCAGTCGTCCGTCAGGGTGACGGTGATCCCGCCGACCAGCGCGGCGACGATGTTGTACAGGAACGCCCCGATGGTCGACAGGGCGGTCAGGATCACCACGTCCACCACGGCGATCATGGTGGCCAGCGAGATCACCCGCTTGAACGCCACGTACTCCAGCAGGTCGAAGAACTTGGCGTCACCGGTGATCTGGGCGATCGTGTTGTTCACCGAGGTGAACACCGCCAGCCCGTCGAGGGTGTACCAGACGACCGCCGAGGCCACGACGATCATGATGCCGATCGCGACGGACAGCAGGAACGACAGCTTCATCACCGACCACGGGTCGATCCGCGCGACGGCCAGCCGCACCTTGCGGGCAGCGCCGGGCGTGGTGGTCGCCGTGGCACCGGAGGCCGTGCCGGCCGAGGTGGCGCCGACCGATCTGGCACCCACCGAGGAGGTCCCTGGCGTCGGCGCGAGCCGAACGGCCGTCGGGACGCCGTCTTCGGCCGTTGTGGTCGGCCCGCCCGTCCGCGTGGTGTCGGCCACGTTCTGCGCGGTCCGCTTGATCCGCTCACCGATCGACGGTGCGTTGTCCCCGCTGAGCGGAGCCGTCACCGGCCGGGTGCCGACGCCGGTCCGGCCCTCGGTGCCCCGCATGGTCCCAGGATGGGTACCGGTGCGGGCTGCCGGTGCCTTCTTGGGGGCAATCGAGGGCGGCTGGGTCCCGTCGGTGCTCATCAGTCTCCCTCGGTCGGTTCGGGCGTCCCGGCAGTGGGGGCACCCGGATCGGTCTCGCCTACGGTCTCGCCTGCATCTGCGGTGCTGTCTGTGACCTCGGTCTGGTCCACCTCGGTCGGCTCGACGGCGTCGGAGGTGCCCACCTCGGGCTCCTCCGCGTCGTCGTCGGCCTCAACGGTAGCCGCATCCCCGCCAAGGTTGCGCTCCACATTGCGAGCGACCGCAAGGATCCGGTCCCCGCTGTCGGGCTTGGCGAGGATCACGCCGGAGGCACCGCGGCCGTGCACGGGCAGCTCGCCGACCAGCGAGCGCACCACCTTGCCACCCTCCATGACCACCAGTACCTCGTCGTTCTGCTCGGCCATCATCGCGCCCACCAGGTTGCCGCGGTCGTCCGGCAGCCGGACCGCCCGGACGCCAAGACCTCCCCGGTGGGTGCGCCGGTACTCCAGGTTGCCGTCCGCGTTGATCCGGTGCATGTCGGACCGCTTGGCGATCCCGGCGTCGGTGACGGTGACCAGGTAGGACTCGGGTGTGATCACGTCCATCGCGAGCAGCTCGTCGTCACCGCGGAACTTCATGCCGGTGACGCCCGACGTCGCGCGACCCATCGGACGCAGCTGGTCCGGGGTGGCCCGGAACCGCACTGCCTGGCCCTTGCGCGAGACCAGCAGCAGCTCGGAGTCGTCGTCGATCAGGGCCGCGGAGACCAGCTCGTCCGCCTGCCCGCCGTCGTCCGTGCGCAGGTTGATCGCGATCAGGCCACCGGACCGGTTGGAGTCGTACTCGCTGAGCCGGGTCTTCTTGACCAGGCCCCGACGGGTGGCGAGCACCAGGTACTGCGCGGAGTCGAAATTGCGCAGGTCGATGACCTTGGCGATCTGCTCACCCGGCTGGAAGGCGAGCATGTTCGCCACGTGCTGACCCTTGGAGTCACGGCTGCCCTCGGGCAGCTCGTATGCCTTGGCCCGGTACACCCGCCCGAGGTTGGTGAAGAACAGCAACCAGTGGTGGGTGGTGGTCACCCCGAAGTGCTCGACGACGTCGTCGGCGCGCAGCTGTGCGCCACGCACGCCCTTGCCGCCGCGCTTCTGCACGCGGTAGGCGTCGCTGCGGGTGCGCTTGGCGTAGCCGCCGCGGGTGATCGTGACCACGACCTCCTCCTCGGCGATGAGGTCCTCCATGGAGACCTCGCCGTCGTAGGGCACGATCTGGGTGCGCCGCTCGTCGCCGAACTTGGCGACGATCTCGGCCAGCTCCGCTGCGACGATCTCCCGCTGGCGCTCCGGCGAGGCGAGGATGCCGGTGTAGTCGGCGATCTTGGCCATCAGGCCGTCGTACTCGTCGGTGATCTTCTGCCGCTCCAGCGCGGCCAGCTGGCGCAGCTGGAGGTTGAGGATCGCCCGGGCCTGGATCTCGTCGACCTCGAGCAGGACCATCAGGCCCTCGCGCGCCTCGTCGACGGTGGCCGACGCCCGGATCAGAGCGATCACCTCGTCGAGGGCGTCCAGCGCCTTGAGGTAGCCGCGCAGGATGTGCGCCCGCTCCTCGGCCTGACGCAGCCGGAAGCGAGTGCGGCGCACGATCACTTCGAGCTGGTGGTTCACCCAGTGCCGCACGAAGGCGTCGACGCTCAAGGTTCGGGGGACGCCGTCGACCAGGGCGAGCATGTTCGCCCCGAAGGTGTCCTGCAGCTGGGTGTGCTTGTACAGGTTGTTCAGGACGACCTTCGCGACCGCGTCGCGCTTGAGCACGATCACCAGACGCTGACCGGTGCGGCCGGACGTCTCGTCGCGGATGTCGGCGATGCCGGACACGCGTCCGTCCTTGACCAGGTCGGCGATCTTCGCCGCGAGGTTGTCCGGGTTCACCTGGTACGGCAGCTCGGTGACCACCAGGCAGATCCGGTTGTGGATCTCCTCGACCGTCACCACCCCGCGCATCGTGATCGAGCCGCGGCCCGTCCGGTACGCGTCCTCGATGCCGTGCCGGCCGAGGATGGTCGCACCGGTGGGGAAGTCGGGGCCGTGGATGAGGGAGATCAGGGCCTCGAGGAGCTCCTCCTTGGTGGCCTCCGGGTGTGCCAGGTGCCACTTCACACCTTCGGCGACCTCGCGCAGGTTGTGCGGCGGGATGTTCGTCGCCATGCCGACGGCGATCCCGGCGCTGCCGTTGACCAGCAGGTTCGGGTAGCGCGCCGGCAGGACGACCGGCTCGCGCGTGCGCCCGTCGTAGTTGTCCCGGAAGTCGACCGTGTCCTCGTCGATGTCGCGGACCATCTCCATGGCCAGCGGAGCCATCCGGCACTCGGTGTACCGCGGGGCCGCCGCCGAGTCATTGCCCGGGGAGCCGAAGTTCCCCTGGCCCTGGACCAGCGGGTACCGCATCGTCCAGTCCTGCACGAGGCGGACCAGGGCGTCGTAGATCGCGGTGTCACCGTGCGGGTGGTACTTCCCCATCACGTCACCGACGACGCGGCTGCACTTGGAGAACTGCCGGTCCGGCCGGTAGCCGCCGTCGTACATCGCGTACAGCACCCGGTTGTGCACCGGCTTCAGACCGTCCCGGACGTCGGGCAGCGCGCGGCCGACGATGACGGACATCGCGTAGTCCAGGTAGGACCTCTGCATCTCCAGCTGCAGATCCACCGGCTGCATGCGGTCCGTCGTCACGGCGGCGTCCTCGGGCAGCTCAGGCTCCCCGTCGCCGATGGGCGGTGTCTGGTCGGTCACGTGCACCTCGTCTCGTCGTCGGTTCCAGGCAGGGGCACGGGCACGGCGGCGGCGTGCCCCACCCTCAGATGTCCAGGAACCTCACGTCCTTGGCGTTCCGCTGGATGAAGGACCGGCGGGACTCCACGTCCTCGCCCATGAGTACCGCGAAGATCTCGTCCGCCGCCGCGGCGTCGTCCAGGTTGACCTGGAGGAGTGTGCGGTGGTCGGGGTCCATGGTGGTGTCCCACAGCTCGGAGTAGTCCATCTCACCCAGGCCCTTGTAGCGCTGGATCGCGTTGTCCTTCGGGATCCGCTTGCCCCCGGCCTGGCCGGCGGCGAGGAACGCGTCCCGCTCCCGGTCCGAGTACACGTAGTCGTGCGGGGCGTTGGACCACTTGATCCGGTACAGCGGCGGCTGGGCGAGAAAGACGTGGCCGTTCTTGATCAGCTCGGGCATGTACCGGAAGAGCAGGGTGAGCAGCAGGGTGCAGATGTGCTGGCCGTCCACGTCGGCGTCGGCCATCAGGATGATCTTGTAGTACCTCAGCTTGGCCAGGTCGAAGTCCTCGCCGATGCCCGTGCCGAAGGCTGTGATCAGGGCCTGGACCTCGTTGTTGGCCAGCGCGCGTTCCAGGCGGGCCCGCTCCACATTCAGGATCTTGCCCCGGATCGGCAGGATCGCCTGGGTGCGGGGGTTGCGCCCGCGCACCGCCGAACCGCCCGCCGAGTCGCCCTCGACGATGAAGACCTCCGACTCCTCGGCGTTGTTCGACTGGCAGTCCCGGAGCTTGCCCGGCATGCCGCCGGACTCCAGAAGGCCCTTGCGCCGGGTGGCCTCGCGCGCCTTGCGCGCCGCCATCCGGGCCGCCGCCGCCTGGAACGACTTGCGGATGATGTCCCGCGCCTCGATCGGGTGAGCGTCCAGCCAGTCGCCGAGCCGCTCGTGCACCACCTTCTGCACGAACGTCTTTGCCTCGGTGTTGCCCAGCTTGGTCTTGGTCTGGCCCTCGAACTGCGGCTCGGCGAGCTTGACCGAGATGACGGCCGTGAGGCCCTCCCGCACGTCGTCGCCGGTGAGGTTGTCGTCCTTCTCCTTGAGGATCCCCTTGTCCCGGGCATACCGGTTCATCAGGGTGGTCATCGCCGCACGGAAGCCCTCCTCGTGCGTACCGCCCTCGGTCGTGGAGATCGTGTTGGCGTAGGTGTGCACCGACTCGGAGTAGGCGTTCGTCCACTGCATGGCGATCTCCACCGAGATTCGTCGCTCGGTGTCCTCGGCGGTGAAGTCGATCACGTTCGGGTGGACCAGCTCCACCTTCTTGGCCGAGGTCAGGTAGGCCACGTAGTCGACAAGGCCGCCTTCGTACTTGAAGGTGACCGACCGCGTAGCCGGGCCGTCCGAGGCGGTCGCCGCGGGACTGTCGATGTCCGCGGGTTCGACACCGTCGGCCATGGTGATCTCGTCGTCGGTACCGGTGTGCTTCGGCCGTTCGTCGGTCAGTGAGATCTGCAGGCCCCGGTTCAGGAAGGCCATCTGCTGCATCCGGGCCCGGAGCGTCTCGAAGTCGTAGTCGGTGGTTTCGAAGATCACCTCGCTGGCCCAGAAGGTGATGATGGTACCGGTGAGGTCCGTGCCTTCGCCCCTGGTCAGCGGCTCAAGGGGAGCCCCGTCGGCGTAGGACTGGCGCCACACGAAGCCCTGGCGGCGGACCTCGACGTCCAGCCGGCTGGACAGGGCGTTGACCACCGAGACGCCGACGCCGTGCAGGCCGCCGGAGACCGCGTAGCCGGTCCCGCCGAACTTCCCGCCGGCGTGCAGCACGGTCAGCACGACCTCGACGGCCGACCTGCCCTCGCTCTCCACGATGCCGACCGGGATGCCGCGGCCGTCGTCGGTGACGCACACCCCGCCGTCGGCCTGCAGGACGATCTCGATGTGGGTGCAGTAGCCCGCGAGGGCTTCGTCCACAGAGTTATCCACAACTTCATACACCAGGTGGTGCAGGCCGCGCGGCCCGGTAGAACCGATGTACATGCCAGGGCGCTTGCGCACCGCCTCGAGGCCTTCGAGGACGGTGATCGCGGAGGCGTCGTAGCCGGTGGCGGGAAGGGTCTCGACGCGCTGATCGGCCACGGGCGAAGGTGCTCCTCATGTGGTGCGCGCGCCACCGTGACGGTGGGCGCAGGTGCTCCTGGGTCCGCGGCCGGGGCCACCCGCAAGGCGTGGCCGACGATCGACCTCGCGTGCGCGAACGTCCAGGAATGACAAGTGTGAGTCTACCTTGTGATGGCCCTCAGGGCCGTTTCCCCACAGGTGTGACGCGTCTCGGAATCCCGGGGTGACCCGGGGGGGCCGGCAGCCCTTCGTCGCCTCCCAGGCCGGTTCCCGGTCCTCAGCCGTAGGTGTCCCGCGGCCCGCGTCCCCGTACCCGGCGCGGACCCTTGGCCCAGTGCGGTCCGGACGGTCCCAGCACCGTGACCTCACGCACGACGCCGGCCCCGATGTCCGCCTCGAGCCTGGCCAGCAGCTGCGGCGTGAGCAGGCGCAGGTTCGCCGCCCACGTGGTCGAGTCCGCCCGCACCACCAGGACGCCGTCCTCGAACGCCTCGGGCGTGCAGTGCTCGGCCACGCCCTCGCCCACCACCTCGCGCCATCGCCCGACGACGCTCCCGACGGACAGCTCCTCCTGCCAGCCCCGCTCGGCGGCGAGGCGGGACAGGGTGTCCCCGACGAGCACCGGGTCACGACCGTCGGCACGGGCGCCGGACCGGGTCTCGCCGGCCGGCCGCCGACGGGGCGCCAGCCGGCCGGGCTGGCTGCCGCGGGCCCGGGCGGCGGCCTTGGCCCGGTTCAGTGCGGCACGCCCGACCTCCGAGGCCGACGTGAGGCCGAGGGCCTCGGCCACCGGGCGACCCGGTTCGACGACAAGGGGTGGTTCGTCGCCGTCGGCGGTGAGCGGGAGCCCGGATCCGGGGGCTGCCGGAGCGTCGTCGCCAGGGGGTGCTGGAAGGTCGTCGTCGGCCCCTTTCGGGTGCGCAAAGGTGGGATGTCCGGCCGAGTTGTCCACAGGTTCGTGACCCTTTGTCCGGTCGCGGTCAGCTGACACGATGCACCTGCCCACCCATCACGTCGTACCGCGCACCGAGCAGCTCGTCCGGGACGTCCTGGGCGACCGCAGCGGTGACCAGCACCTGCTCCGCCCCCGCGACCAGCTGCGCCAGGCGGCATCGGCGGGTGGAGTCGAGCTCGGCGAACACGTCGTCCAGCAGCAGGACCGGCTGCGAGCCCTCGGCCCAGCCGCCGATGCCGCCGACCTCGTCGTCACCGTGCGTGAGCAGGTGGTACGCGGCGAGCCGGAGCGCCAGGGCGAACGACCACGACTCGCCGTGGCTGGCATACCCCTTGGCCGGCAGCCCGCCGAGTCCCAGCACCAGGTCGTCCCGGTGCGGCCCGACCAGGCTGACCCCGCGCTCTAGCTCCTGCCGGCGCAGCCGGCCCATCGCCTCGAGCATCTGCGCTTCGAGCGCGTCGGTGTCGACGCCGGCGTGCGGGATGTCGGCCAGGCGCCCGGAGCCGTCGGGTGTGGAACCGTCGGGCCCGGAACCGTCGCCCGCCCCGACATCAGCTCCCCGCATGGCGGCCCACGAGGCGTCGTCGTCGGCCGCCGCCTGGTTGCGCAACGACGAGCGGTACCCGAGTGTTGCCACCCCCCCGTCGCTGACCTGGGCATACGCCAGCTCGACGTGCGGGCGCAGCTGCTCGACCAGGCGGACCCTTGCGGCCAGCACCTGGGCACCGACCTGCGCGAGCTTGGCGTCCCAGACGTCAAGGGTGCGCACATCGGCTCCGGCATCGCCGTCACCGTCGCCGTCCGGGCGGTCCCGGCGGTCCGGCACCCGCACGTGCCGGCGCATCCCCGGGCCCGCCGTCTTCAGCAACGCCCCCCGCTGGCGCAGCACCCGGTCGTAGTCCGCCAGAACGCCCGCCATCCGCGGCGAGACCTGGATCGTCAGCTCGTCAAGGAAGCGCCGACGGCCGTCCGGGTCACCCTTGACCAGCGCCAGGTCCTCTGGGGCGAAGACCACCGTCCGCAGGATCCCGAGCACGTCCCGGGTCCGACGCACCGGCGACCGGTTCACCTGCGCGCGGTTCGCGCGGCCCGGGTTGATCTCCAGCTCGACCAGGCTCTCCCGCTCGCCACGGACAGCCCGCACCCGCACCACGCCGCGGGGTGCGCCGGCCCGCACGAGTGCTGCGTCGGACGCCACCCGGTGGCTGGCAAGGGTCGCGGCATACGCGATCGCCTCGACCAGGTTGGTCTTGCCCTGCCCGTTGGGGCCGACGAAGGCACTCGGACCCGGCAGCAGGTCGAGGTCGAGCTGGGTGAACGACCGGAAGTCCGTCAGGGACAGCTGGCTGACGTACACCCCTCACCGGCCCCGGGCGATCACGGCTTGGCCGGCCGTACCGCGTGCCCGCCGAACTCCCGACGCAGGGCGGCGACAGCCTTCATCGCCGGGGAGCCGACCTGGCGCGAGGCGAACCGCGCGAACAGGGCGGCAGAGATCACCGGCACCGGGACCGCCTGGTCGATCGCCTCGTCGACGGTCCACCTGCCCTCGCCGGAGTCCTCGACCCAGTCGTCGATCGAGCCGAGCTCCGGGTCCTCCTCCAAGGCTGCCACCAGCAGGTCGAGCAGCCAGGACCGCACGACGGTGCCGCGCGTCCAAGCCTTGAGGGTGCCGGTCACGTCGGTGACCAGGTCTTGCGCCACCAGTAGCTCGTAGCCCTCGGCGTAGGCCTGCATCAACCCGTACTCGATGCCGTTGTGCACCATCTTGGCGAAGTGGCCTGCGCCGACCGGGCCGGCGTGCACGAACCCCTGCTCGCGCGGACCGGCCGGCCGCAGCGCGTCGAGCACCGGTAGCAGCAGCTCGATGTCCTCCGGCGCCCCACCGGCCATCAACCCGTAGCCCTCGGTCCGACCCCACACCCCACCGGACACCCCGACGTCGACGTAGTGCACGCCGAGCTCCGCCAGCTGGGCCGCGCGGGCGATGTCGTCGGTGTAGTGCGAGTTGCCGCCCTCGACGACCAGATCGCCCTCGCCGAGCAGCCCGCCCAGCTCGCTGACCACATCCCGGGTCGGCGCCCCCGCCGGCACCATCACCCAGACGACGCGCCGTCCCCCCGGCAGCGCCGCGACCAGGGCCGGGAGGTCCGCGGTGTCGGACACCTCGGGGTTGTGGTCGAACCCCGTGACCTCCACCCCGCGCTCACGCAGCCGGGTGCGCATGTTAGCGCCCATCTTGCCCAGACCGACGAGACCGATGTGCATGGCACCATCTCAGCTTGCGAAGCGGATGGGCACCAACAGATACCGGTAGCTCGAGTCGTCGTCGCCGTCGATCGATGCCTGCCCGGTGAACTCCACGGGCTTGTTCGGGTGGGTGAAGGACAGCCGCACGAACTCGGTGTTCAACGCACCCAGCCCATCCAGCAGGAACTGCGGGTTGAACGCAACGATGATGTCCTCACCGGTGAGCGCTGCCTCGAGGGCCTCGGACGCCTGGGCGTCATCACCCTGCCCGGCGTCGAGCACCACCTGACCCTCGGTGAACGCGAGCCGGATCGGGGTGTTCCGCTCCGCGACCAGAGCGACGCGCCGGGCGGCCTCGGTCAGTGCGGCCAGCCCGATGACGGCGTGGATCGGCGTCTCGTCCGGGAACAGCCGCCGCACCGGTGGGTAGTCGCCGTCCACCAGCAGCGATGTGGTGTGCCGACCGCCGGCCTCGAAGCCGATCAGGTCGACGCCGGCGCCGGTGGACAGCGCAAGGGTCACCCGGTCCGACCCGCCGAGCGAACGTGCGGCATCGGACAGGGTGCGGGCCCGGACCAACGCAACCTGTGAGACGTCGGGTCGCGCCGGTTGCCAGGTCAGTTCGCGGAGCGCCAACCGGTACCTGTCGGTCGCCAGCAGCGTGATCCGCTCGCCCTCGATCTCCATTCGCACGCCGGTGAGCAGCGGCAACGTGTCGTCACGGCTTGCGGCGACGGTCACCTGGCCGACCGCCTCGGTGAGCGTGTCGCCCGCGACCATCCCGATCACGTCGGGCATCGCCGGGAGTGTGGGGTAGTCCTCCACCGGCATGGTCAGCAGCGAGAAACGGCTCGCGCCACAGGTGACCGTGACCTTCGTACCGTCCGCTGCGACCTCGACCGGCTTGGCGGGCAAGGCGCGTGAGATCTCCGCAAGCAGTCGCCCGGACACCAGGACGACGCCCTTCTCGGCGACATCCGCCGCGATCTCCGACCGCGCCGAGACCTCGTAGTCGAAGCTGGACAGATGAACGACTCCGGTCTCGTCCGCCTCGATCCGGACCCCGGCGAGCACCGGGACCGGCGGCCGGGTGGGCAGGGAGCGTGCCGTCCAGGTCACAGCCTCCGCCAGGACGTCACGGTCGACCCTGAACCTCATCCCTCATCCCTCCGCCGGCGTGCTGCTCGTCGCAGCGTGACCCTGCCGGACGCGGGCCGCGTGGTGACACAGGTGCAGCCCGCCGCTGCAGCAGGGGAGTACGTGGTGAACAGTACGCGAGAGCACAGACGCAGGGACACCACTACGCGGACGACACCTGGCTGGGTGGCTGCTGCACGCAAAGGCCTGATGAAGGTGCAGCGAATCCCTGGAGAGAACAAGAAGTAGTCGTAGTCGTCGGTGGTGTGCACACTGTGGACGACGGGCGTTGGTGCAGGTCAGGCC
>Ga0209748_1001186_pt1 | contig 12996 bp, 9 predicted proteins | sample BarGraIncu00421A_FD_185490 | JGI IMG/M metagenome (GOLD analysis project Ga0209748, IMG submission 185490) | Arctic peat soil microbial communities from Barrow, Alaska - Barrow Graham LP Incubations 004-21A (SPAdes) (version 2) | ecosystem: Environmental > Terrestrial > Soil > Wetlands > Peat... | reverse complement strand
AGTCAAAATAGAACCTTTACTTTATAAAAAAAATCTCACTGCACTACTGAATGAAATATAAACCATCTCGCATAAGAAAGATATATCCTATTGAGTCACCATGCAAAAAGACCATATATAATTCATTAATTCAAGCAAAAGAGGCAATAACCTATCTTCAGGAGAATAAACATGTAAAAGATTTGTCGGCATATAAATGTTCTGTTTGTGGATTTTGGCATTTAACGAGTAAATAAATAATTGTCGTTTCTAAATTATTGTTTAAATAAAAAAATGGTGGTAACTTCCACCAACCAATCCATAATCTTGTGGCTTTGCAGATGCAGCGCTCCAGAATCTTTATATGAGGCAAATCGGGACAATCAGGGAAAAACTTGACTCCCTTCATGAGGATTTACAATATGACCATGGGCAGGAGTTGAAGGCTTTGGACTGCGGACCCTTTTGATCAATGAAGCAAGATATCGTGATTTGAATTGCTGACTTGCGAGAGCCTGTTTTAAAGGAGGCAGTTTAAGGATCACACCCAGTACCGCTGCCATAGCTCTGTGGCTGAACATAACCTGATTGTCGAATATAAGATTTTGAAGCTTACCTCTCTCAATAGCCATTGTCACAACCCTGTGAACCGAATTAACCGGTGTGATAACCCTTTCTTTGCGTGAACGAAGTACAACAGCTTTTTTATTGCAGCCATTAAGACATATGCCGCAACCCAGACAGATTTCCTGCTGCAGTTTTGCTATTTTCCTGTTTGGCTTAATTGGATCATTTGGAGATACAAGTGTCATCGCTTCTACCGGACATAATGAAACACATCTTCCGCAACCATTGCAGTTCTCTTCAACAATAAACGGAATAAAACCGGTTGTTTGTACAGGGTTGAGAAATCCGAATTTTCTTGCAGCTATCAGTGCTTCACAACAGCATCCGCAGCAGTTGCAGATGAAGTTCACTCTTTCCTGTACATTTTCACCTAACTGTACCAGATTGTTATCACGGGCATTCTGTAAAAGATCCAACCCTTCGGTAACATCAACTCTTCGTGCAATTCCATGACGCGTTAATGAATCTGCACAGCCGTTGAATGTCATGCAGATATCCATAGGGGCATTACAGTTTTTCATAAGATGTTCCATCTTATGCCTGCAATAACAAATCCCAATACCTATCGAAGCTGCAGTTTTTATGACCTCGGATGCTCTTTCATAATCAAGCACGTGAAGTTCATTTTCGTTTGAAAGAACCTCTTCATTAACATAAGCTCTTCCTAATTTGGTGTCCCCCAGGGTAAAAAGATTTTTAATAAAATCTTCCTCGACATTCAGATACTGATAGAAGAGTTCAGAAAGAGTCTTTTGATTAATGTCATTTCTGTATCTCATCAGGGAAAACTCAAAAAAACCTGCCATTGGAGGAGGCAAAGAATAAATCATATTATCATCCTCACAGGCATCAATCAGTATCCCCTTGTCAGCAAGATCATTCAATATATGTTTTGCATCTGATTCCTTGATTTTCCATATCCCTGCGGCCTTTTTGGCATTAAAAGGTTTTATAGGTAATTTCGAAACAAGTCCTGCCTCCCTTTCTGAAAAAAGTATTTTCAATATTTCAAAAAGCAGATCAGACGCAACTGCTCCCTGTGGAAAAAGATTTAACCTGTCGGTAAGTTTCTTATAATTATTGTACTTGATGGTATTTTGATGGGCCATACCAATAGCAGTTGATTCTTTTGAACAATAAATCAAATGTATAAATATTTTAATATAAAATACAAATTCTGTAAATTAATATCAGGACAGCCGGTTAGATTATTCTTATTCTATATAATTAAACAACAATTATTTAACTCCGGCTATTGATGGTCAATATAATCCGGACAATTTTGCAAGGGTCACTGGCATTTCCACTATATAATCACAACTTGAGTTTGTTTATAATAAGGTCAATACTTACAAAGGAGAATATTAAGATCCTTCAGGAAGCAGTGATGAAGCAGTGTGATTTGCTTGACGGTGTAAGGGACAGTATTATAAACAATCCGGCGAATTGTAAGTTTGATTTTACAACCCTGCCTATGTGTCCGGGAGATATGCCGGGAAAGAGATGTTTCACCACTGCCCAGGTGAAGGCAATAAAGACGATCTATGATGGTGTTGATATCGGGAACGGTAATAAATATCGGGGTTTCCCATTTGGAGGTGAGAATGAAAAAGGAGGCTGGATCACATGGATCACAGGCCCGAATGAGATGATGATGAGTGGAGGTTATCCAAGCCTTAAAGCATACTTTGGGATAGAGATATTCAAATACCTGATTTTACAGGATCCCAATTGGAATTACCTGGATTATAAATTCAGTGGTTACGAGAAGGAGATAAGGTATGCTGCGGCCTATCTCAATGCCACATCTGTTGACTACAATGGCTTTAAGAACAGAAAGGGGAAAATCATTATCTATCACGGGTGGAGTGACCCGGCATTATCAGCATTCTCAACCATAGAGCATTATAATGCTGTTAAGGCGGCTGATCCTGCAATCAATGAATTACATGAGGCTTTATCTTCTTCCGGGTGTACTGCATTGCGGAGGAGGTGAAGGGCCATCGGATTTTGATATGCTGGCAATTTTGCGCGACTGGGTAGAGAACAGCAAACCTCCCGAAAGAGTGGTTGTCACGAAAAAAGTTTTGGGCAAGGAGGCGATGTCGAGGCCGGTCTACCCATATCCGCAGGAAGCAATTTATAACGGAAAGGGGAATCCCAATGTGGAAAGCAGTTATGAGTTGAAGAAATAAATGCAGTATTAAAAGAAAAGCCGGTTATATTACTACTTCTTATTGAAGACCTGCTTCACCGAAAGTCCTCCCGGGATTATGTCTGATTTCTGTACGGTGAGAACAAGACCATTGTCTGAAAGAGAATAGGTTTCAGTAAATCCGACATCTTCATTGCCGTAAGTTATGGTGCTCCTGGTATTGAGAATTTTTTTATCGGCCGACCATTGGGCAAGCTCCTTTTCTATTCCGCCTTCCTTCTCCATGCTTGTCACTTTTCCATCCAGTGTGAAGGAGTAGTCCCTTGTTACAATTTCTTTGCTGCTTTTAACTGTAAATGTCTGTTTAACTGTAAATGTCTGAAGGGTCTGCGTTATTGTATATTTCACTTCAAACGATTTATAAAAATCATCACTTTTAGTAGTATCCTGGATCCAGACTCCTGAAAAATTTGCCGGAGACTGGGCATATGAAACAGAAGAACAGAGAAGCAAAGAAAGGACAAACAGATATTCTAAGATAGAATTAGTCCTGAGGCGGGGAGATACATTTCGTTTCATAATATAAAGTTTTAATTGATTAACGGTCAATTGCAAACTCTAAGGTAAGAAATTTAACAATACATTCTTACTACCTTTCCTGAGCTGAAACCGGCACCTGCTTGAATATCAATCCTGCACATTCTTCAACTTTATCAAACCTGACCTTATATCCTGATTCCTATAACCAGAATATCATCGGTCTGATCTTCATTATTTTCTTCCCTCCACTGTTCAATCTCTTCATAAAGCATATCGCTTTGCTCAGGCATTGAAAATTTCTGGATGCTCTGCAGAAAGTCTTTAAATGTGGCCGTTTGATATTTCTTATGGTGTTTTCCACCGAACTGATCTGCATAACCGTCTGAGCACAAATATATTGTATCACCTGTATCCAACTGTATCTTTTCTGATGAAAACTGGCACTCGCTATCTTCATTACAATTCTCAGGAAGGTTTTTAGCCCTGTATTCAACAAGCTTATCCTTTGTTATATGATATAGCGGATTTTTGACTCCGGAGAAAGCAAGGATATTAGTCTTTATATCCAGAATACAAAGAATAATATCCAGATCATCCGACATACCAGCTGATTCAGTATCACGTCTAAGAAACCTATGTATTTTGGAGTATAAATGATGAAGTATTTCGGACGGATCAGTTAGTTTTATCTCATTTACGGCCTGGTCAAGAATTCCGTAACCTAATGTGCTCAGAAGTGCCCCGGGAATTCCATGTCCGGTACAATCGGCTGCAGCAAATATTATTAAATCGTCCTGTTTACTGAAAAAATAAAAATCACCGCTTACAATATCTTTGGGTTCAAATAAAATAAAACTGTCGGGGAAACATTCCCTCACGTAAAGACCATCAGGTAAAAATGTATCCTGGATGTGCTGTGCATACTTATAACTATCCTCCACCTCAATTATGGCTTCTTCAATCTTCCTGTTTCTGATGCCGACCATTTCTTCTACTTCAGGAGTCAACATAACCAGGCTTCTGATCTGATCATTTAATTCCCTGGTTTCATCTAAAATTTTATGGATGCTGCTCTGTGGTTTTATAGCATAGGAGAGTTTTTTAATCCGGTTGGGGTTAACAGGATAAGCCTCAAAGTCAATATCCTGAAGCAGGGCAGGTATCAATCTCACAAGCTCGCGATCCTTTTCTTTTTCAGACTCATCCAATTCTTCATAAGGTATTAAACCTGGATGTATTTTGTTTGAGCTATCTTTTACATTACCGTAAATCCATCCGCTAAGTCTTTTGTCCCAGCTCCATCTTATATGTTCCACCATGGCCATTGTTTCAATTTCTTCTTCATTAAGGTGAAGAGTAATAGATTTAAATCCTTTTTGAACATGCCTTATTTTGTAACCAACAGATAATAATTTAGTTGGAATATGGTATGCATTATCAATGTTAGAGTATTTGATCTCGTCAGGTAAATTCTCAAAATCTGTCAGATATTGATTTTCGTGATCCCCCGGATAATAAAACATAGGGATATTCATCTTGTTTTCAGAAGATGTGTCAGACTTTCTCATCTTTTGCAAATATCTTGAATGAATAGCCCTGGCAAGCTTCTTAATCATCACCATATCGATCTCTGAAGCTTCATCAGGTCTGATAATCTCATAGCCGATCTTCTTAAGTTGAGGTGGAATTAAATAATTCAATTCCTTGAAGAACCATTTTCTGGCTCCCGGGATTTTTTGGAAAGATACTGGTACCGGATCTGTTTTTCTTTTAATATTTGTGGTCTTGTTATTCTTCAAACCTCCTGAAGATGGTTCCTTGGTGTAATTGACATGATCTAATGAAGCAAGTTCTTCAATTTCACTGTCAGTTATAATGCAGGTCCCGCAAAAATCTTTATACGGGCGAATGAAAATGTTTAATAACTTGAGTTTCTTTGGTATTTCTGATGCATAATCATACCAGACAATTTTTTCATCTTTTGTAAGCTTGCCGAAATCTTTATTGAAAGTAAAAGGTATTGTGATCAACATCCTTGCCCTCCGCATATCTTCATAAAGATTCCGGGCGATCTTATCTATGAATATTTTTTTATACATTATCCAATTAAGCGATATATCCTGAATGAATTCATGTTCCGGATCATAAATTACCTCTGACCATTTTAAAATTTCCTTCTTTGTTACATTTCCGGACATAAACAAATGTTTTTCTCCAGGTTAATATTTAACAGAAAAAATCTTATTCTTTGTCTTTCTCAACGAATTCAAATGGTAGCTTAGCTATTCTCGACATCTCCCTGCCGGCCTCCAACATATCGGCATCATCTTTTTCATAATGCCATTTTACTTCAACATTTTTTCCTTTTGAGCGTACTGAGGCTATCTGCTTGCAAAAATCAAGAATGTATTTTGCTGACGATGAATTAAAATATTCAAGGTCAAAGTTAAATATAACAGGATATTTACTTTCATGTGATCTGAGAAGATAGAGCGAATAATCCTCCAACCACCTGAGTATCTCACCATAAAAGCTATTAACATCAGATGGCCTTGATTCACCTGAAATCTCAAATTTATTATTATCAGGATCAAAAATTACCTTCGGTGAACTTGCCGTTTTTTCAATAATTAACTTTCTCATGATATATTTATTTATTGAAATTTGTATCTCAAAATATGAGAAATTGCTGTCAATCCCGGTAAAACTGTAAACAATCTTATTACCTGATTTTAACTTCATTAAAATGAACCCAAGCCCGGCTCCATTCTCTTCCAGCCTAGTTTCTTTGTTGATTATCTTCTCATATAAAGCAGTAAGGGCCTCTTCATTCATTTGATTTACCTCACTTAGCCTACTGATTAATTGATCTGTTCTCTCTTTAGGTATCGGATTCCCGGCTTTTATGACGATCTTATTATTCAATTTTCCGACTGAAATGAAGGGTTGGAATCTAAGTACAACGGCGGATTTCTTTACGGAATGCCTGGCAATATTTTCAAGACACTCTACCAATATGGCATATACCCTTTTACCGGAAGTTTTATCTAAACTGATGAAATCCTTTGTTTTCTTTAATTTCTTTAGAAGGTGATCAATCCTTTTGTTGTCTAACCCACCAGCATAATCCAAAAAAAATCCGGATCCGGGCATATGTAATACTATTTATTATAAATCCGTAATAACGAAACCGTGCTTTTTACACAAAAAGGTAAATTTTCATCTAACCCTAATAAATTTTTTTATGAATATATTTATTGTTAACTTGAATAGGTTTAAACAAAGATAAACTTTATAAAAGGATTAATTTAAGGGTTATCTGCAAATATTGGATTTTTAGATAAAATAATCATTAATAGAGCTTTATGAGCGAAGCCATATTAAATGCCCTGGTTCAACTCTTTGCATTAATAAGTGATATTCACGATGACACAATAATCACAAGCAGGGGAAAAGATATTGTAAGGTCCTTTCTGGCCCGGCATCTGAATAATGAATTAATATCGAGGTATATGAAATTGTTTGAAGAATACCTCGGTCTTTGTAATTCGGAAAGAATCGCAAAAGGTAGTATACAAGACAAAAAACGTACTTCACTCAATGCAATGAGGATACTGGCGATCTGTGAAAAGATAAATGAAGAACTTCAGCAGAAACAAAAGATTTATGTAATTGTCCAGCTGATCGATTATATATCATTGGGTGATAAAATAACCGAAAACGAGCTTGATTTTCTTACCTCTGTTGCTAATGCATTCAATATCCCGGAGGCCGAATTCCTTGATATTAAAAGCTTCATAATGGATGCTATCAATGATATCCGGGAGAAAAGCAAAATGCTTGTTATCGATAATATAAAAGAGTCTGACCATGAGGAAATAAAACACCTCTTTAATGAAAATCTCAAAAGCATATCATTTCTTCATATTGCAAGTATCAATACCTATATTTTACGATATTCCGGCAGTGAAGATCTTTATCTGAACGGTCAGAATATCTTAGCAGGAGAGACATATATTTTTGACCATGGTTCTGCATTACGAGGTTCAGGTATTAAAACAATTTACTATTCCGAGGTGGTCAGCCTTATTACTGAGGCAGCATATGGATTTAAAGTTTCGATTGTTGCAAATGATGTCTCTTATAAATTCAGGCACAGTGAAAATGGTATTCATGATCTTAATTTTCACGAGGAATCCGGGAAGCTGGCAGGCATTTTAGGGGGAAGTGGCGTCGGCAAATCCACAACATTGAGTGTTCTTAACGGAACCTTGAAGCCACAAAGCGGACAAGTGTTGATAAATGGATATAATTTATATGATGAGAATGAAAAAGAGTACCTGAAAGGAGTTATCGGTTTTGTGCCGCAGGATGATCTTTTAATTGAAGAACTTACAGTCTATCAGAATCTTTATTATAATGCCAGGATGTGCCTGAGCAACCTTCAAGATCTTAAAATAATAGAGGCGGTAAATAAAACGCTTATTGATCTGGACCTTTATGAAGTAAAGAATTTAAAGGTTGGCAATCCGCTTAAAAAGATCATCAGCGGGGGTCAGCGGAAAAGAGTCAATATGGCGCTTGAACTGCTTCGTGAACCAACAATACTTTTTGTTGATGAGCCAACTTCAGGCCTTTCATCTGTCGACTCAGAAATTGTGATGAATCTACTTAAAGAACAAACATACAAGGGGAAACTGGTAATCGTAAATATCCATCAACCTTCCTCTGATATCTACAAGATGTTCGATAAAATAATGATCATTGATAAAGGGGGATATCAGATCTATTACGGAAACCCCACCGAAGCCATTGTTTATTTTAAAATGCATAGCAATCATGCCAATCCTTATGAAGATCAATGCATAAAATGCGGTAATGTAAATACTGATCAGATACTTCAGATTGTTGAAGCAAAGGTTATAGATGAGCACGGAAAAGCAACCCATATAAGAAAAATTTCTCCGTTGGAGTGGGCTGAGAAGTTGCGGGCATATTACACTGGTAAAATGAAACAACCTGAACATGATAAGCAAAAGCTTCCTGAAAATAAATTTAGTATTCCGGGTCTGCTGCAGCAGTCGAAAATATTCTTCATTCGCGATCTTCTATCCAAACTGGCCGACAAACAGTATATTTTAATAAGCCTCCTGGGTCCTCCCTTTCTGGCACTTCTGCTTTCTTATTTTACCAGGCAAACCACCGATGGCATATATAAATTCAGCGAAAACGAAAACATTCCTGCCTATCTGTTTATGTGCGTTATTACTTCACTCTTTTTTGGCCTGATGATAAGCTCTGAAGGAATAGTTAAAGACAGGAAGATCCTTAAAAGAGAATCATTTCTTAATCTGAGCTGGTTCAGTTACCTGAACTCAAAGGTTATGATAATGTTTATCCTTTCGGCAATTCAGACAATATCTTTTATCCTGATTGGCAACTTTATTCTTGAGGTTAAGGGAATGACTTTTTCATACTGGATTGTGTTATTTACAACCTCCTGTTTTGCAAATATGCTGGGATTAAATATCTCATCGGCATTCAATTCAGTCATTACGATTTATATACTGATCCCTTTCATTCTTATACCTCAGTTATTGTTCAGCGGCGTACTTGTAAAGTTTGACAAGCTTCATATAAGCAGCAATTCTTCACGTGAATATGTTCCGGTAATCGGAGACCTTATGACTGCCCGCTGGGCATTTGAGGCACTGGCTGTCAAACAATTTAAAGACAATGATTTCGAAAAGCGTTTTTTCAAATATAAAATGGATGAAAGCCAGAACAACTGGTATGCCTCATTCCTGATTGATAAGCTGAATTACGACCTATGGGAGTGCAGAACCTACAAGGATAGTGTTAGTTACAAAGACATTGTCGGGGATAATTTCAGAAAATTGAGTTACTATATTGATAAACTATCGGGATTAGCTGAGGTTGTCCCAGGTCCATGGAAAGCTTCACTGAAGACAGAGAAATTTAATTCAGGAATTGATAAAGAATGTCTTGCATATCTTGGCTTGTTAAAGAAGCGCTTTATGACTTTAAGGAATCGGGCGACTTTCTCAAAAGATTCTGTTTCTAAATTACCTGTTAACTCAATCGGGAATGACGAATACATACACCTTCAGAATAATTATGAAAATAAAAGACTAAAAGATATAATACTTGATAGAGAAACCCCTGAAAAAACCATTGAGACAGGGGATAAAATAATTCAAAAATATGAACCTGGTTATATGAAAGCAACATCAAAATATGGGCGTGCTCATTTTTATGCACCCTTTAAAATGATCAGAAATATAGAGATTGATACTTTTTTGTTCAATATTCTGGTTTTATGGTTTGTTACTTTAGTTCTGTATATTATCCTGTATTATAATCTTTTGCAGAAAGCAGTCACATATTTTGAAAACCTCAGGTTTTCAAAATCAGACTGACAATGAATGAATTTGTTTTTCCAATATCGGATGGAAAAGCCGAGCTGATTGACCACATTTGGCCGGTCAGATTAATCTTAATATACATAACTAAATAACAGGTATTTAACTCCGGCTTTTGGTGGTTAATATATTCCGACCAACTATTGTAAGGGTAACTGGTAATTCCACCTTACATTTCTTTCTTTTTTAATTCAATTACGGCAATCTCAGGCAAAATCCCAACTCTCCCTGGGTAACCTATAAATCCCAACCCTCTATTTACATATAAATACTGATTCTTTTCCTGATACATGCCAGCCCATTCCTTATATATATACTGGATTGGGCTCCATTTGAAACCAGGTATTTCCACTCCAAATTGCATTCCGTGTGTGTGCCCCGATAAGGTAAGGTCAATATTGGGATACTTTTTAGTTACTTCTTTCCCCCAATGTGAAGGGTCATGTGACAGTAAAATGTTAACAGGGCTGTAGTTGATATTTTTTGTTGCCTTTTCCAGACTACCATAATTGGAAAAACCATGGCTGCTGCAATTCTGAACGCCGATTACTGTAATTTTTTCTCCATCTTGTTCAATATAATGGTGCTCATCCCAAAGCAAATTCCATCCTAGCTGGCTATGAATTTTTCTTAGCTCATGAATGTCATTCTCTTTAGCTTCTAAATTTTCCCATTTATAGTAGTCACCATAATCATGATTTCCGAAAATGGAAATTACTCCGTGTATTGCTTCTATTTTTTTCAGAATGTCTATATAGATCAATGCTTCTTTATGATTGTAGTTAACAAGGTCACCCGTAAAAAAAACTACATCTGGTTTTTGCTCATTAATGATATTAACAGCCCGGGCAAGCGGTTCAGTACTTAAAAAACTACCTGTGTGAATATCGGAAACCTGAACTATTTTGAAACCATTAAATGAACCTGGAAGGTCAGGTAAAATGAGTCTCAGCTTTCTTATCTTGTAGTTATATGGATTGAATGCCATTCCATATATCATGCTGAAGAATGGAATTGAGCCAATAAGTAACCCCGTCTTGATAATAAATTCAGACCGACTTAGGTATTTACCTTTCCGGACAGTTTCTTTGGATTCCCGCTTTTTGAACCAGGAAGATATCTTCATGAACAGCCAGCGAAAAAATCGGACAACATCATCAACAAAAACAAATAGGTCCAGAACAATTTTTGAAGTAATAAGAATAATAAGAAAGCCGATACTATATGTTCTGAAATATATATTCCAGCTATGCCAGTCAGTATATTGTGTAAGAATGATTAACACATAACAAAAGCATGAAACAAACCAATAAAGGGTATTTATCCAACGAATTGCAGTATGCGAACAGCCTTTGGTTACACATCGGAATGCCTGGAAGGCATATAAATCAATGAGTAATAAAATAAAAATGAAGATCACGATATGAGCATTGACATAAAGCATGAATATTGAAATTAATTTTAAAAAGGATCCAGTAGTAAGTTATAATTATCATTCCCTTTTGTTCTTTTTATGTTACGGTTTCCGAAAAGTTATTAGTTTCCTATTTCAAGGAAATTCCCACGCAAGTTAAGCTTAAACTTATTAAATAAAAAAACGTTGAAACCAGGTGACCGAAATAAATAGATCTGCCAAAGTTGGAGTCAAATACTTGTTTATATCTATGTACTTTAAGTACTAGGATTAGCAGACCTCGCTAGGCTGGCTCTCGTTAGTTCTAGGAGAATTTATAAAGATTTTAAATGGAAAGATTTGTTCAATATAATCTATCTGCGTAGAACTTAAAACATTTTAAAAATGGTTATAGTAATTATAACCTCTGAATTCATCTCCAATCACTTTAACGTCTCAAAATCAGCCTGACGTGCACATTGAACCTTTAACAACGTACTTTGTTATAATCAAGTGGTATTCTTTTAATTAAATAAATGGATTATCGGCAAGATTTTAAATTGAATGGATTACAATCAATCACCAATTCTTAAATCAAGAACCATGATTAACACTTCAGAAATTGCACCAGACGTTTACAGAATTTCGGTCTTTGTTACGGAAATTAACTTGCAGTTCAATCATTTTCTCATAAAAGATGATGAACCTATGCTTTTTCATACGGGAATGAAGCAAATGTTTCCAGCATTACTGGAAGCCGTTAGCAAAATTATTCCTCCATCACATATCAGGTGGATTGGCTTTAGTCATTTTGAAGTAGATGAATGTGGGGCACTTAATGATTGGTTGCAAGTAGCACCAAATGCCAAAGGAGTTTGCAGTGAGGCAGGTGCTCTACTAAATATGACAGATTTTGCTATAAGACCAGTTCTTGCTATGAAAGACAATGCTATCTTGAATACGGGTCAAAATATTTACCGTTTTATTCGGACTCCTCATTTGCCTCACGGATGGGATGCAGGAGTAATGTTTGAGGAAAAGAATAAAACTTTATTGTGTTCTGATTTATTTCATCAAAACGGAGATATGGTCAATTTGACGGATAAAGACATTTTAGGTGCATACAAAAATGCAATTCTTGAATATGAAAAAGGACCTTTAATGGGATACACCCCATACACGAACAATACTTCAAAATTGCTTAATACCCTGGCAGAACTTAAACCAAAAATACTTGCCACCATGCATGGTTCCTCCTTTAATGGTGACTGTCATAAAGCATTAACAGACCTTAACTTAGTGATGAAAGAAATTTGGGGAAATTAGGAGTTCAGGTTATTTGTCTCTGTATACAGTATTAACTCACATCTATGTTTTAAAACACCCAATAGGGCGGTGTTTGTCGACGCCGAGTCCAAGTTGTGATTCAACATGTTCAAGCAAAACACGCATTTCTGCAATCTCATTTATTAGATAATTCACTGTTTTGGGACAGTCTGTAACGTTAGCTCCTCCTTTTCATCTGCTTTATTCATAAATTTTTATTTTTAATGTTTTTAATCTGAAAGTTTATTTAAAATTCTCAAATATACACGATACCAAATTCCAAAAATAATAAACACCCGGATGGAAAAAACAATCAATATCCAGACTCGTCAGCTAATGTTCTGTGACCTGGGAGGTAGAATGTCCCATCATTTCTCCGATCTCGTCTCTGGACATATCAAAACATTTCAGAGTGAGGGAATACGAATCAATAGATTTAGAATATTTAAATGATTTCTTTGCTGGATTGAATTAAATCACAAGGTAAGTATCAACTTTATTATTGATCATTTTTATAAGATCTGGTTTCATGA
>Ga0209748_1001185_pt1 | contig 13007 bp, 13 predicted proteins | sample BarGraIncu00421A_FD_185490 | JGI IMG/M metagenome (GOLD analysis project Ga0209748, IMG submission 185490) | Arctic peat soil microbial communities from Barrow, Alaska - Barrow Graham LP Incubations 004-21A (SPAdes) (version 2) | ecosystem: Environmental > Terrestrial > Soil > Wetlands > Peat... | reverse complement strand
CCACCTTGAGGTCCTCGTCATAGAAGAAGGCCGCGTCGGAAAGGCGCGCGCGGATCACGCGTTCGTGACCGCGTACGATCGCCTCGGTGCGGTCGGGGTCGCCGTTGTGGACGACGATGAAGGCGTCCGTAAGCGCGCCGTCGGCGTCCTGCAGCGGGAAGTAGCGCTGGTGCGACTCCATCGCGGTCTCGAGGATCTCCCGCGGCACACGCAGGAAGGCCTCGTCGAAGTGGCCGACGCCCACGGACGGCGACTCGACGAGGTTGACGACTTCGGCGAACACCTTCTGGGGCACCACTGCGGTATCCCCGGCTTCGGCGGCGGCGGCCTCGATGCCCTCACGGATGAGCTGGGCGCGCATCTCCGCATCGGCGATCACACGACCGCGCCGGAGGGCCTCGAAGTAGTCGGAGACCGACGGGACCTCGAGCGCCCCGGCCGACAGGAAGCGATGTCCGTAGGTGATCCGTCCAGCGGTCAGCCCGGCGAACTCGACCGGCACGACCTCGGCGCCGTAGAGCGCCAGCAGCCAGCGGACGGGCCGGATGAAGCGCGTGTCGCCGCGGCCCCAGCGCTGCGACTTCGGCCAGTCGAGGCCGGCGGCCAGGCGGGCCAGCAGTTCCGGGAGCACGTCGATGGCAGGCAGGCCGTCGGCGCGGATCACGGCGTACACGTACTCGCCGCCGTTCTCGGTGCCGCGCACCAGATCGGCGACGTCCACGCCCTTGCCTCGGGCGAAGCCGAGCGCGGCCTTCGTGGGCTCGCCGGCCTCGTCATAGGCGCCGCGCACCGCAGGACCCTTGGCGCGCATGTCGAGGTCGTCCTGACGCTCGGAGAGCCCCTGCACGACGAGCACGAGGCGCCGGGGCGCCCCGAACACGTCGATCTGCTCACACTCCAGCCGAGCCTCCTTGAGCGCAACGGCGGCGAGCGACTTCAGCTGGGAGGTGGCGGCGTAGAGCGGGCCCGAGGGGACCTCCTCGACGCCGATCTCGAAGACCAGGTCGCGGGAGGCGTTCACCGGGCACCGCCTTCCGACACCGCGGGTTCTGCCGACGGCTGCACGAGTTCGAGGTACGCACCGCAACACGCCTTCGCGAGCGTCCGCACGCGCATGATGAAACTCTGACGCTCGGTCACCGCGATCGCACCACGCGCGTCGAGGAGGTTGAACACGTGCGAGCACTTGAGCACGTAGTCGTACGCCGGGAGCGGCAGGCCGGCATCGAGCGTACGGCGGCACTCGGCCGCGAAGACGTCGAAGTTGCGCCGAAGCATCTCCGTGTCGGCGACCTCGAAGTTGTACGCGGAGTACTGCTGCTCGTTGCGCAGGAAGACGTCCCCGTAGCTGACGCCCTCGACCCACTCGATGTCGTAGACCGAGTCGACGCCCTGGATGTACATCGCGAGGCGTTCGAGGCCGTAGGTGATCTCAGCGGGGACGGGGCGGCACTCGAAACCGCCGACCTGCTGGAAGTAGGTGAACTGGGTGCATTCCATGCCGTTGAGCCAGATCTCCCAGCCGAGGCCCCACGCGCCGACGGTCGGGTTCTCCCAGTCGTCCTCGACCAGGCGCACGTCGTGCTCGGCAGGGTCGATGCCGATCGCCCGCAGCGACCCGAAGTACAGGTCGAGGACGTTGTCGGGAGACGGCTTCAGCAGGACCTGGAACTGGTAGTAGTGCTGGAGGCGATTGGGGTTCTCCCCGTAGCGCCCGTCCGCCGGGCGACGGGACGGCTGGACGTACGCGCACTTCCAGTCGTCGGGACCGAGCGCGCGCAGCAGGGTGGCGGGATGGGACGTGCCGGCGCCGACCTCGCTATCGTAGGGCTGCAGCACGACGCAGCCCTGATCCGCCCAATAGCCGGACAACGTCAGGATGATCTCCTGGAATGACTTGGGCTTCATGGGTTGCGACCTCGTGTTCGTCCCGGCGTGACGTCCGTGCGTACGGGCCATTCTAGCAGCAGCCCACTGCGGCCATGGACGTTCCACCCGCACCCGAACGCGGGTCAGCCGCGCCTGCGGCCGAGCTTCTCCGTCAGCAGCGCCTCGAAGTCGGCTCGCCGCTCTTCCGGAACATCACGGGAGGCCACCGCCAGGTAGTTCCGGTCGGTGGTGTGCAGCAGGTAGCATCCCCCTGCCTCGCGCCACTTCCGGAACTCCTCCCACTCGGCGCGAGCGGAGCGAGACGGCTGATCGACCTCGACCCCTGCGTCACCGAAGGTCCAGCGCACCTGCTCGTACAGAGCCGAGGAGCCCGGACGGTATGCGGAGAACGAGCCGACGAGAGCCGCGAACGCGGGCACCAGCAGCACGAGCCACGACATGCGCTCGCCGAGATCGATCACCGCGACGGAACCGAACGCCGCGCCCAACGCCCACAACAGGGGACCGGACACGAACAAGGCGAGACTCGCGGGGTTGCGCAGCACCAGCGAGACCGCGATCCGGAAGTAGTCGCCCGGCCGCAGAGTGGACTCGACGACGATCGGATCCCCTGGCACCGTCACCGCTCCTGGCTCAGGTAGAAGTCCAGCGCGCGCAGGCGCGCCGGGATGTGGAAGCCGGTGTAGGTGCGCACCGTCCAGCGGACGTCGCTCGCCACCGCGCCGGACATCTCGATACCCGGCACGTCGGTCATCCGTGACCGGAGCATGGCGCGAAGCGCGTCGCGGGCCTCCCGGGTGATGGGCCGAGCCCCCGAACCATCCCTCGCACAGCCATCGCACAGCACGCCACCCGACTCGACCGAGAATGCCAGCGGGCCCGTCAGCTCGGCTCCACAGGCGGCGCAGCGGTCCAGCGCCGGCCGGTACCCCTGCATGGCGAGCGACTTCAACAGGAACGCGAGCACGAGCGGCTCGAGCGCGGCGACCGGGGCCGCCTCCATGACGTCGAGCGTGACCAGCGCCATGTCGAACAGCTGCGGCTCGCCCTGACCCTCGACGGAGCCCTTGTCGAGGACGTCGACGACCACGGAGGCAGCCATGGTGCGGTCGTAGTCTGCCCGCAGCACGTCGTGCGTCTCGACCGTCTCGGCCTCGGCGATGATCTCGAGGTTGCGCCCGGTGTGTAGCAAGAGGTCGAGCACGGAGTACGGCTCGACGCGCGCGCCGAGCCTGCTCTTGGACTTGCGCGCGCCCTTGGCGACCGCGCGCACCTGATGTCCGTCCGCGGCGAGCAGCGTCAGGATGAGGTCGGTCTCACCGAGTTTGGTCTTGCGCAGGACGAGCGCGCGCAGCGGGTACGAGGGCATCTTCAGCGCGCTAGCGCGCGGCTCCCTGTGCTCCGGAACGCTCGAACTCGGCCAGTATCTCGAGGCCGGCCGAAGCCCCGATGCGGTTTGCTCCGGCGTCGAGCATGGCCAGGGCGTCAGCGAGGCTGCGAATGCCGCCCGCGGCCTTGACCCCGATCGACGGTCCGACCGCCGCGCGCATCGCGCGCACGTCGTCGACCGTCGCGCCGTGAGGGCCGAAGCCGGTCGACGTCTTGACGAAGTCCGCGCCCGCTTCGACGGCGGCCCGGCACGCGGCCGTGACGACCTCGGCTCCGCCGAGATACGCGCACTCGAGGATGACCTTGACGATCGCGTCTCCCCCGCTGGCCTCGCGCGTGGCCGCAACGACCTGCGCGATGTCCGCGCGGACGTACTCCCACGAGCCTTCGAGCGCGGCCGCGACGTTCATGACCATATCGATCTCGACGGCGCCGAGCCCGACCATCCGGCGAGCTTCGTCGGCCTTCGCCGCGCTCACGGCATACCCGAGCGGGAACGCGATGACCGTGCACACCTTGGTCGACGTGCCCGCGAGCACGTCAGCGGCGGCCGGCACCAGGAACGGCGAGACGCACAGCGAGGCGAACCCCGCGTCGCGCTGGAGCAGCATCCATTCACGCGCGGCGCGCTCCCCGACCGTGGGTTTGAGCAGAGTCTGGTCGATCGATGCGGCAAGTCCTTGTAGGTCCATGGGCGCTAGAGCCCCTCTCCATAGCCGAAACGCTTGATCATGGCGCCATCGCTGCGCCAGTCCTTCTTCACGCGCACGGCCAGGTCGAGGTAGACCTTGGTGCCGAACAGCACCTCGAGGTCCTTGCGCGCCTCGGTCCCGATCCGCTTGATCATCGAACCACCCGAGCCGACGACGATGCCCTGCTGGCTGTCGCGCTCCACGAAGATGGTCGCGTGGACGGTCGTCGTGTCCTTGTCCTCGTCGTAGCGCAGGTCGTCGATCACCGCGCCGACCGAGTGCGGCACCTCGTCGCGCGTGTGCCACAGCACCTTCTCGCGGATCAGCTCGGCGATCACGACCTCCTCGGGCTGGTCCGAGGTCATCTCGCGGGGGAAGAACCGCGGTCCCATCGGCAGCAGCGCGCCGATCACCGCGGTGAAACCCTCCAGGTTGAAGCCCTCCTTGGCCGAGAGCACCACGATGTCGTCGAACGGCAGCAGGGCCGCCGCATCCGCGATCCGCTGCTCGATCGGACGGTCGTTGGGCAGGTCGGCCTTGGTCAGCACGAGCACGCGCTTGGCGCTCGCCGCGGCGACATGGGTCGCCACCCACCGGTCCCCGCCACCCACCGGCTGGGAGAGATCGACGACCATCGCGACCACATCGACGTCACGCAAGGCCATCAGCGCGCTGCGGTTGAGCTCCTCGCCGAGCGCGTCGTGCGGCTTGTGCAGTCCCGGCGTATCGACGAGCACGATCTGCGCGTCGTCGGTGTCGACGATGGCGCGCAAGCGGTGCCGGGTGGTCTGCGGCTTGTCGGAGACGATCGCGACCTTGGACCCGACGAGCGCGTTGACGAGCGTGGACTTGCCGGCGTTCGGGCGCCCGACGAGGGCGACGAAGCCGCTGTGGACCTCGGACATCGGGTCGAGACCCGTCACTTCGAGGACCCGTCCTGGTCCAGGTAGCCCCGGACGAACGCGTCGGGCAGCAGCTCGTCGAGACCGGCGGCGCGGACGTAGTCCAGCTTGCCGCCCATCACGACGCGCATCTCGGGGTTGAACTCGGCGAGGAACTGGCGGCAGGCGCCGCACGGCACGGTCGGGTCATCGGAGTCGCCCACGACCGCGATCGCGTCGAAGAACGTGTTGCCGGCGAGCACCGCGGCCATCGCCGCGCCGCGCTCGGCGCACACGGACGACCCGTAGGCCGCGTTCTCGACGTTGCAGCCCTGGTAGATCTCGCCACCGGCGTAGACCGCCGCGCCGACATGGAAGCCGGAGTACGGAGCGTAGGCCTTGTCCTGCGCTTCGCGCGCGAACGCGAGCAGCGCGAGGTCCGCCTTCGTGATCTCACTCATCGTCGTCCTCCTCCTTGATGCGGCTGGGCGCGGGCTCGACCATCAACTGCCGGACACGGTTGCCTTCCATCTCCTCCACCGTGAAGCGAAGGCCCTGCACCACGACCGACTCCCCCACCTGCGGGATGTGGCCGGACAACTCGGTGAACAGTCCGCCGGCCGTGTCGGCCTCGACGTCGAGGACGGTGCCGAAGCGCTCGTCGATGTCGCCCACGGTCAGGCGCGCATCCACACGGACCCGCCCATCCGGCAACACGGTGACCATCGCCACCTGGGGGTCGTACTCGTCGAAGATCTCGCCGACGATCTCCTCGAGAAGGTCCTCCATCGTGACCAGTCCCGCGGTCCCGCCGTACTCGTCGGCGACGATCGCGATGTGGGTGCGCCGTCGCATCTCGCGCAGGAGCTCTTCGATGGGCTTGGTCTCGGGCACGAAGAGCGCGGGCCTGACCAGATCGATGGGCAGGACCTCGAGGGCCCCGGCCGCCAGCTGCGGCAGCAGGTCCTTCGCGTACAGGATGCCGCGGATGTCGTCGAGCGTGTCGTGGTACACCGGCACGCGCGAGACACCCGCCGCGGTGACCACGGCGAGCGCCTCATCGATCGTCGCGGTGTCCTCGATGGCCACCATGTCGGTGCGCGGGACCATCACCTCGCGTGCGACCTTGCGTTCGAGGCCGGACACGGCGTCGAAGATGTCCTCGGACTCCCCGTCGTCGGCCACGTCGTCATCGGACGAGGACCGCAGCTCCTCCGCGGCGTCCTCCCACGGCACGTCCGGGGCCCGCTCCCCGGTCACCAGCCGCGTCATCCCGGTCGAGGGCATCGACAGCAGCCGAGCGACGGGGTAGAGAGCGGTGGTGAGTCGCAGGGCGCTGGGGGCCACGGCGAGACCGAGACCCTCCGCGTTGGCGGCCGCCATCGCGCGTGGAAGGGCCTCACCCAGGGAGAAGACCAGCACCACGCCGACGAGCACGGCCGCCGCGGCGACGACCCAGACCGGCGTGCCCCCCATGAGCGCCGCGAGGACCGATGCGGAGGACGCTGAGACCGAGGCCACCGCGAGGCCGGAGACCAGCGCGTGCACCGCGCCGACGTGGCTCGGCTTGTCGGCCAGATGCGCGAGTGCGTTCGCGCCGTGCTTCGAGGAGTCGCGGAGGCGGCGGGCGCGTGCCGGCGTGACCGATGCGACCGAGGACTCGGCCGCGCTCGCCACGAACGCCACGACCAATCCGGCCACGGTGATGAGAAGGGCGATCGTTGCTGCCAGTGCGGACATGCTGCTCCCGATGCCGGATCGTGCCGACGCGCGTCAGGCTACGACCACGCTGCGGCTTCAGCTCCAGAATATCTGAAAGGCCGCGGTCGCGAGCAGAAAGCCGAGCACCGCTCCGGCAACGGTCTGCGCGATCGTGTGCGCCTCGGACTCGACACGGCTTTGCCCGACCAGCACCGCGATGAACATCGCGAGCACCATCGCCTTCGCCGAGTTGGTCGAGTACCCGATCGCGGACGCCATGGCGAACGCCAGCGCGGTGTGCCCGCTCGGCCACCCTCCGCGGGCGAACGACGTGCCCTTCTCCTGCGTGAGCGCCTTGGCGACCAGCACGGCGACGCTGGTCAGACCGAGCGCGATGACCGTGACCATCGCGTCGCTCGCTCGCCCGCGCACGAGCAGCTGCTGCGCGAGGAGGGTCACGCGCGAGAAGAACACGACGTAGCCGACGGCGACCGCGGTCACCGAGGTGATCAGCACCGCCCCGGCCGCCACGTCCTTCGCCACCGCCGCGAGCGGGTCGTACCCCGCGACCGCGAGGTCGACGGTCGTCTCGACCGCCGTGTTGACGAGTTCTGCGGTGAGCACCAGGCCGACGGCGAAGACCAAGGCGATGAGTTCGAGCCCGCTCACACGGAAGAACAGCGCACCGATGAAGACCACGGCGCTGGCGAGGAAGTGCCATCGCATGTTGCGCTGGGTCCGCAGCGCGTAGACGATCCCGCGGACCGCGTAGTCGAACGAGTGCAGGAGCGAGCGGCTGCGCACCGCTGCTCCTCCTACCGGCCGGCTTCGGACCAGGCGGCGAGCAGCGTGCGCTCCCTGGCCTGCATCACCGCAGCGACGTCGTCGGTCTCGTGGTCGTAGCCGAGCAGATGGAGGATGCCGTGCACGAGGAGCAGGTCGAGCTCCTCTTCGACGGTCGTGCCCAGTTCCGCCGCCTGTCGCCGCGCCACTTCGGGAGCGATGATGACGTCACCGAGAGTGATCGGCTCGTCCGACGCGGCAGGGCACGGGTCATCACAACCGAACGAGAGCACGTCAGTGGAGCCCGCGATACCGCGATAGTGCTCGTTGAGACTCGCGATCTCGTCCTCGTCGACGAGCGCGACGGACAGTTCGACCGCGTCGGGGGCCTCTTCCATTCGAAGCACGAACGCGCCCAGTCGCTCGAAGGCGTCGAGCGCGAGCGGTTCGGGCTCACGGTTGGAGCTGGCTGTGACCTGCATCCGCGTCTCCTTCCGCATCGTCGGGGTACTCGACACGAGCGTGTCGCAGCCCCGCCAGCATCTTAGCGTAGGCCACTACGGCCGCCTCGATGTCCTCGTCGCTCATACCCGAAGCGACCAGCTGACCGTCGGCCGACTTCGTGGCCACGACACGCCGGATGGCCGCCTCGATCTGCACGGGCCCGGCGTCGGCCAGTCCGCGCACGGACGCCTCGGCGGCGTCGGCGAGCATGACGAGCGCCGCCTCGCGACTGCTCGGCGGCTCCCCCTCGTAGCGGAACGGCCCCTCGTCGACCGCGACTCCGCCGGCCGACGCCTTGCGGTAGAAGTAGGTCACCAGCGACGTGCCGTGGTGCTGCGCGATGATCTCGATCACGGCCCGCGGCAGCCCGGCCTTCTCGGCCCTCGCCACGCCGTCGCGCACGTGCGCGGTGATGATGAAGGCGCTCTGCGCCGGCGCCGCGGCGTCGTGGGGATTGCGTATCCCCGACTGGTTCTCCACGAAGAACTGCGGGCGCTCCAGCTTGCCGATGTCGTGATAGTAGGCGCCCACCCTGGCGAGCAGCGCGTTGGCGCCGATCGACCGCGCCGCCGCCTCGACGAGCGCTCCCGTCATGATCGAGTGGTTGTAGGTGCCGCCCGCACGCTCCATGAGGTCCCGCAGGAGCGGTTGCCCCGGGTCGCACAGCTCGAGCAGCCTGAGGTCGTCGCCGGGACGCGTGAAGCGTGCCAACAACGGAAGCAACAGGAATGCGAGCGCGATCGTGACGGCCCCGCCAGCGATGCCCAGTTCGAGCGGACCTACCGCGTCACCGGCCAGCGACCCCCTCGACTCTGCGATCGCAGCGGCGACGACCACCAGCGCGGCGCCGACCGCGAAGCACAGTGCGATCAACGCGAAGGAGCCCAACACCACGCGTCGCCCGGCGTCGCTGGCCATGATGCCGCCGCGCGGCCACAGCCGCGCGCGCCGACGGACGGTGTCACGCATCGGAGCCGGACTTGGACTCCGCGGCCCGCGCGATGGTCCGCGCCTCTTCGTAGCGGCTGTAGGCGGTGACGATGTGCTGGACGAGCTTGTGCCGGACGACGTCGCGGCTCTCGAGCTCGATGAACGAGACATCGTTGACGCCGGCGAGGATGTCTCGCACCTGGCGCAGCCCCGACTGGCCCGTGGGCAGGTCGATCTGCGTGATGTCGCCGGTTATCACGATCTTCGAACCGAACCCGAGGCGGGTCAGGAACATCTTCATCTGCTCGGCGCTCGTGTTCTGCGCCTCGTCGAGCACGATGAACGAGTCGTTGAGCGTACGGCCGCGCATGAACGCGAGCGGAGCGACCTCGATGACGCCGCGCTCGGTGAGCGAGGTCGACTTCTCGATGTCCATCATGTCGAACAGCGCGTCGTAGAGCGGCCGCAGGTAGGGATCGACCTTCTCGAACAGGTTCCCGGGGAGGAAGCCGAGCTTCTCCCCCGCCTCGACCGCCGGGCGCGTGAGGATGATGCGCCCGACCTCCTTGCGCTTCAGCGCGTCCACGGCCATGGCCATCGCAAGGTACGTCTTTCCGGTTCCGGCAGGCCCGATGCCGAAGGTGATGGTGTTCTTGCGGATCGCGTCCACGTAGCGCTTCTGGCCGGCGGTCTTGGGCCGGATCGTCTTCCCCCGGTGCGTGAGGATGACGTCGGAGAACACCTTGACCGGGCTGAAGTCGCCGCGCTTGAGCATGTCGATCGCGCGGTCGATGGCCTCGGGCGTGAGCGGGGAACCGGCGTCGACGAGCTGCAGCATCTCCGTGAAGAGCGCGGAGACGGCCTGCGCCTCCTGGGGGTCGCCCGCGATGGTGATCTCGTTGCCGCGCACCCTGATCTCGGCCTCGAACTGGTCCTCGATCAGCTTGAGAAGATGGTCGCCCTGCCCGAGCAGGTCGACCATCTCACGTCCGGGCGGCACGACAAGACGGATCTCCGCTTCCTGCATGTAGGCGCTCCTCCATGACGGTTGTGGGAGGTGTGACGGTCAATCGGATTCTAGCACCGTGCCGCGGTAGCCCCGGCCGTCGGTGCTGTCGATCCGCACGCGCACGATGCTCCCCGAGACCAGCGACGCCGCCTCGACCTCGACGTTGAGGGAGTCGTCGGTCGTCCCGCGGGCGGAACCCCCCGAGACGCGCTCGACGCAGGCCGCGATCTCCGTTCCCACTCGGCTCTCCGCGTGGGTCCGCAGAAGTCGCTCGGAGACCTCACGCAGCAGCTCGGCGCGCTGCGCCCTGACGCCCGGCGGGACCTGGTCGGTCCTCGCGGCCGCGGGAGTCCCCGCTCGCGGCGAGTAGCGGAACACGTGGAGGCGCGTCAGCCCCGAGGCCGCGATGAAGGCCAGAGACGCGGCGAAGTCCTCGTCCGTCTCGCCGGGGAAGCCCGCGATCACGTCCGAAGTCACCGACAGCCCGGGCAGCGCCTCGCGCGCCCGTCCGAGGATCTCGGCGAACTGCCCGCTGCGGTAGCCGCGGCGCATCGCCTCGAGCGTGCGGTCGCACCCCGACTGCAACGGGATGTGCAGGTGCGGCACGACCTTGCCCGACCGCGCGAGAACCCCGAGAAGCCGCCGGTCCAGATCGAGCGGCTCGATCGACGAGAGCCGCACGCGCGCGATCGGTGTCGCGGCGATCAGCTCCACGAGTCCGGCCAGATCGGATGCGCCGGAGGGATCGCCGTACCGGCCGATGTTCACGCCCGTGAGCACGACCTCGGGCGCGCCCGCCCGCGCCAACGCGCCGACGCGGTCGACGACATCGGAGGTCCGCACGCTGCGCGCCGGACCTCGAGCGTCCGGGACGATGCAGTAGGAACACCGGTGGTCGCAACCGTCCTGGACCTTGACCATGACGCGGACGCGCCCCAGGGTGGCGGGTCGGGGCGCGCTCGCGCCGGGCCCCTCAGGGCCCAGCCCCGCCAGTTCCGCAATCCGGCGAGGCAGGGCCGCGCGATCCGGCTCGACCACCACCCGCGGGTCGATGGCCCGAAGGCCCTCCGGATCGATGGACGCGAGGCATCCAGTGACGACGACGTGCGATGCGCCGCCGGCCAGCGCGTGGCGTACGGCCTTGCGCGCCTTCGCGTCGGCCTCGCCGGTGACGGTGCAGGTGTTCACCACGACGATCGAGCCGTCGTCCGAGTCCATCACGACGGAGCAGCGGCCGGAGAGCGCCTCAGCGAGCGCCTCGCTCTCGGTGCGGTTGACCTTGCACCCGAGCGTTCGAAGTGAGATGCGGGGGACGTCAGCGGGCACGGCCGCCCAGAGCGCCGAGCTCGTAGGCTGTCAGGGCGACCGCCACGACCGCAGCGGTCTCGGTGCGCAGCACCGTCGACCCCAGGGACACGATGCGTGCACCCGCGTCCTGGAGCGCGTCGACCTCGGAGGACTCGAAGCCGCCCTCCGGTCCGACCACGACAAGGACCGCCGCGTCGGCGGTCGCGTCCTCGGCGTCGAGCGCCTCCCCGATGCCGACCGCCGTCGACGCCGCCTCCTCCCACGGCACGAGGACGACGTCGAACCGGCCCGCCTCGGCCAGGAGCGCGTCGAGCGACATCGCTTCGCGGACCACCGGGACGTCGGGGCGCTGCGACTGCTTGGCGGCCTCCTCGGCGATGCGGCTCCACCGTTCGCTCCTCCGGCCCGCACGCTCCTCATCGAGGCGCACCACACAGCGCGCGCTCGCAAGCGGCCAGATCTCGGCGACGCCGAGCTCGGTGGACTTCTGGATGGTGAACTCCATGCGCTCGCGACGCGCTATCCCGGCAGCCAGAACGACGCGCGGCCGATGCGGACGCTCGATCTCGGGACCGACGTCAGCCGTCACCCTCTCGGGAGATGTCGCGACGAGGGTCGCCTCGGCCTCGTGACCGTCGATGTCCGCGATGACGATCCGGTCGCCGGCACGGAGACGGAGCACGCGTGCCAGGTGATGGCGGTCGGTGCCGCTCATCTCGAGTTCCACGCCGCACGAGCCGTCCGGCGGCAACGTACCCTCCAGGAAGAACCGGTGCAGCGTCATCTTCCTCCCTAGAGCCCGAGCCAGTCGCGGACGCGGTCGAGCTTCGAGTGATCGGTCACTTCGCCCATGGTGCCCGCCAGCTGCTCGAGCAACTTGCGCTGCTCCTTCGTCAGCTTGCGCGGCACGGTGACGTTGGCGTGGACCACGAGGTCACCGCGTCCCCCGCGCTGACGGGGCATGCCCGCGCCCCGTACCGTCAGCACGTCGCCGTTCTGCGTGGCCGCCGGCACCTTCACGGTGACGGACTCCTCGAACACCGGGACGCGGACCTCGCCACCCAGGGCCGCCACGGTCATCGGCACCCCGGCCCGGGCGTGCAGGTCGTCCCCCTCGCGGTGCAGGTACTCGTGCGGGCGGACGCGCACCGTGACGATCAGGTCGCCGGTGCTCGCGCCGCGCAGTCCGGCCTCGCCCTTGGCGACTACGCTGATCGACTGGCCGTCGTGGATGCCGGCGGGCACCTCGATCTCGACGGACTCCCGCACCTGCACGCGACCCTGACCGCCGCACGACGGACACGGCGGATCGACGACGGTGCCGGTCGCGCCACAGGTGTCGCAGGGAGCGACCGACTGGAACGTGCCGATGAACGTGCGGCGCGCCGATGTCACCTGACCCGTGCCCCGGCACGCGGGGCAGGTCTTCACCGTGCCGCCCTCGGCGGCGCCGGTCGCGGAGCAGACGGCGCACGGCGCGACTCGGTTGTAGGTCACCTGCTTCGTGGCTCCGGACGCAGCCTCGTCGAGCGTGACGACCACCTGGGCGGACATGTCACGGCCCTCGCTGCGCGCCTGCTGCCGTCCGCCGCCACCCGCCATGGTGTCGAAGATGACCGAGAACAGGTCGCCCACGCCGCCGCCGTACGGGTCTCCGAAGCCGTAGCCGCCCGGGAAGCCCTGCTGCGGCTCGGCGGTGCCGTACTGGTCGTAGTTGGAGCGCTTCCCGGCGTCTGACAGCACCTCGTACGCTTCGTTGAGCTCCTTGAAGCGCTCCTCGGCGTCGTCGTGGTCGCTCGTGTCGGGGTGCACGTCGCGCGCGCGGCTGCGGTACGCCTTCTTGATCTCGTCGGCGCTGGCTTCGCGCTCGACTCCGAGCACTTCGTAGTAGTCACGTGTGGAGGGCATCTGTCTCCCGGG
>Ga0209748_1001184_pt1 | contig 13009 bp, 12 predicted proteins | sample BarGraIncu00421A_FD_185490 | JGI IMG/M metagenome (GOLD analysis project Ga0209748, IMG submission 185490) | Arctic peat soil microbial communities from Barrow, Alaska - Barrow Graham LP Incubations 004-21A (SPAdes) (version 2) | ecosystem: Environmental > Terrestrial > Soil > Wetlands > Peat... | reverse complement strand
AGAGGATTTTCAGCGCCAGTGCCGATTGGAAGCGGCCGGTCTGGAAATTGATGCCCAGGGTTTCGTGGCTTTGCCCGGGCTGGTCGATCCCCATACTCACCTCCCTTTTGCCGGCACGCGCCAGGATGAATTCCAGTTGAAGCTGCAGGGCGTCAGTTACCAGGAAATCGCCCGTCGCGGTGGCGGCATCAAGGGCACGGTGCGCAAAACCAGGGAAATCAGTCCGCAGGACCTGGTCAAGATTTGTCAAAAACGGCTCGATCTTATGCTGCTCAGCGGCACCACCACTTTGGAGGCTAAAAGCGGCTACGGCCTGGACCGCGAAACCGAATTGAAACAGCTCGAAGTTTTGCAATCCCTGGCCGCCCTGCATCCATTATCCATCGTTCCTACCTTCATGGGCGCCCATGAGATTCCTGATGAGTTTGCCGGCAACTCCCGGGCATATCTGGACTTTGTTTTGGCCGATGTCCTGCCGGAAGTGGCGGAGAGAAAGTTAGCCGAATTCGTCGATATTTTCTGCGAAGAAGGGTATTTTTCGTATGCCGATGCCGAGTATTATTTAGGGAAAGCCGCGGCGCGCGGTTTTAAAATCAAGGTGCACGCCGACGAATTCACCAGCAACGGAGCGGCGGCCCTGGCGGCACGACTGCAGGCCCGATCGGCAGAGCACTTGATTGCCATCAGTGATGCCGAAATAGCTGAAATTGCCCCATCCAATACTGCCTGCGTGCTGTTGCCCGGCGTGTCTTTTTTTCTCAAGCTCGGCCGTTACGCGCCGGCGCAGAAAATTCTGGCGGCCAATGGCATCGTGGCTTTGGGCAGTGATTTCAATCCCGGCAGTTCGATGATTTCCTCGCAATTGTTCATTTTTCAGCTGGCCGTTTTTCAAATGGGATTGACCATTGAACAGGCCTTGAACGCGGTCACCATCAACGCGGCCTACGCCATTGACCGTCAGGATCAGGTCGGTTCGTTGGCCGTGGGCAAGAAATTGGATTTGCTGCTTCTGGATATCCCCGATTACCAATACCTGGCCTACCACCCGGGCATACAACCGGTACATACGGTGCTCAAATCCGGGAAACTGGTGGTCAAAAATCGGCAGATCGTATATAAATAAATGCAGATAGGAGGCCAAGATGTTGCGCCAAACCGCCGTAGCCGGTCATTTCTATCCGGCCGACAAAAAACTCCTGGAAAAGGAGTTGAAAAAAATGTTAGTTATTGGGGAAAACCGGCAAAAGGTTCTGGGTTTGCTTGCTCCTCACGCCGGCTATGTTTATTCGGGTCCCTGCGCTGGCCTGGGGTATGGCCGGGTGATCCTGAGCGAAACCGTTATCATTCTGGGCGTCAACCATCGCGGCCACGGCGTGCCTTTGGCCGTGGACGGCAATGATTTCTGGGAAACGCCTTTAGGTAACGTGGCGATCAATTCCGAACTGCGTGCCCGCCTGTTGAGCGCTTCCAATTTGTTTGCACTCGACAACGAGGCCGGCCGCCTGGAGCATTCCCTGGAAGTCCAGGTGCCGTTCATCCAATACCTCAGCCCCGGGTCGCGGATTCTGCCCATCACTGTCGCCGCCCATCGACTGGCGGATTTGCTGGCTGCCGGTCATGCAATCGCCAGTTTGTTTAAAGAAAATGAAAACATCATGATGGTCGCTTCCAGCGACATGAGCCATTACATTCCGGCCGCCAAAGCCAGAGAACTGGATTTCAAAGCCATTGAGCAGTTGCTGAAACTCGATGCCCAGGGATTATACCGCACCGTGCAGGAAAACCGGATTTCCATGTGCGGGGTGGCGCCGGCTGTCATCATGCTGACCGCGGCCAAGGAAGCCGGGGCGACCAAGGCCGAGCTGGTTTGCTACACCAATTCCGGTGCGGTGTCCGGGGATTTAAACGAGGTGGTCGGCTACGCCAGTTTGATCATTTATTGATCTTCCGTGTCTCTGGCTGCAACAACCGTTTTTTGACATACGCCGCAAATTCCACTATCTTTATAAACTATGTCAATGCCACAAACTGAGCGACTCTTTTTTTTGCCACTGAACCATGGATGAAAAAAATATCTCTTCGGTCATGACCGGTGAAGCTGTTATCCTGAAGAAGCCCGAGCATGGGATCTCGCGACGGAATATCGACCCGGACGCCCTCAGGATTCTTTTTCGTCTCCACAGTCTCAGGTTTATCGCCTATTTAACCGGCGGAGCCGTCCGGGACATGATGCTGGGCAAATCGCCCAAGGATTTCGACATCGTCACCAATGCCCGTCCGGGGCAGATCAAGAAATATTTTCCCAACGTCTTTATCATCGGTCGGCGTTTCCGGCTGGCCCATATTCATTTCAGGGGCAGGAAGATTATCGAGGTGGCGACTTTCCGGAAAAATTCCAGTTTCGGTGGGCAGGATATTCCCGAGGCTAGAAACGACCCGGCAAACATTTATGGGAGTCCCCGAGAGGATGCTTTCCGCAGGGACATCACGATCAACGCCCTGTTTTATGATGCGATTACCGCCTCTGTCATCGACTATGTCGGAGGACTCGATGACTTGCGCCTGAGAATAATCCGTATCATAGGAGATCCCGGGGAGCGTTTCAAGGAAGATCCTGTCCGTATCTGGCGGGTTATCCGCTACGCGACCCGGGTGGGATTTAATATCGATGAGGATACTGGGCGCGAAATTACTGGCCATTGCCACTTGCTTGCCCAATGTTCCGGAGCCCGTCTTTTCGAAGAATTCAACAAGGATCTTATCCATACAGAAACCCGGCCCGTCATCGAAGGGCTGCGGAAATATGGAATTCTTAGACACATCATCGGCCGGGCCGGTGAAGATTATGAAACGGATTCCACTTTGTTTACCAGGCTCGGTTTGCTCTTGGCTATCGAAGATCGTGAAAAAACAAAGGGCTGTAAACTCTTGCTTGACGAAATGTGCTCAATTCTCTTTTGGCCCTGGCTGGAGCCCCTGTTTGCCGGGGCGCAGGGAGAAATGCATACGATCCTGAAAAAAGCATTCGAGAATGCCAAGATGGAAGTGATCCTCCCCAAGAGCCTGCGTGCCCAAGTCATCGAGATTCTGATAATGGTTGGCAAAATGATCCGGGCTCTGCGTACGGGTCGCATGCGCTGGTCCCTGCGGGGTCGATCGCAGTACGTTCAGGCCTCTAGGCTGTGTTTCCTGATCGAGAAAGACCGGCCGCCTGAAACCGAAGAATCCTTCGAGAGTCTTTTCCGGCAGGCTTTCCCGCAAATCCTGACTTCGGGCTCGCAACGGCATCAGCGTCACAAAAAAAGACTGGAGCTTCAGTGAACCGCCCGCAGGGCGGCCAAGGCTTTTGCAGCCATCTTTTCCTGGAAGGCTGCCAATTCTGTCGGAGTGTGCGACAGTTTTAAAAATTCATCGGTCATGGCAAAAATTTCGTTTTCGGTTTGCAGCAGGCGCGGCAAAAACCCTGTTCCTTCACGATTGTCCAAGCGCGTAATATCCAGGTACTCGCGGCGGTCGTTTTCCGGATAGGGGCGGGCCATTTTTTTCAGGCGTTTCGACTCCAGGTACAGGGCCGCATTTTCGCCCTGAGCCAGCGGGGCGGCCGACGCGCCTGCTTCCACCCACATGGGCACGGCTATGGTGAACAAAGGTTCGCCCAGCATGATCCAGAGGGTGGCAAGGGAATTTTTCTGGCCGGGTATTCGGCCGCAGACGACCACGGCGGCCGAAGTGGATTCACGGTCGATGGTGTCGCGGGTGGCGATCCAGAATGGTTTTTTGCCGGAAATGGCCTTGAACTGGGAGTATTCGGGCTGTTGCACCAATGCATGCCCGGTGTCGCGGCTGAATTGGCTTAAAATCTGGCGATGGGAAATCTGGCCGGGAAGGATTTCCCGGAACAGTTGGCTGGCCCTTTCGAAACGCAGGTAGCCGGCTCCAGTTTGTGCTTCACCGCTGCTTGCGAAGTTGGTGTTGATGAGATATTTTTCCGCAAAATCGGCTGCCAGGTATTTTTTGTAGGAGCGGTTGGAAACCTCGAACAAAGCCGTCTCCCCAGCTGCATCCAGCACGCCGAAGTTGGCCAGGCTGCCCAGGCTGGGTCCCAGGTTTTCCTGGATATATTTTTCAAAATCGGCCACGCTCGAGCATTTGCGCAGGGCGTCGGCCATGATGGTCCCTTCCATATCCTTCATCTCCCCGCTTTTTTCGGGGAGGTTGTAGGCCACGGAGTTAAAAATGGCGAATCCGGCTGAATTCAACCCGGCGTAGACCCAGCGGCCGGAGCGGTCTTCGGCATTGACCAGGGCCAGATAGGAAAAGGGGCTTTCGCTGACAAAGATGACCTTGTTGTTCAGGAAATCGGTGTCGCGGTTTTTCCAGAGCATGGGCCGGCCCAGGCTGGAAGCGCCGGGGTTGATGATGGCCGTCGTACAGGCATGACCGGGAAACGACAGGGCGGATGACAAAACCAGGGTAATTATAAGAACCGGTAGTATTTTTTTCATGGTCACCTCATTTGAAACTGCATGATAGGAAAACCCCGGAAAAAAGTCAACCGCTGCGGCTGGACGTGTGGCGCTGCTGATTTTGTGTTACAATAGCCATTATCCCGGGCAGGAGCGGGAGGCAGAATGATTAATTTAACCCATTGGCCGGTCATTCGCATATTCAGCCGCTGGTTCGATGCCGCCAACAATGCCATTGAGGGAATTCTGCAGGCTGCCAAGACCCAACCCCATTTGAAGTTCCACCTGCTGGCCGCGTTTTCTGTCCTGCTCTGCTGTTTTATCATCGGCTTGGACAAGTATGAGTTTGCCATCATCGCCCTGATCACCATGGTGGTCATCGTGGCCGAAATGTTTAATTCGGCCCTGGAAGCCGTGGTCGATTTGACCACCCAGGAGTTTAAAACTCTGGCCAGGACGGCCAAGGACATTTCGGCTGGAGCCGTGCTGATCAGCGCTATCGGCGCCCTGGTCATCGGCTACTTGATTCTGGGACCGCACCTGGTCAAGATTTGGCGGGGATTTTACCACGTCCCGCGTCATGCGGCCGGAAATATCGCCGTTCTGGCCATAATCATGATCATGCTGATCGTTATCTTGATCAAGGCCTATTTCGGCGCCAGTCATCCACTACGGGGCGGGTTTCCCAGCGGCCATACCGCTTCGGCCTTTTCACTTTGGATTTCTCTTATCCATGTGACTGCCAGTCCCTGGCTCATCGGCCTGGGGTTGCTGGGCGCGATCTTGATCGCGGCTAGCCGGTTGCGTTTGAAAATTCATACTTTTCGCGATGTTTTCTATGGCGCTTTACTGGGCTCAGCCATTACCCTGATGCTGTTCATGGTATTTTTTCGCTGATGCTATGATCATGAAAATCCACTTGGTTTTTTTATTTGTTTTTCTAACTGTAATTGGTGGTTGTGCTAAACCACACTTAACCTTAATTCCGGAAATCAGTCCGCCCCTGATTCAGGAAGAAGTTTTCGCCTGGACCGGGCAGGTGGCCGGTTATACCCTTTTTCCCTGTGCCGAAGGTATCGGCTGGGTCGACGCATCCGGGCAAATCGTCACCTGGAACGCTGAAAAAAAGGTTGCCGGCAAGGTGTTCCGTCTGCCTTTTGCTGTCAGTGACCCTCCTTTTCGCCAGGGCGATTTTTTGGTGCTTAAAAGTCAGGCGGATGATCAGTTACTGGTCTTTGATCTGGCCCGGATGAAAATGAGTTTTGCATTAAGGGATTTGAAGGTAACGCAAATCCTGGCCGTCGATGGCGATTGCCTGGTTTATCTGGATAGTGAAAACCTGGTAGTTTACAGCTGGCAGAACCCGGCTGGCATCTTTCGTTGGCCAACCGCGGAAAAAAAGTTTTTTAACTGTCATTTCTTTCCTGACCGCATTTTAATTATGAACCGCCGCCAATTGTTCACATTTTGGAAAGCAAACGGCGAATTCCAGGTACTGCCTTTGCCTTTGGAAGCGGCAGCCGAATTTCTTTGCCAGGGGGAATATATTTTTTATGGCTCCAGCCAGCGGCAGCTGGTGAAATATTCGCTGCGGGAAAACAAGGTGGTCTGGAAATTGAAACTGGGTCAAAATCTGGAGCGGCAGCCGTGTATTTCTTCCAGAACCATCGTTGTCAGCCCGGCTGACAACAATGTTATGCAGGTGAATAGCCACGGCAGCGTGCGCTGGTGGCTGGCACTCAATTCCATCCTGCAGTTCAATCTGGTGCCCATGGCCGACCATCTGGCCGCTTTTTTGATGAACCAAGAAATTAAATTCATCAATCTCCGCCGCCAGCAGGTAACGGTTTTTAAAATTAATGGTCGTCCGGCCGGCATGCCTCTGGCTTATAACCACGATCTGTATTTTTTTCTGACAGATGGAAAAATGCAAAAACTGCAGCGTGTCGGCAACCAGTATGGCATTGAAGTGACGCTGGCCCCTGATAAAACTCAGTTACTGGGGATACCCATCACGTTTTCTATTCTGACCAGCAATCTGCTCAAACCCCGGCTCCATAGTGTTATCCGTGATGAGGCCGGCCAAACGGTTCTAATTAAAAATTTTGAGATGGCCAATCCGGCTTCACTGGTTTGGATACCCGTTAAGGCGGGAATTTATCGAATGCAAGTGAGCGCGGCGGCGTTGAACCGCAATGAAGAGAGAGAGATTTCTTTTCAGGTTTTTGATCCGCAAAAAATCATCCCGGAGTTTCATTTTCATTTTTGATATGCCGTGGAGGAATCATGAAAAAGAAGTGGCTGTTTTTACTGGCAATTGGCGTGTTGTGGTCTTCCGGCTTGACGCAGGATGAGAAAATCTGTATATTACAAACCGAAAAGGGGACGTTGGCTTTTGAAATGTACCCCGACGTGGCGCCGCGGACCGTGGCCCGAATCAGCGAACTTATAGGCAGCGGTTTTTACAACGGCATTATTTTTCATCGTGTGCTGGCCGATTTTGTGGTCCAGGCCGGCGATCCGACCGGAAGCGGGGACGGTGGTTCCGGCCAGACCATTGCCGCCGAGTTTTCACACCTCCATTATATTCGCGGCAGCGTGGGCATGGCCCGTGATGATGACATTAATTCCAACGACAGCCAATTTTTCATCTGCATCACCGATCAGCCGCACCTGGACGGCAAGTATACCCTTTTCGGCCAGGTGATCAGGGGCGAAGATGTTCTGGATAAAATTTGCCAGGGTGACAAAATTCTGTCCATGCGTCTGGAAAAAAAATAAATGTTTGCGCACTTGCTTTCCTGGCTGCGCGAGCAGCGCATTGATTGCCGGGAAAACGCCGCCATCGGGCCATTTCTTTATTTTAAAATCGGCGGCAAGGTCAGTCTGCTCATTATTTGCACTTCTCCGGCCCAGCTGGCGGCCTGTTTGCAAAAAATCATAAATGAAAAAATACCATACTTGGTTATCGGCGGCGGCTCCAATATCGCTTTCAATGATGGCCTGACCCGGGCCGTGGTGTTGGTGTATCAAGGATCGGCGAAAAAAACGACCGCCGCGCAACTGCTGGACTGCCAGGCGCTGCAGGTTGGCGCTGGTGTTAAAAATCAGGTTTTGCTCTCCTGGTGCGTTGCCCATGGCGCTGGCGGTTTGGAATTCTTATCCGGTATTCCCGGCACCGTAGGTGGGGCGGCGGCGGTCAACGCCGGCGCTTTCGGACATTCCCTGGCCGATGTCTTGCTGGGAGCCGATATCGTTGACGAGCGTGGCAGTATCCAAGCGGTCGGTGCCGGTTATTTCGCTTTCAGTTATCGCGATTCACGCTTCAAGTTCGGCAATGAAGTGATTTTGTCTTTGCGCCTGAAATTCAGCAGCGCGGATAAAACGGTCATTTCCAGAAAAATAAAAGAAAACCTGGATTACCGGCTAAGCCGCCATCCATCTTACCGGCACCCTTCAGCCGGCTGTTTTTTTAAAAATCCTCTGCTTGCGGACGGCAAGCGTTCGGCTGGAAAGATCATTGAAGAATGCGGCTTGAAAAACCTGACCGTCGGCGGCCTGTCCGTGGCTGCCGAACACGGCAACTTTTTGCTCAACCGCGGCAATGCTTCTTTCGATGATCTGCAACGCCTGGAAAGCGAAATCAAGGCTGCCGTGGCTGCGCGTACGGGCATCGACTTGGCAAGGGAAGTGATCTACGTTTCAGCGGACGGAAAAAAATATTAATAAGACTGTCAATTCAGGGTTAAAAAAAAAGAGCCTTCCTTCAGGAAAGCTCTTTTAATAAAAAAATTGATTTTGAATACTATTTTCCGACTTTCCTTTCCTTTGCTGTCAGGGGTTTGGCGATGGCAGCAGTTGTTCCGGCGCGGCGGGCTGCCCAGGTGGCGTTGTTGATATCCAGTCCACCTATGGTTATATCTGTGAAAATGGTAGTGCCGCTCATCGTGTCCTTGCTGTCGAATTTTGCTCCGTTTATGGCAATCGCGGTGTCCCAGGGAGCGTTGTATTTGATGGTCACGTTCTTGCCATCCACTGTGTAGGTCCCTGTATCGCCGGAATCATTAAACGTTCCGCTTTTCTTATCCCCAGTAAACACCAGGGTCCAGGTCCAAGTATGCGCCGGAGAAGTGGAAATGTAATCGAAATCCCAGGTCCCCACGATATTGTACTTGGTCTTTAAAACTACCAGGAACACTACGGCTGCCAGGGCGACGACGCCCACGCCGATCAGGATGATTGGCAGAATGCTCTTTTTCTTGACCTGGTATCCGCTGTCTCCCTCTTCTTCGATGAAGCGTGGCGCCTGTTCGGCGTTTGCCGAACCGATCTGTTCCGTTGTTTTGGCGGCGGCTAGGGGCATAGTGGATATCTGCAGCAGCCATACGAATGTCAATGTCACCAATAATGAGATCCATTTTTGTTGTTTTTTAATCATGGTTAATAGCCCTACTCTTTATTATATTTTCATTTATAAAGACTTAATTCTCTTTTGTCAATATTTTACAGGGGAAAAAGAGCCTTCCCTCAGGAAAGCTCTTTTAATTAAAAACAAGCGAAATAAATTATTTCAGCAGCTCCTTGACAGACCGGTTAGCCATGGGGAGTTTGCCGGCTTCAGTGCTGGTGGCGACACGGGTTGCAGTCCATGTTCCACTAATGCCTTGAGAGTTCCACGTATGAGTTCCGCTTATAGTGTCTTTACCAGTGAAAGTTCCAATCCAGATCCAATCTTCACCGCTAAATTGGAATTGGACATTTTTTCCATCCACGGTATAAGTACCAATATCAGTCCAGCCGCTGAGTGTCCAAGTGCCAGTTTTTTTTGTTCCGCTGAAAATCATTGTCCAGGAACTAAGGCCGGAGACTCCGGTGAAATTGACATCCCAAGTCCCCATGATGTCATACTTGGTCTTGAGGACCACCAGGAACAGGACGGCGGCCACGGCGACGACGCCCACGCCGATCAGGATGATGGGCAGAATGCTCTTTTTCTTGACCGGGGACCCGATGTCTCCCTCTTCTTCGATGAAGCGCGGCGCCTGTTCAGTGTTTGCTGAACTGATCTGTTCCGTTGTTTTGGCGGCGGCCAAGGGCATGGTGGATACCTGCAGCAGCCACATGAATGTCAGAGTCACCAACAATGCAATCCATTTTTGTTGTTTTTTAATCATGGTCAATAGCCCTCCTATTTATTATATTTTTATTTATATAGACTTAATTCTCTTTTGTCAATATTTTATTTGGTTTTCTGGCGGACGACAGTCTGCGGAACAGCCGGGATACCTGTCGCAGCAGCGCCTCGGGTGGCCGACCAATCCCCATAATTGGTGCCGCTATGGGTGCCGCTCATTTTGTTACTGTTTTCGAATCTTCCCGTGAATGTTATCCCCTCACCTATATCGAAATTAACATTTTCGCCGTTCACCGTATAAGTGCCCGTGTTGGTAAAGTCGATCAGCCTTAAAGTTCCGCTGGTGGTCATGCCGGTGAATTCGATATTGAAAGTAGGGGTTGAGAGATTGGTTGCACTTAAAAACCAGGTTCCGCGGATGTCCAGTACGGCGTTTACAGTTAGCGTGTGATCTTTGTCCATTTTGATTGTTCCGGAAGCGGGTACTTCAACGCCGTCCAGTTGCACCTGCGCTCCAAATCCGGCCGAGGCCGAATAATTGTAGGTGGCCGTTGTGTCTTTCTTGTACTTTGTCGTTGCGGCCGGAGTTCCGGTGCAGCCAGTGCCAAGGGTGACGTTCAGTGTGTACTTGGGCTTTTTAATTACCAGGAAATAAACCACGATGCCGACGGCTACCACTCCCAGGCCGACGATCAGCCAGGGAAATTTTTTTTCTTTTTTGACAAAGGCTTCCGGAGTGCCTTCTTCTTCTATAAAGCTGGGTCCGCCGCTGCCTCCTTGCGCAATCGCCGTTTCAGAATTCCCCGCGGTTGTGGCTGCCGGGGCTGGTGTGGCCCAGAAATTGAGGAGAGCTATGAAGGTGGCCAGCACGATCAGGGAAACCGATTTACGTTGAAAATTAGTGAATTTCATTCATTTCTCCTTTTAATACTATAATGAATTATTAAAATTATTGGCATTTCAATTTATTAAATGACTGAACCAATATAAAACAGTAAAAATGATTTGTCAATTTTTTTCAGGTTTTTTCAGTGCCTTGGGGCTTATTCAAAGACGCGATTGGGCCAGGGTCAGGGCCGTTACCCGAGCGCCACTTTTGATTAAAACCGCGGCGCATTTTTTAATTGTTGTGCCGGTGGTAGTCACATCGTCGATAAGCAGAATTTTTTTTCCGGCTAATTTTTGCTTTTCAGCCAGGGTGAAGGCGCCATTCAGGTTGGTTTTTCTTTGGGCTTGCGACAGGCCGACCTGTGGTGGAGTGCTTTTTTTCTTCTGCAACAGGTTGGGCAGGAATTCAATTTTGAGCTCGCGGGCCAGGATCCGGCCCATGGTCCAGACAGGCATAAAACCATGTCTCCGCTCGCGATCGACCGGGACCGGAACCACGGCATGAAAGCCGGCCGGCAATTTTTTTTGCAGTATTTCCATGTAAAGAGAAGCCAGGAACGTTTTCAATGCCTCCACTTCTCCGTATTTGTAAAGGATGATGATTTCGCGCAGGGTGTCTTCGTAGGCGGCGTAGGAAATATGGCGTAAGAAGGGCGGTGGCTGCAGCAGGCAGGAGCCGCAAATTTCGATTCCATCGGGAAGGAATTTGCCGCAGGTCCGGCATTGGTTTTCCGTGGTCAGGCATATTTTTTGCCGGCAGTCCGAGCAGATAATTTTTTCTTCAGGCTCTACCAAATCCTGACCGCAATTGCGGCAGCGCGGCAGGAATAGACTGACCCCGATCATCTGCACGATGGCGGAGCAGCCGCGGCCGACTTTTTCTTTAATTGTCACGCAGCGGTAAAGGTATTCATAGCAAAAAAATGGCCGGTCGAAATTTTATGGTGCCTCCTGGGGGGAAAGATCCCTTTATGTCAGTTATTGTAAAATTATGGCGTCGATTATGCAATAGCCATCAATGACAGCGCTGGAGGCTGTGGCTTTTTTGTGGTAAAATTCGTCTTGCCCGCCAAACCGGAAGGAGAAGAGCATGAAAAAAAGCGCCTATGAACAGGCTGGGGTCAGCATCGACCGCGGCAATAAAGCGGTCGAGCGCATCAAGGCCATGGTCCAGCGTATGGGTGTTCAGGAAATCGGCAAGTTCGGCGGTTTTTTCCCCCTGAAAGGTGATGTGAAAAATCCTATTCTGGTCTCGTCGGCGGACGGTGTGGGCACCAAGTTGAAAATCGCTTTTCTGACCGGAGTGCACAACACCGTGGGCCGCGACCTGGTCAACCACTGTGTCAACGATATTCTGGTCTACGGCGCCCGGCCCCTGTTTTTCCTCGATTATCTGGCCAGCGGCAAGGTCGATCCCAAAATCGTCGGCGCAGTGGTGTCCGGAGTGCTGGATGGCTGCCTGGAGAACGATATGATTCTTCTTGGCGGGGAAACCGCTGAAATGCCCGGATTTTACCAAGAAGGGGAATATGATATCGCTGGTTTCATTGTCGGTATTGTGGATAAAGAAAAAGTGGTGGACGGCAAAAGCATCAGCAAGGGCGACCTGCTCATCGGTCTGCCCTCGAACGGCCTGCATACCAATGGCTATTCTCTGGCCCGTGATATTTTATTTAAAAAGCTTAAACTGAAAGTGGACAGCCGGGTGAGCTTGCTGGCGGCTCCCATCGGCGAGGAATTGCTGCGCGTGCACCGTTCCTACCTCAAGCCGGTGAATGCCCTGCTGGCCGCTCGCCTGCTCAAGGGCATGGCCCACATCACCGGCGGTGGGCTGCTGGAAAATATTCCGCGCATCTTGCCCGAGGCGGCCGCGGTGGTGCTTGAAAAAACCTGGCCAGTGCCGCCGCTTTTTTCTTTCCTGGTCCAGGCCGGCAATATCTCCGAGCAGGAACGCTACCGCGTTTTCAACATGGGCATCGGCATGGTGCTGGTTATCGAACCCAAGCACCTTTCCCGGGTCGAGGCTGTTCTGCGCGAAATGGGAGAAATATTTTATCTGATCGGCCAGGTCACCGCAAACAAAGGCAAGGAGCGGGTACATATCAAATAATAAATCGAAAATGGAGAAGGTCAAAATGATTTTAATAAAAAAAAATCTGGTATTTTTACTGTTTTCATGCTTCTTTTTCAGCTGCTATTTTTTGAAAAAAGAGAGAATTATCGAGGAGTCCTATTCTCCGGATGGTTTATTCTTGGCATATTTTACCGATAAGCCTTGTTTTGACGGTCCATGTCACATATTGTATTTACAAAACAAAAAAACAAAAAAGACAACCAAATTGCTTGAGATCGCAGACGATAGCAATTGGTGCAGCGAGATTTCCTGGTTGCCCAACAGCAGGGAGGTCGCTTTCCTGATAATGAGGAAAAAACTTTATATTTTCAACATCAATGATTTAAAACATCATAGGATTATTGATCTCATTCCAGGTTCTGAAAACCACGGCTATCCTCCAAATCC
>Ga0209748_1001175_pt1 | contig 13028 bp, 7 predicted proteins | sample BarGraIncu00421A_FD_185490 | JGI IMG/M metagenome (GOLD analysis project Ga0209748, IMG submission 185490) | Arctic peat soil microbial communities from Barrow, Alaska - Barrow Graham LP Incubations 004-21A (SPAdes) (version 2) | ecosystem: Environmental > Terrestrial > Soil > Wetlands > Peat... | reverse complement strand
ATCTTGAAAGATATCCGGGGGATGACTATGCAGATGCCTTGAGTTTTGATTCATATCAGTTTAATGATCCTTCAAAAGATGATGGCTTTATCAGGGCAGTGGATGCTAAACTGACAATTTTGGACAATTTGGCGAAAGAAAAAAATAAAATTGAAGCGCTTGCTGAAACAGGATATGAAGCCATTCCTTATCCTGAGTGGTGGACCAAAACCCTGGCTGCTGCTATTGGCAATCATCCGATTTCCTATGTATTGGTATGGCGTAATGCAGGATTTGTAGAAAGCATGAAAAAAATGCATTACTACGCTCCTTTCAAAGGACAGGTTTCAGAAAAAGATTTTATCATTTTTTCTAAGATGGACAGAACACTTTTTGAAAAGGATGCTAAAACAGAAAAATTGTATCAGTAATAATATGATCTCTTATGCAGGATAAAATTACATGGAAAGATAAAGTTGGATACGGTTTTGGCGATGCTGCATCGTCGATGTACTGGAAGATATTTGGTATGTATCTTTTGTTTTTCTATACAGATGTGTTTGGAATTCCTGCCGCCGAAGTAGGGACGATGTTTTTAATAACCAGAATCTGGGATTCATTTTTTGACCCTGTTGTAGGAGTATTGGCAGATCGTACAAATACTCGTTGGGGGAAATTCAGACCATATCTTTTTTGGGTTGCAGTTCCTTTTGGTTTAATCGGAATCCTTACATTTTATACTCCAGAGTGGACTACGGGATATAAAATAATCTATGCTTATGTGACCTATTCCGCAATGATGATGATCTATTCATTGATCAATGTGCCATATGCATCTTTGTTAGGTGTCATGTCGGCTGATGGGAAAGAGAGAACTACACTGTCATCTTACCGCATGGTATTTGCCTTTGCCGGTAGTTTACTTGCCCTTTGGATTATAGAACCATTGGTAAGATTTTTCAGTAAAGGTTCAAATGAGATTGCTAGTCTCCAGCATGGCTGGATGATGGCAATTGTGGTATTTTCATTGATAACCACAGCTTTGTTTTGGGGATGTTTTTGGTTTACCAAAGAAAGAATCAAACCCATCAAAGAACAAAAACCTTTATTAAAACAAGATGTGAAAGATTTATTTGCCAACAGGCCCTGGTGGATATTATTGGGTGCTGGTGTTGCTGCTTTGATATTTAATTCAATCCGTGATGGAGGTGCCGTTTATTATTTCAAATATTATGTTCAAACTACAGAAACCTACGATTTAAATTGGGGTATTATTTCTACTTCTCTTTCACTAACAACTATGTATTTTGTTATCGGGCAGGCGTCGAACATTGTAGGTGTTATTATTGCTACTCCTTTTTCTAACAGATTTGGGAAAAAGAATACTTATCTGACGGCCATGTTTTTGGCAAGTGTATTGAGTATTCTATTTTATCTTCTGAACAAAACAGACATTGTAATGATTCTGGTCTTCCAATGTATCATCAGTATTTGTGCAGGAAGTATATTCCCTTTGTTGTGGTCAATGTATGCCGATACAGCTGACTATTCAGAATGGAAAAAGGGAAGAAGGGCTACAGGTCTGATATTCTCCTCTTCTTCTATGTCACAAAAATTTGGATGGACAATAGGAGGCGCTACAACAGGTTGGTTGCTCGGCTATTATGGATTCCAAGCCAATGTTATTCAATCGGATGCTACTCAAACCGGTATTCGTTTGATGCTGAGTCTCCTGCCTGCAATCGGTGCTGTACTGTCTGTTGTATTCATTTCCATTTATCCACTCAGTGAAAAGAAATTAATACATATTACAAATGAATTGAATCAAAGAAGGAATACTACAACAGAACTTTGAGTTGATATGTGAAGAATCACTTATTCAAAATCAAATTATTAATATTTTAAGGAATTAAGTTTTATGTCAGATAATATTATGAAGTCCGGAACCTTTGAAGACCGTTTAACGGCTTTGGAAGATGAGTATCTTCGATTGATTCATCAAAAGAATAATACTGTAGAAAACGGTAATGGAATATTTGACAGGTATACATATCCTGTTCTGACTGCCCGGCATGCACCTGTTTTCTGGAGGTATGATTTAAATGAGAAAACCAATCCTTTTCTGATGGAACGTTTTGGAATTAATGCAGTATTAAATGCCGGAGCTATTAAGCTAAATGGCAAATTTATGTTGGTGGCACGTGTTGAAGGAAATGACCGTAAATCTTTTTTTGCGGTAGCTGAAAGTGATAACGGGATTGATAAATTCAGGTTTTGGGATTACCCTGTAATGATGCCGGAAACCAATAATACTGATACGAATGTCTATGATATGCGATTGATCCAACATGAAGATGGTTGGATCTATGGTGTCTTTTGTACTGAAAGAAAAGATCCTGCTGCCAGACCGGGAGATGAAAGTGCTGCAATAGCACAAAGTGGAATTGCAAGAACAAAAGATTTGAAGAATTGGGAGAGACTGGCTGATTTGAAAACCAGTTCAGCTCAACAACGAAATGTTGTTTTGCATCCCGAATTTGTTAACGGGAAATATGCTTTTTATACGCGGCCCCAGGATAGTTTTATTGAGGCTGGTAAAGGTGGAGGCATTGGTTTTGGCCTGGTTAACGATATTAAAAATGCAGAGATTCATGATGAAGCGATAGTCGATGCAAAAATGTATCATACTGTTTATGAATCAAAAAACGGACTTGGACCTGCCCCTATTAAAACAGAAAAGGGTTGGTTACATCTTGCACATGGTGTGCGAAATACTGCAGCCGGATTGCGTTATGTCTTGTATTTGTTTATGACAGACTTGCAGGATCTTATTAAAGTGATTTACAAACCAAGAGGTTATTTCATGGCTCCTGTAGGAGATGAAAGAATAGGGGATGTCTCAAATGTATTGTTCTGTAATGGTTGGATTGAAGATGAAGGGAAAGTCTTTATTTATTATGCTTCTTCAGATACACGCATGCATGTGGCAACTACTACAGTTGAAAAATTATTGGATTATGTAATGAATACTCCTGCTGACGGTTTCCGGTCTGCTGCATCAGTAAATACTTTGTATGATATTATTAACCGGAATAAAAAAATGATGAAAACAGTTGTTAAAAATGATATATTAGCAGAAAATTAACCGATGGACGTGCATAGTTTTAAACTTGAAATGCAAGAAGAACTGGATAATATCCTTCGTTACTGGATTGATTATACTCAGGACTCACATGGTGGTTTTGAAGGAAGAATCGATAACGAAAATTCAGTTTATGCAGAAGCTCCCAAAGGCAGCGTTCTAAATGCACGTATATTATGGACGTATTCTGCTGCTTATAATGCAACAGGTAACGATGAGTACCTGAAGATTGCTGACAAAGCGTATCATTACATATCAGAATTCTTTATTGACAAGAAGTTTGATGGAGTTTACTGGAGCGTGAATTATAAAGGTGAACCGTTGGATACTAAAAAGCAGGTTTATGCGATTGCTTTTGTCTTGTATGCTTTTTGTGAGTATTACAAGAGTGCTAATAATGAAGAAACTAAAACTACTTCCATACGTTTTTACCATCTGATTGAAAAACACAGTTATGATAAATTAACCGGGGGGTATTTTGAAGCATTCTCCAGAAACTGGACCGCTTTGGAAGATCTCAGATTAAGTGCTAAAGATGCAAATGAGAAGAAAACGATGAATACCCATTTGCATATTCTGGAGGCGTATACTAATCTTTACCGCATATGGCCTTCTCAGGAACTTGCTTATCAACTCAGGGAGCTGGTGAATATCTTTTTGCGACATATCATTAATCCTGTGACAGCACATCTGGATCTGTTCTTTGATGAAAACTGGAATGTAAAGGGTAACACAATTTCTTATGGTCATGATATCGAAGCAAGCTGGTTGTTATTAGAAACTGCAGAAGCTTTAATGGATGAAGAATTGATAGCCCGGTGTAAGTTAGTATCTGTTAAAATGGCAAATGCTGTTGTCGAAGGACTGGATTCTGATGGTGGATTATGGTATGAATATGAGCCTTCCAACCATCATCTTGTAAAGCAGAAACACTGGTGGCCTCAGGCAGAGGCTATGGTTGGATTTGTAAATGCCTGGCAGGTAAGTCAGAATGATAAATTTTTAAAGTATGCATTTCAAAACTGGTATTTTATAAAAAGGTATATCCTTAACAAGCAAGATGGTGAATGGTTCTGGGGTATTAATGAAGATTATTCAGTGATGAAAGGGGAGGATAAGGTAGGAATCTGGAAATGTCCTTATCATAACTCCCGGGCCTGCCTTGAAATTATTAAACGGCTTGAAGCAAAAAAAACAAATCAAAAAACAATTAATCAGAATATTAACAATTAAAGTAATAATTATCAATAACATTAAAAAGAATGCTTATGGTGAAAATTAAAGCAATTTTTTAATTAAAAAACGGTGGGATCTACAGGTTCCCCATCAATTAATCCAATACCCAAGTCAACGTTGCTTTTGCAGTTTTATAAAGCAACCAAGTATGTCTAAAACAAAATAATGAAAATTTATGAAAAGAACATCTATGCTGACTTTTCCGGCGATGTCTGACAGGTTTAAAAGATACCTGCTCGCCTTGAAACTTGTTTCATTCCTTCTCCTTATCAATCTGATGCCGGCCACGGCATTGGCTGTTACCTCCGTTCACAATACGGGTGTTTTCAATGTAACAGAAGGAACCCAAAAACAAAAGATTTCCGGTGTTATTACAGATGCCGAGACTAAACAACCATTGGTAGGGGTTTCAGTTGCAAACTTATCTACTAACGGACAGAAATTTGGAACCGTTACTGATCTGAATGGAAAATTTTCCATTGATGTGGCTGACGTTAATTCCACATTGGTCATCACCTATATAGGTTATGAAAAACAAGAAATTAAACCTGGTACATCAACTTTTTTGAGTATCGAACTAAAACCTGTGACAACCAGCCTGAACGAGGTTGTTGTAATTGGTTATGGTAAAACAAGACGTGGTGATCTTACCAGTGCACAAACTACTGTTACTTCAAAGGACCTGGAGCGAACTGTAAATACTACAGTTGAGCAAGCCCTTCAGGGACGTGCTGCAGGTGTTTATGTAACACAAAATTCCGGCCAACCCGGTGGTGGTATTTCTATTAATATTCGTGGAGTAAGTACCATTAATGGAACCACTGAACCGCTATATGTGGTTGATGGTGTACAAATGATGGGACAATCAGTTTCAAACTCATCCAATCTTTCATGGTTGAATACCGGTGATATAGAAAGTGTTTCTGTATTACAAGGACCTTCTGCAACAGCTATTTATGGTTCACGCGCAACCAATGGTGTCGTTTTGATAACCACTAAAAGTGGTAAATCAGGTGATACTAAACTAACTTATGACGTGCAGTACAATATTCAGGAACCTCCCAAGAGTTTGCATGTAATGAATTTAAGGGAATATGGTACAATGGTGAATCAATTTCTTACAGTAGCCGGAGGGACAATTCCAGGGCAATTCCTCGATCCAACATTGTTAGGAAATGGAACAAACTGGCAACACGAACTCTTTAAAGCTACTCCTATGATCAAACATCAATTGAGCATGAGTGGTGGTAATGATAAAACAACCTACTTTATGTCTGGTGAGTATTTGAACCAGGACGGTGTTGCTTTAGGATCAGGATTTAAGAGATATGGCTTCCGTTTGAAAGTTGACAATAAACCAAGAGAATGGGCTACTATTGGAGCCAATCTTAGTTTTAATCAAACTGATCAGAATCGTACCACAAGTCAGGGAGATGTTATTTCAAATGCTTTGCAATTATCTCCTCAGGTACCTGTTAGAAACTTTGACGGAACATGGGCAGGTGGTGACACTACCAATGGTGCTAACATATTTGCGCCGGTCAACCCAATCGCAATTTCCAATATGACAACAAACAAAAACACGAACAGACAGTTCCTGGGAGGTTTGAATATTTCTTTAAAACTGATGAAGGGGTTAACTTTTACAACATCTTTAAATGGGAATGTTGGTTATACAAATTCAACCTATTATCAGCCAACCTATTCAATTGGATGGGCAAAAGTTGTAACTGCAACTTTGAATAATGGTACCGGTATGAATACATACTGGAACCTGAATCAAATGTTACAGTATTACAAACAGATTGGTAAACATACTTTCGATCTGATGGCCAGTCATGAGTCTCAGCAATCAACATGGAAAAATGTTGGCGCTTCAAGAACCGGCTTCCTAACTAATGATATTTTTGACCTTAATGCAGGTGATCCTATTACAGCTAATAATTCCGGTGGTTCAGGTCCCTGGGCAATGGAATCATATCTGGGCAGGTTAAGTTATAACTATGACGACAAGTATTTGGTTGTAAGTACACTCAGAAGAGATGGATCTGCTAATTTCGGTTCAAATAACAGATGGGGACTTTTTCCATCGGTATCTGCAGCATGGAGAATCTCAAAAGAGAAGTTCTTTAATGTTTCATTCATCAGTGATATGAAGTTAAGATTTGAAACCGGAACAACAGGTAACTCAGGCGGTGGCGGAATATACTCTGCAATGTCAACTGGCGCAACTCCAACCGGGACAGGCTTTTTGCCGTCAAGTTACAGTAATCCTGATTTGAAATGGGAGGAAACCAGAACGAATAATTTTGGTCTTAATGTGGCTTTCCTGAAAAACAGAGTCTCCCTTGAGTTTGATTATTATGTTAAAAAGACAACCAACCTTCTGATGCAGGCGCTATTACCATGGTATATGGGAACTAATGGTACAGGTTCTGTATCACCTCCTAATGTGAATCTTGGTGCCATGACAAATAAAGGATGGGGTTTAACTTTGAATACAACTAATGTTTCGAACAAAGATTTCAAATGGGAATCCAATCTGAATGTTTCTGTTGTAAAAACAACCATTGATAAGTTTTATTCGAGTGTGTCTTTTGCAAACCGTACATCATGGTGGATGGATAACTGGACACAACGCGCTCAGGTAGGTTCTGCTCCATGGTTATTCAGAGGTTATATTGCAGAAGGATTATTCCAATCTGTTGATGAAATAAATAAAAGTGCAGTCCCTATTGATAATGCTGGAAACAGACTTCCGACCGATGCAGCAACAGGTGTTTGGGTAGGTGATGTTAAATTTAAAGACATCAGTGGACCAAATGGTGTGCCTGATGGAAAAATAGACAGTTATGATGAAACCAATATTGGTAACCCCTGGCCTAAAATGTACGGCGGTTTTACCAATAACTTTTCTTATAAAGGTTTTGAATTGAGCATACTCATTACTGCCACTTTAGGAAACGATATCTATAATTATATCGCCAGAGTTAATTCCAATCCCAATAATATCAACTTAAGCCGTAATCTGTTAATTGGGGCTATGGACTATGCAAGACCAATCACAGATGCTTCGGGTCAGGTCGTATTGGCTAATCCAAGCACAACTGTGGCTAGAATTTCTTATGGTCCTAATGGTAATTATTCTCGTATTACCAACAAATGGGTAGAAGACGGTTCTTTTGTCCGCGTTAAGAATATCTCATTATCTTATAACCTTCCGGCGAAACTAATATCGAAAATAAAAATGGTAAAAGGCGTTAGGTTTGCTGTTGGCGTTCAGAATATAGCAACCATTACAGGCTATAAAGGTTACGATCCTGAAGTTGGTTCTTATGTTGGAGCTAACACCAGTGCCGGCACTCAGGCTATCGGTGTGGATAACGGACGTTACCCATTGACTCCTATTTATACATTTAATTTAGGTGTAAATTTTTAAAAACTGATGAAAATGAAAAACTCAAAACGTAAATATTTCTGGCTTGGCATTCTGCTCCCATTTATAATGCTGTTGGGCTGTAATAAGAACTTCCTGGAAAAGCCACCTACAGATTCAATCGTTGATGCCAATTTCTATAAAACTGATGCTCAGGTATTGGCTGCTACTGCCTTGCTATACAGTAAGGTGTGGTTCGACTACAATGACAAAGCATCTTATAACCTTGGTGACTTCAGATCAGGTACAGCATATTCTGCTTATAACGACAGAGGCAATGTACTGTTCAATACAACCGGTGATACTCCTGAAAACGGAACTGCCTGGCGTTCATTCTTCAATGTAGTGGGTCAGTCAAATCTTGCAATCATAAATATCAACAAGTATGCAGGTGCTGAAGTATCTCCACAGGTGAAGAAAGTTGCCATAGCTGAGGCCAGATTTATGAGAGCATTGGCCTATCGTTTTTTGGTGATGAACTGGGGACCTGTTCCTATCATTACAAATAACCAGGCTTTGTTTGCTGACACTTCGCTTACCAGAAATACAGAAAATAGTGTCTGGAAATTTATAACCAATGAGATGAGGGCAGTTGAAGCCGATTTACCAACAACTCCTTTAAAACCGGGTAGAGTTACAAAATGGTCTGCACAAGGAATGCTGGCACGTTTTTATCTTACCAGATCGGGTGTTGAAGCCAATGGATCGGGTCAACGGAATCAGACTTATCTGGATAGTGCAAAATACTATTCACAAAGTGTCATCAATAATAGTGGCGCTTCTCTATTGGCAAAATATAGTGACCTGTTTCTTTTTCCTTACGACAACAATTCAGAATCACTGTTTTCACTGCAATGGGTTTATTCAGGTCCTAACGACTGGGGCACACAGAACTCAACTCCTGCCTATCTTGCTTACAGTTCTGACATCGCAAATGGTGATGGTTGGGGTGGTGACAAAGGCGCTACCTGGTGGATGATTTCACAATATGATGGGATGACTTCTATTGGTAAAGGTGATACAATGGTAGGGAAAACGAATGATTCCAGACTAAAAGCTACTTTCATGTTGCCCGGTGCAAACTATCCTGAAATTACACAATCTTTGCCTTCAGGTGTAGTACAAAAATTGATTTTCCCCAATTCGTCGGGTGATGTCGGTTTTCTGAGTATTAAAAAATATATAACCGGTAAAGCAGTGGATGTAGGTGGACAATCTTCGAGTCAGCGTTATGGTAACGATACTTATATGATGCGTCTGGCCGAAATGTACCTGATTTATGTTGAAGCCACACTTGGAAACAATGCCTCTACAACCGATGCTACAGCCTATACATATTTCAATAAGGTGCACATGCGTTCAGGATTACCTGAATACAGATTATCTTCCACTGGAACTCTCTTGCCAATTACCCTGGATGTGATCTATAAAGAACGTTTTATTGAATTCGCAATGGAGGGTATGGGATGGTATGATTTGGTAACTTTACATTATTTTAATAAAGCCAAAGCTTATGCCATTCTTAATTCACAGGACAGGGGTTTATTTGTTGCAAGACCTGATGTATGGCCCGGATCACAACAATGGACCTTTATTAAAACACCATGGTCTACTGCAGGCAGAACGATCAATGCCTATGATGGTAATTTTCTGCTACCAATACCAACAGCTGAATTGAGTCAGGCTCCGAACTTACGGAAACCCGCAGTTGATTATTAAATCAGGTAAACACAAATGTTTTTAAAAAATACATAGTGATATGAAAAAAGCATATAAATCAATACTGTTACTTACGCTGGCAATTGCTTTAGTGGGTATTTATTCGTCTTGCAAAAAAAGCGAGAGCCTTCCCAATAACGGACAACCCATTATAAAATATGTTCGGAGTACCAATCCGACCGTATCCGATTCTCTGTTAGTTGCAGCGTCTCAAGGCAGACTAATTGCAATCATGGGTGAAAATCTTGGAGGAGCCGTTGAAATTTGGTTTAACGATCAAAAAGCACTCTTGACTCCGACTTATGTAACCAACACTACGATTATGGTCAGTGTTCCAAATCCGATTCCTACAGTAATTACCAATAAACTGAAAATTGTATTTGCAAATGGTACCACTTTGCTCTATGATTTCCAGGTTCAGATCAGTGAACCGGTTATTACTTCAATGAACTGTGAATATATAGCAACCGGTGATGTGGCATTAATCCGCGGTGACTTCTTTTATCCGCCGCTTACAGTAACTTTTACAGGTGGTGTCGTTGGAACTTTGGTATCTCTTGATAGCAAGAATATCCAGGTAAAGGTCCCTGCAGGTGCACAACCTGGACAGATTACAGTTCATACCAATTTTGGTGAAACCAAATCGAATTTTTGGTTCAGAGATAACCGGAATATATTCATCAGTAGTGATCCTTTTACCGGATGGTGGAATTCCTCATTCGTAGTTACCGCTCCCGGCCCTACTGATCCCCCAGCTATAAACGGAAACTATATCCGCGTAAAACAATTTGTTGGCAGTTGGGGTTGGAAAGAGGTTGTCGGTGGCCCTTCAGATGCAATGGGTGCAATCAGCAAAAATATCCCTGATGAAGCCATTCTCAAACCTGAACTTTACAATGCGAAGTTTGAAGTCAATTGCATGAAACCATACAATGGCAATAACCTGGTATTGAATTTTGGTATGACTGGCAGTGGTGGAACTACTAATGGATACAATTGGAAGTCCCCTTATGACACGCAAGGAAAATGGCAAACAGTCGTAATCCCATTTGATGATATCGTGAAGAGTTACGGATCTCCTATTGCTTTGAGTTCTACCGGTTATTATTGCAGGATCTTATTCTTTGGTCCCGGCGATCTTAATTGTGATATGTCTTTTGATAATTTCAGGATTGTTCCGAAAGTTATTAAGAAATAAATATTATTGTTACACCATTACATAAAAATATGCAATAATGATAAAAATAACATTTAAAAAACAGTTGCTTTTACTGGTGTGCAGTGTTATCACTTTTGGAATTATAACATCTTGCCAAAAGGATAGCAATACAGCTTCAAGTAAAGTAGAATTGCTCAGCTTCGGACCTTCCGGTACTCAGCATGGCGATACCATATCTTTTATTGGTAAGAATCTGAATAAAGTAACGAGTATTGTGATGATTGGAGACAGCGTTGTTGCTGCCAATTTTATCTCTCAGACTCCTGAGCTCATAAAGATTATCATACCACAAAAAGCAGAAGAAGGAACAGTAATTCTCAGGACAACCGAAGGGAGCCTGGTTTCAAAGTCTCTTTTAGATTTTACTGTTACAGTTACTATAACATCAATTACTCCTACGGCTCGTCCCGGTGATAACATTACCATCACAGGTAATTTTGTGAACTGGATAACTTCTGTAGTATTCAATAAAGATATTATAGTAAAAACTTTCGTCAGTAAATCTGTTACTCAGTTGGTTGTAAAAGTACCTCAGAATGCACAATCAGGTGTTTTATCATACACTACTGGTGGTTTCAAACCATTGGCTATTGACAATGATATTCACAGTAATCTTACAGTAACATTGCCTGTTATTACTGCCTTGTCACCCAGCCCGATTTTGCATGCTGCCAACCTTACAATTACAGGTACCAATCTGGATCTGACCAAGAGTGTTTTATTCACTGGAACTTCACCAGCAGTAACAACTTTTGTTAGCCAAACAGCTACCCAGATAGTCGTTAAAGTTCCTGCAGGTGCAAGTCTGGGTAAAGTAAACGTCGTTGCTTATTCAGGATTGATGACAGCTTCACCTACCGATTTAGTGATGACATTGCCGGCAGTGACTACTTTAGATCCGGTTCCGGTTGACCATTTGGCTAACCTTACTATCACTGGGACTAACCTGAATCTTGTTACCGGTATATTGTTCAAAGGGAATACTACTGCCGTGACAACATTTGTCAGTCAGTCTGCGACTCAGATTATAGTTAAAGTTCCTGCTGTTGCAAATAAGGGTAAAATAACGATGCAGGTTCTAAACTCTACACTTACAGTCGATTCACCAACATCTGTATTGTTTATTGGCGATCTACCTGATCTGGCACCATTGGCTTATGCTTTGTATGAGGATAAACTGGTAGGAAACTGGCAGGATTGGGGATGGAGTAGAACGGCTGATTACACCAACACAGATAATGTTCGTGATGGAGCAGCATCTATGAAGTTGACCTATACAGGTTCGTGGGGTGCTTTAAATTTTAGAAATTCGAGCGTTTCAATGGCTACTTATAACGAGTTAGCATTCTCGATATTTGGAACTCCGGGAACCGATGGGAAGATCATTCATATTCAACAAGCAGGTGCAACCGATGTTCCAGTTACTATTCAGGAGGGGAAATGGGTTGAATTTAAACTCACGAAAGCTCAGCTGGGTAACCCTGCCACAATAGACAATCTGGTATTCAAATGTGAAACATGGACAGGTACAGTTTATGTGGATCATGTTGGATTGAGATAAACTTAAATTTTAATTTTAACAGATAAATTAAAACAATTTGCAAATGCAACTTTTCAAAGTGGAGACTTCAATGGTATTTTGCTGCCTGTTTCCCTTCCCGAAAAGTTGCATTTGTATTTATCTTTCAGCCTTGTTAAACGCTATTTCTATTACTATGCCATCAGTATGTAAAAGACCGTTAATTGGGGTCATTTTATGTCTGATGTTTTTGTTTACAAATCTCTTGTTTTAGGGTAATAATGCTTTGGGATTTTCAATAAACGCAGTCTTTTATGTGAATTTTACGGAATTACTGGACAAGTAAAAGTTATCATAAACAGCTTACATCAAATTATTTAAACGACTTCATAAAGGATTTTTGTTGAGATTTTAGCACATCCTTAAATATGTATGTTAATAAATGTTAAAACAGAGTTACCTTTTGACTTTTTCTGGATTAATAGTTAAACTTGAGTGGCTGATAAATTTGAATATATCATTTTATTTAATAATAATATATTCTGAATGATAATAAAATATTAAATACGAAATGAAACGACTGAAAATTCGAATATATTCAGGACTTATTAATAATCAATTATTAATTAAATAAACTTAGACACATGGGAAAAATTAAACTCTTACTAATTTTTATAATGTTTTGGGTATTTTCTGGAACTGGTAGAATTCTAGCCCAATCAACAGTTTCTTATGGATATGATGATTCAGGTAACCGCACGAGTCGGATCACGTTGAA
>Ga0209748_1001172_pt1 | contig 13046 bp, 11 predicted proteins | sample BarGraIncu00421A_FD_185490 | JGI IMG/M metagenome (GOLD analysis project Ga0209748, IMG submission 185490) | Arctic peat soil microbial communities from Barrow, Alaska - Barrow Graham LP Incubations 004-21A (SPAdes) (version 2) | ecosystem: Environmental > Terrestrial > Soil > Wetlands > Peat... | reverse complement strand
TATATAATCTTTAATTAATTGTTTCTTATCTGGTCTACCATCTTTATTTCGCCATTCTCCGTTCAGTTTGCGGCAGATAACCTATGCCGTGTCGTAAATGTACTTAAACTGAATATTCATAAAGAAGACTTCAATTAATTGCAATGGTTTGTGCATCCTTGGGGATATTTTTATCGATTATTGCTCTTGTTCTTACGGGTTGAGTGGGTGGATCGGGCTTAAATGATTTGGAAGTGGATTTATAATAATATTTTCTGAAAAGGATCTTCCTGGTGTAATGAGGGTTATCTTACAAGATGTTTGTTTTTCAATAATAGAGTCAACATGAAAAATTGCATAACCTTCAATGGTTCCATTCGAAGTGATCCTAGTATTGTCAAGTATATTTTCAGTTTTTATATTAAAAAGAAAATACTTATCTGATGAATCGTTATCCATTAATGAGATTCCATTGCTGTTACGGAAGTCTCGAACATCACACCTACCCGCTCTGTATGTTTTCGAATCTAAGGTTAATTCGATGCCACTAATTGAGACATCAGTATTTGAATTATTTGCTATAATTAAATAACTCATCACTATTCTGTACTTTTCATATGATATAAATCCAAAGCAATAATTATCTTCAGTGGAAGCTATTTTGAGTTTGATAACTGTTTTCCAGTAGCCGTGTAAAGAAAGAGCAAGGCTTGAAACTGAAATGGTTAAAGCAATAATGGCAATCCAATTTTCAAAAATATATTTCATAAAAACACCTTTCAAATTAGAAATGGTTTTCAACAAAGTAGGGTACATTAAGAATTTAAAAAAATTTGTCTTGGGAAGCCCTTCTGCACACAATCTAAAAATACCCAACCGGATGGATCACGTGATCTTTTTTAGGGTCCAGACAACTCATTTGATCGCCGATGGTGATGGCTCGACGTATGGAAAGATTCCCAAATCGTTTTCGGAGATGATCAATGGTATTATCCAGTTGCTCCATTCGCATTCTTTCTTCTTCACGTACCAAACACATCTAACTGGATGGGTATTGTATCCGGAACTAAATCAGCTACCCGAACTCCCAGAGAGCGGATATCTGAGCAGAAATCGTAATTTCTTTTGAATAAATGAATGGCAGCCTCGGCAATCTCGTTTGTTATATCCGACGGTCTGCTCAATTTGGCCTGTCTGGTAAAACTATTCAATTCTTTATTTCTCACATGAATGGCCACCGTTTGACAAAAACATCCGGTTTCCCTTAGTCGCATGGCTACGCTCTCTGTGAGCATATACATAATCAGTTTGACATCCTCAAGGTTCTTGAGATCCCTGGGGGTGGTAATACTATTGCCAATACTTTTAATGATCCGTTCATTCCCGTTATAATCCTCATCAAAACACTTCACCGGGCTATCATCCAGTCCATTTGCAAATCGCCATAAAACTGCGCCCATTTTGCCAAATTGAAGCACTAGAAAATCAGCGGAAGCATTGGCTAGCTGCCCAATGGTATAAATACCATATTTATAGAGCTTTTTCTTTGTGGATCGGCCCACGTAAAGTAAATCCCCAACTTCCTGTTCCCAGACAATCTGTTTAAAATTATCCTGATTGATAACCGTTATGGCGTTTGGTTTCTTATAGTCCGATCCAAACTTAGCAAAGATCTTATTCCAGGAAACCCCGATGGATACGGTTATCCCCAGTTGATCCTGAATCTCTCGACTGATTTTTTGGGCAATTTCCTCCCCGCCACCATGGAGCTTGGCACTGTTTGTGACATCGACCCAACATTCATCCAACCCAAAAGATTCCACCTGATCCGAGTAATGGTTGTATATTTTTCTGGCCAAACGTGAAAAGTGCAAATAACGCTCATAATTAGGCAATAGAATAACAAGGTTCGGACATTTAGCCCGTGCCTGCCATAAAACTTCTCCTGTTTTAACACCAGCTTCCTTTGCCTTTTGGTTCTTGGCCAGAATTATACCATGCCTTTTTTCAGGATTTCCTCCAACAGCCACAGGGAGATCCCTCAACTCAGGATGGTAAAGGCACTCCACATTTGCATAGAAACAATTAATATCCGAATGTAAAATAACCCGTTCCATTTTTTCACCTTTTTTAAACCTTGAGTCTCATTAGTACATATGTTCTTATCTTATAATATACCCATCTGTTATAACTTGTCAATGCAAATACATCAAATTTTACCATTGAAAAATATTATATTGAATCTTTGACCAATGGTCCTTATGAGAATAAAGCAACTCAATCATTCATATTATTTTATAATACTTTTATTTTCAATAACACTGGCTTATGGAAATTGGGTATATGATTTTTATTTTGAAAATCACGTCATAGGAAATTGTTATATCACCGATCACATCAATGATGTCGAATTGTATATAAGTAGGGTTGATCCAAGGACGATTTGTCAATTTAGTGGGTTAAATGACCAAAAATCAATCCATTTTTGAGGGGAATATTTTATTATGTTCTGGTTGCTTTAGAGCCTTTTTATGAGGAGGTTGTGTTTATTGACGGGGTATATGGGGTACTTAGAATAAAGCACGGAAATTATATGCTAATGATTTAGAAACCATGAATTTTTTAATTTTTGTACGCTAAGGTTGCCACCAGAGCAAATTGGAAGGCCACAGCAAGAAGAGAAATGGGAGCATCTGTGTCATGTACTGAAACGTACTTACCATCGTTGGTAAGCATAGAAAAAAGGCTGCACAGCCTTATTTCTCTATATAATCTGCTAATATATATTTTCAGGGGCTAGACAAAAACACCCAAAATCCACCGAGCGTATTGATGATGCAGATACAACGATTATGACACTGGACAAAGCAATAGAAAACGGCGGAAATACCAGGAGTGTTTATGATGAAAGGGGAATATTAATTTTGTGAATTTCTCTTTATAGAAAAACATATGGCTAAACGATTTTTACTAACGGAGGTGAATGAATTAGTATATAATGAGAATATATTTGACGGAGGTGGAATTTTGAAAATTGCTTATGACTTAACAGTTGTCCCTGAAGTGGCTGAAAAATTTAAGATCGCATTGAGATTAGACGATGAAAATTCTGATGAAGTGATCGAAAATTTTATGCTGAAATATATCTCAACCAGCTTTGCTAAAGCTGTCAAAAATCCTAAATTAATGACAAATTTGAAATCATTAAAAGATATTGAAACAATAAAAAATGAATTACCAAAAGCAAAAATTAGAATACCCAAATGGGCGATGAGACCGAATCAAGCCAATCATAAAATAATAAAAGCTTTTTTTGAAGTGGAAAATGAAATGGGTTGCGTTTCATTAATAGAATTCAAAAGACGTTGTGGAGATGAAGACAAATATCCAGGTACTTATGTCAAAGATTTCAAAGGAAACTTTTATCATATGAAAACTGATGCCCACAAATCACATGGAAAAGTCTTTGAATTAGAAATGGATAATGTTGTTATATGGAAAAAAATTGAAGAAAAATTGATGGAGTATAAAAAATATTTTGAAAGAATTTAAAGAAATTGAAAAGGAGAAGTTTATGAACACAGACATAAAAACTAATAGAATCAATACCCGATTAAAACTCTCGCTTTTATGGATGTTTTTGCTGCTCAATATGGCTTATGCGGATATCCTTTCTTTAATGGACGCCACTTCGCCAATCAGAAACATAATGGCTGGAGCTCCTATGCAATAATGGTAGCCTTAAGAACATTGAATGTTATACACGTCATCGTTTGCTTTTAATGGAGTAAGCGAAATCAGCAACCAATTCTCTGCCACAGTAGTTGGATTTTTTCATACAATCGTTGTATTACTAAATCGGTCAGTGTGATGACGAGCGTATAAAAATGATCTGTGTTTTTTAATGGTTTTGCAAGATTGACAGCCAATACATCATAGTAGGATAATTAAAGAAGAACCTGCTTATCTTCGTGGGTGTCTAAGGTATCAATTCTTATATCCACAAGAGGGTTGCATGGATCCTCAACTAATCTTTTGAAATAAACGGATAACTTTTTCTTAAGTTCTTTTTTATTAAACAATAACCTTTATAATAAATAGAGACGTGTAACATTGGTCTGTTATTCATGAGAATACCTCCTTTGGTAGTATTACATTCTAACTCTGAAGGTGAGTATTTTCAAGTTGTATAATGAACAATAAATTTGAATTTGGAGGTAATAAAATGACGGTGTTGTGTATTAACCATAGTTGTAATTGGGTTCAAATCTTTACTGGATGGGGAAGATATACTTGTATAACAGAAGAAAGAGATGGCGAGTTATATTTTATATTCAAAAATGAGTGGCACAAAGTAGAAGATTATACCTCAGAGTCTACTATTGAGTATAACGGATAATTAAGGAATTTACCTGCAAAATTGGCTTTGTTGAGATTTTGAAATCAGAGTTCAAAACCAACGACACTGCATCTTTTCGTTTCCATAAAGATGACGAATATCTCTGGCAGATGATTTTTCCAGTAGGTATATGCATACATCTTATTTTTGAAATATAAAAAAGATTATGAGGTAATTATGCGATTGGGACGGAGGAGGAAGATTGAACGTGGCCTACGACGAAGACTTGTGCAGAAAAATCGATGAATAAGTACAGCTACTCTTTTACAAGCTGTTAAAGAGTAGCGTTGAAATTATAGTATTTCATTCGCATATCCCTTATAATGTAATTATAAGGGATTGTAAATATTGTGTATTAATAATTGCTTATTTGAAAATTGATAAATAGAAATTTTCTAGGAGGTGGATTTTTGTGAAATTTGGAGAAACTCAGATTATTAGAAAAGAAGGGGAAATCCGTTTATTGAAAATTGGTGCAAAATATGATAGAGAGGTATTTTGTGTCATTGGAAATGGCTCTACTAAACATTATGAGGATTATGAAGATGCATTAGAAGAATTCAATCTGCGTTGGATGAAAGAAAAATTTGGTTCTTCATCTAATTCTAATGCAGGCGAGTGTATTAATTGCGGATACTCGCTGCAGGGCGGTAGTTATACATTACCTTGGGAAGATGGCGATAATGAGTATGGATATGTGATTTGTCCACATTGTCGTTGTAAAAATGAAAGATATTAATTATAAAAGGAGGATTTGAACATGAGCGGGGGATTTCCGGAGACTGTAAATAATTTTGTGTCAAGCTAGAAAACCTCCCAGATTAATGTTAAAATAAAATTTAATCTGGGAGGATTTTTATTATGGCAAGACAAAGAAAACTCACCGAAGATTGGAGAGTAAATTCCAATTTGTAGTTAAGTTATTTCACATTTTCGAATATTAGGAACCAAAGTAAAGACTTCTTCGGAGGTCTTTTTTTGATGCCCTTAAAGCCAATGAGAGGAGGTGGGACTTATGGCACAGAGAGGAAGGAAACCAAAGCCTACCGCCTTGAAGGAGCTGGAAGGCAATCCGGGCGGCAGGCCGCTTAATAAAAAAGAACCAAAACCTAATAAAAGAGCCCTGCGATGTCCTTCTTGGCTTGAAGAAGAAGCAAAAAAGGAATGGAAGCGCATGGGCAAGCTTCTAGAGCAGATTGGGCTTCTGACCGAAATGGACATGGCGGCCTTTGCGGGCTATTGCCAAGCATACGCCCGTTGGAAGGAAGCAGAGGTGTATATTAATGATTAAATAGACACAATAGTATACTTTTTACTATTAGAAAGACAATTCAGATTTATGGAACATGTTAGTTTACACTCAGTGTTGAATAGTTTTTATATTATCTTTAGTTGATAACATAGAAGAAGTGAATCTTATCAACCTTCAGACCTTCAAATAAAGAAACGAAACACTCCTTGGGGTTGAAATTGCCAATACTGGTCAGTGCTTCTGTTGAATCTAGGGTGAGTGGTCTTAATCAGGGTGTCTTTTTTTGTTTTAATCGTTTCATTAGAGCGTGCTCTATCGAGACTATTTAAAACAGTAAAACAGAGTCTTACATGAGTTGTTATTTTAAATAGAAACGTATCATTAACAAAATATTCCCTAGTGACACGTTTGTTGTGCGGTGATATGCTTTACTAAAAATAACTGTTGACGGGATGGTTCAAATGAAAGTAGGTTATATCAGCGTTAGTACATGTTTTTGGCGTGATATCGGTCATTGCCAGATAAAGCATTATAAACAGAGCATCATCGGCTGGAAAAATTGATTTTGATTTGAGAATCCAGATACTTTGACACATTCCTCACATAGGCAATTAGGCACTTATCTTCTCTGCTTTTAAAATATTCTATCTGAAACTAAATCTTCTAATGCCTGTTTAAATTCTGAGTACATTATATGAACCCCTGTGTCATAATTTTCTATAACACAGGAATAGGCTTCGTTTGAATTCTTTAATTCAACTATTAATTTTTCATACTCTCTGGTTTTCCTTTTGTTATCCTCAATTTTTTCTCTCAATTCAGCCTTTTCTGTGTCATTTTTCTTTGTGGTCTGATTTAATTTTGCTGTAATATCATTAATCTTAGCTTTCATTTTATTTACAAAGAGTTTGTTAAATTCATCGTCATCCTTTATTACTTCCACCTTATATATCGTTATTACTTTTTCATTTTTTTTGTCTGTCAAAATTACCCAAGTATCGTGGATGAACACATTTACAAAGTTATCATTTTTAATTTTACCCTTATATATAATTTCGCCATACTCAACCATTTTATTTATTCGTTCTTGTATTAACTCATTGTTTTGTGCAATATATACGCCAATATCTTGTTTTACCTCGTATCCCATAATTCGCTGGACATATCGTTCTTCAGCGTGCCTGGTAATCTCTAGCATAAAATTTCTCCTTTCTCTTGAACCGTTGGGGATAGGTCCAGCAGCTTAAAAATAGCCAATCGGATGGATCACATGATCTTTTTTCGGATCCAGACAGCTCATTTGATCGCTGATGGTGATGGCTCGACGTATCGAAAGATTGCCAAATCGTTTCCGGAGATGATCAACGGTATTATCCAGCTGCTCCATTCGTGTTTTTTTTCCTCATGTCCAAACAGATCTAACTATAATGTGCACGCTTTTCAAGACACGAAATCAGAATTTTTAAGATAAATCTTCTTTCGTGTTTTATATTGTGTCCACAAATTATTATACTAAGTAACCGAAGTATAATAATTAGAGTGTTAATATCTATTTGTTTGCTGTAGGTTGGGGACATATATAACATGTATAACAGATTCTTAGACTTGAAAAATTATGACCCACGTGTTGGGTACTGTTTGTAAAAATTAACAGTATTTTAAGGGCTTTTTAGCTTGAAATATTAAACGTAAAATTTGAAGAATGGCTTCTTATTGGGGATTGTAAGGAATGAATAAGATGGAGAAATAGGAAGTAGCATATTCGTAATCAGTAGGTCGGCGGTTCGATTCCGCCCTCTAGCTCAAGTAATAAGCGTATGAGAGAGCCGTTTATCGGCTCTTTTTTTATTGTATAAAAGATGAATTTCTTAGAAAATGACCATGATTTTGGCAAAGTTAAAGTGTTTAACTATCATGTTTTAATAAAATGTGAATATACCAACGTGTACGATTTGCCTTAATTGATAATTATCTACGTCCCATTATCAGTGCTGCCTGCTTTAAAATATCATTTTCCATTCGTAATTGATTCAGTTCTTTTTTGAGTGACAGAAGTTCAATTTCTTCAGTACTTCGATTATCCCTGGTCTTAAAAGATTGGATGCCATTATAATCTTTTACCCATTTGTGTAAGGTTGATCTTGCGATTTTGTATTCTTCTATAATCTCGGAAGGAGCCTTCTCATTATTATATAGATTAACGATTTGCTTTTTAAATTCATCGGTATACTGTGACATATTATTTCCTCTTTTCTTTGATTTTTTATTATAACATGTCCGAATAAAAACTGTCATATTTAGTATAAACTATCCACAATAGTCACTACTACAATTACCTGACGGGTTATTCGTGTGACCACAATTTGGACATGAATGATCCTGATGAGAAATCGGAGGAAATAATTTAATTAATTTAGATGGGGGTATATGGATATCAAATTCTTCAAGTAAAGCTTTCACATTTTCATAGTATCACTGGATTAGTTCATTTATTTGACTTTCCGATAAATGGGATAAGTCTTTATGAATTATTCTTGGCTCGTTTTTCCCTTTATATTTGAAATAATTATTTAAATTTTTATTGTGTTGATGTAAAAAAAAAATTAAAAGCCTTCTAGATTAATCCAATAATTCATCAATCAAAAAGGAATATTATTTCTCAAATAGATTCGTTTAATTTTCAACTTAATGATTTTAGACTATATCTACACTTTATTTTCAAAGCCTATCTAAAATAATTCGAACAATGAATAATTACCAAAAATAATACCTTGAGTATGAAAAAAGTAAATACAATATCTATAGTATAGCAGAACAACTATTTGATATCAATAGTATATAGAAAATAAGAAAAAATACTTATAGACTGTATCAAAAGGGGTGAGTCTATGAGTGATTTAACGAACAAACTTGGTAAACGTATCCGTAACTATAGACTAAAGCTTGGTTTTAGTCAGGAGCAACTTGCTGAAAAATCCTGTTGTCATCCAACCTATATTGGTCAAATTGAAAGAGGAGAGAAAAATCCTACCATTGAAAGTATAGAAAAAATTACAAGAGCTTTGGGAATATCTCTTTCGCAATTACTTGAAAAAATAGATTTCGAAAATCAATCGGAAAATCAGATTGCTGAAAAATGTTATGAGCATATTCTGTCAAAAAATCACACTGAACAGAAAAGTATATATTGCATTCTCCTTGAACTTGACAAATATAAAAATGAATAGAATGTTACTATTTAAATTAAGAAAACACGATCTTCCTGATACAAATAGTGTGAAAAATAGGAACCGATCCAGCCACTCAGCAGAGAATATTTCCAGCTGGGAGTGAATCTGACCCCAGTCTTTTCTTCGACCGGTTCACTGTTTTGTGATATATACAGTTGCTAGATACAGCATTTTAAAAAGATTATCTTCCGTTGGAAAAACGGTTTAGCTTTTCATCACTTTTCTGGGCTGTCGGTTTAGTGCCTCAAATGAATTGGCCATGTAAATGAGATTTTGTACTTTCTGCGGATATTTGGAAATAGGTCGGACAGGTTTGGCCAGTTATTTCACCAGGAATCCGAGATTTTGGGATATTTTTTGTCCCATATTTTATAAATTTTGCCCAGCTCGTTCAAAGGGGCATCTTCTAGTTTGAGCTGCATAAAACCGCTATAGATCGACCACATTATATTTTTACACAATTTTTGAAACGGTCGGGGGTGCGCTTTTGACAAGTGCGAAATAATATGGAAAACGAAATGGCTTTCTGGTATATAATATTTTGGAGATGGAGGAAATAACATTGGTAAAGAAAAAACTTCAAGTTTTCATTTCTTCAACATACATTGATTTAATTGATGAACGTCAATCAGCTGTTCAAGCAGTTTTAGATTCTGGTCATATCCCAGCAGGAATGGAACTTTTTAAGGCTGGGAATGAAACACAACTAGATACTATTTATAAGTGGATAGATAATTCAGACGTATATATGCTAATTTTGGGTGGCAGATATGGTAGTGTAGAAGAAAAATCTCAAAAAAGCTATACTCGTCTTGAATATGAATATGCTATTAATAAGGGAATACCTGTTTTTTCAGTAGTTCTGGATGAAAATTTTCTAAAGGAAAAAGCTTGTTTATTAGGAGAAGATAGAATTTATGAGCAGAAAAATATTGATGGATATTCCAATTTTAAGGACTTTGTTTTATCAAAGATTGTTCGTATGGTAAATGATTCAAAAGATATTATGTTAGCTGTTCATTCAACTCTAGTAGACTTTTTAGAAGATTATGATTTGATTGGATGGGTAAGGGCAAATGATTCAGAAGCAAATACATTATTGCTTACTCAAATAAATGAATTGTCTATTGAGAATAAACAATTGCATGAAAAGAATTCTAAACTCTTAGATGAAATTAATTTAATACAGTCTACTTTTGACTCTAGTCTGGCATTTGAAGGAGAATCTACAACAATCGAGGGGACTTATACTGAGAATATTGGTAACAACGTACAAAAACAATATCGAGATAGAAGTATAGAACAAGATATTACATGGGACAAGATGTTTTTATTGTGGGCACCTTACCTAACTGCTACAATTAATTCTATAAGGGCAAAAGGCCAGTTAGAATCTGCACTTCGTGATTTTGTGGGGAGAAGGTTTAGAATTAAAGATAACTTATTTCAGAAGATTAAAATTCAATATTCTGCATTAGGTTTGTTAAAGTACTATGAAGCTCCAACTACTCAAGGAAGCACAGCAGAATTTATTACGTTAACACCTAAAGGGACTAAATATCTGATTAAAAATACAGCTGTTAAAAATAATTGAATAGTCCATTGTAATGTCAAAGGAGTGTTTGTGAGCCACGAAAGCATAGTACTTAAATAATAATACAAAATGACGTAGGGACAATTCTATGTCATTTTATCAAAAGTGTAACATACTGGTAAAAACTATAGGACGTAAAATCAGAAACGGCAAGACAAGCGCGGATAAAAAGTACAACAGAAATTTACCGCGTAATGTTGAAAAGTCTTGATGAACATAATATTTTTCAGATAATTCCATTGTTGTTATCGAGTTCGCACAGAAAAAGATTATCTTGTAAACTTGTAATTTTGCAAAAATAATTATACTAAACGTAATTATTGGTATTCAAATAAAAGGCTCGTGGCTAATGTATTTATTCTACATCAACCACGAGGTTTACATGATTTTCGAAGCAGTTTCGCTTTTTTTACTATTATAATCACCAATAAATCATTTGATATTATTTGTATTGTCATTATTTTCTTTTGGGATGCTTATTTTGTTGACTTTTGAAATTTCAAACATAATGGACAGCCACTACCATTAACTCGATTTTTAATATTTGCTTTCCATCTGCACCCATCTTCAGAACACCACCATACTATCTTGTTTGATCCGTAAGAGACCTCTTGTGGTGTAAGATCACCGTTCTTCTCTTGATCCCATTCTGCAGCTAGGTCAGGATGTGTCGTCGCCAAATCATTATAGCCAATTTCGATTCTTTTTCCTGAGCATGTAGGACATCCATAGCCTCTAGAACGATAGGAAACTGCAGCTTTCCAGCTATGCCCCTTTTCACATTGCCACCATACACTTTTCTCGGATCCGTGAGAGACCTCTTGTGGTGTAAGATCACCGTTCTTCTCTTGATCCCATTCTGCAGCAAGGTCAGGATGTGTCGTTGCCAAATCATTATAGCCAATTTCGATTCTTTTTCCTGCGCATGAAGGACATCCATAGCCTCTAGAACGACTGGAAACAGCAGCTTTCCAGCTATGCCCCTTTTCACATTGCCACCATACACTTTTCCCGGATCCTTGAGAGACCTCTTGTGGTGTAAGATCTCCATTTTTTGCTTGATCCCATTCTGCTGAAAGGTTAGGATGTGTCGTTACCAAATCATTATAGCCAATTTCGATTCTTTTTCCTGCGCATGTAGGACATCCCGGGCCGCTAGAACGAGTGGAAACGGTCGCTTTCCAGCTATGTCCCTTTTCACATTGCCACCATATACTTTTCTTGGATCCGTGAGAGACCTCTTGTGGTGTGAGATCTCCATTTTTCGCTTGATCCCATTCTACAGCAAGGGCAGGATGGGTTGTCGCCAGATCATTATAGCCAATTTCAATTCTTTTTCCTGAGCATATAGGACATCCGTTGCCTTTAGATCGATTTTTTATAGTCGCTTTCCAGCTATGTCCCTTTTCACATTGCCACCAGACACTTTTCTCAGATCCGTGAGAGACCTCTTGCGGTGTGAGATCATCGTTTTTTTCTTGGTCCCATTCTATAGCAAGGGCAGGATGGGTCGTCGCCAAATCGTTAAAGCCAATTTCGATGCTTCTTCCTGCGCATGTAGGACATCCATAGCCGCTAGAACGGGTGGAAACTGCAGCTTTCCAGCTATGTCCGTTTTCACATTGCCACCAGACACTTTTCCCGGATCCGTGAGAGACCTCTCCTGGCGTAAGATCACCATTTTTTGCTTGATCCCATTCTGCAGCAAGGATAGGATGGGTCGTTGCCAAGTCATTATAGCCAATTTCGATGCTTTTTCCTGCGCAGATAGGACATCCACAGCCGCTAGAACGGGAGGAAACTGCAGCTTTCCAGCTATGTCCGTTTTCACATTGCCACCAGACACTTTTCCCCGATCCGTGAGAGACCTCTTGCGGTGTGAGATCTCCATTTTTCGCTTGATCCCATTCTGCAGCAAGGGTAGGATGGGTCGTTGTCAAATCATTATAGCCAATTTCGATGCTTTTTCCTGCGCATACAGGACATCCATAGCCGCTAGAACGAGTTGAAACTGCAACTTTCCAGCTATGTCCGTTTTCACAACACCACCACACCCTCTTGTGAGATCCGTGAGAGACCTCTCGTGGCGTAAGATCACCGTTCTTCTCTTGGTCCCATTCTGTAGCAAGGGCAGGATGTGTCGTTGCCAAATCATTATAGCCAATTTCAATTCTTTTTCCTGAGCATATAGGACATCCGTTGCCTTTAGAACGGGAGGAAACGGCAGCTTTCCAGCTATGTCCCTTTTCACATAGCCACCAGACACTTTTCCTGGATCCGTGAGAGACCTCTTGTGGTGTGAGATCACCATTTTTCGCTTGATCCCATTCTGCAGCAAGGTTAGGGTGTGTAGTAGTTAGATCAGTCATTCCTATAATTAACTTTGCCATATGCGTTAGTGTCCTTTCTGTTTATTTTTGCAGAGAGGACACTTTGTGCCTCGTACCCGATGTCTAACTGTCGTTTTCCATTCATGCCCATATTTACAGCGCCACCAGACTTTTTTGCCCGAATGACTAGATACCATATCGGACCTTACGTCGCCATTCTTCTCTGGATGCCATTCTTCTGCAATTTTTGGATGCTCAGTTA
>Ga0209748_1001165_pt1 | contig 13085 bp, 15 predicted proteins | sample BarGraIncu00421A_FD_185490 | JGI IMG/M metagenome (GOLD analysis project Ga0209748, IMG submission 185490) | Arctic peat soil microbial communities from Barrow, Alaska - Barrow Graham LP Incubations 004-21A (SPAdes) (version 2) | ecosystem: Environmental > Terrestrial > Soil > Wetlands > Peat... | reverse complement strand
CGAGCCCGGGCCGGTGGCCGGCGTTGACGGCCTATGGGCCGCCCGCGTCGACGCCAAGGCGGCGGCCATCGCGTACACCGACCGGATCATCGCCGACGCGGTGGCCCGTGGACGCAGCCCCCAGGCGGTCGCCGCGATGCGCGAGGAGCTCGACTCGCCGTGCACCGAGGAGATGGCAGCGTTCGACCAGTTCATCGACCTCGCCAGTCGCGACACGTTCAACGTCACGGTCTTCGACACCGCGCCGACCGGCCACACGATGCGCCTGCTCGAGCTCCCCATCGACTGGAGCCGCCAGATCGACGTCAAGGTGTTCGCCTCGGTCGACACGGCGGCCGCCGACGACGTCGCGAAGGCCCGCTTCGGCCGGGTCATCGAGATGATGCGCGACCCCGCGCAGAGCACCTTCGCCTTCGTCATGTACCCGGAGTCGACGCCGATCGTCGAGGCCGCCCGCGCGATCGCCGAGCTCAAGACGCTCGGGATCCCGCTGGGGCTCGTCGTCGCCAACATGGTCCTGCCCGACGAGGCGTGCCGGACGCCGTACGCCCGCGCGCGCCGCCAGATGCAGCAGACCTACCTTGCCGACATCGAAGCGCGCTTTGCGGTCCCGGTCCTCGAGGTCCCGCTCCTCGACGGCGAGGTCATCGGCCTCGAACGGCTCGGCGAGCTGCTCGACCGGACCCTGGCTCCCACCGCTCTCGTCGCCTGACTGGAGGCTCGACCACGATGCTCGATCTATCGACCCAGGACTCGGCCGAACTCGCGGTTGGGCAGCGCGCCGCCGAGGCGGAGGCGCTCACGGCGGCCGGGAGGTTCGGGGCGGCCCTTCGGGCAAGCCCCGAGTTCGCCGCCCTCCTTGCAGCCAACGATGCGCTCACCGCGGACGCCAAGGCGACCGCGGCCATCGAGGCCTTCGGGGATCGCCAGGCGGAGCTTCGAACCGAAGCGATGATGGGGATCCTCACCGCCGCCCAGCGCGCCGAGCTGGAGCGCCTGCAGAAGGCGATGTACGCCATCCCGACGGTGGCGTCGTACGTGGCCGCGACGGAGGCGTTCGGGGCCGTCTGCCGCGAGACGGCGGTCGTCGTCAGTGCCCAGATCGGGATCGATTTCGCCGCCAACTGCCGCTCCGGCGGCTGCTGCGGCTGAAGGGAAGACAGCGATGCTCAGCACCGAGATCAACGAGGCAGCCCTCGAGTTCGGCCGGGCGCTCCGTGGGGCGCCCGCTGTCGCCATCTACCGCATCGCCGCCGAGGCGCTCGAGGCGGATCCCGTCGCCCAGGGGTTGCTGGCTGACCTGCGCGAGCACCAGGGGAACCTGGCGCGCACGCAGCGGGCCGGGCTGACTCCGGGCCGGGAGCAGATCGACAGGATGCGGTTGTGCCAGGCGGCCGTCCGCGGGAATGAGGCGATCATGGCCCACCTGCGGGCGACGAACGAGGTGAAGGTGTACCTGCCGTCCGTCGCTCGCGAGGTCAGCGCGGCGCTGGGCGCCGACTATGCCAGCCTCGTCGCTCCGACCAGCTGCTGACGTCCCGGCACGGTCCACGGAACTCCACCGTGGACCGCGACGTCGATCCAGACGTCCGACTCCTGCGGGGAGCGGCGCACCCGAACCGGCTCGCGATCCTTCGCCGGCTGCGATGTGAGGGGTCGATCGCCGCGTGCGACTTCCGCTGCTGCAACGTGGGCCAACCGACGGTCTCGCACCACCTCAAGGTTCTGCGCGACGCGGGCTGGGTTCGAACCGAACGACGGGCGTCTCGGGTGTACTACTCGCTCGAACCCGGAGTGGTGGAGCGTTTCCTCGCCATCGCGGGCGAGCTCATGCCGCTTCCATCCGGCGACAGCGCCGCCTTCACGCCCTCGCCGGAAGTGGTTCCGCCATCCCGCAACGGCGGATCGTGACGCCCGGCTGGAGCATTTCTGCAGGATCTGGGGGGCCGAACGGATCGTAGCTTGGGGCCGTCCGGCGGGAATACAGTCTCATCCTGTACTGATACAGTCCTCGGTGAGATGCCACTGGTCCTGATCCTGACGCCCCTCCTCTTCGGCCTCAGCTTCCTCTCGGGGATGCTGGGCCTCGGCGTCGCCTTCATCGCGATTCCGGTGCTCGGCCTCTTCGGGTTCGACCTCAAGGACGTCATCCAGCCCTGGGCGTTGCTGCTCAATGGGCTCACCGCGATCAGCGGTGCGATCGCCTTCTGGCGGGCGGGGATGGTCGACAAGCGCGGCGCACTGCTCCTCGTGGTGATCACGACGATCGGGGCGCCCCTCGGCGTGTGGCTGCTCCAGTTCGCGTCCACGACCCTCATCTGGTGGCTGTACGTGGGCGTGCTGCTCTTCCTGGCCGTGCGGATGCTCCTGCCGAAGCCCCGCTCCACCGAGGACGTGGCGGAGATCACCGACGGCGCCCGCGTGCGGGCCGGCGTCGCCGCGGTGCCGATCAGCGTCTTCGCGGGGTTCCTGGGCGTCGGGCCCGGGTTCCTGCTGATGCCGACCCTCACCCTCGTCGGGTACTCCGCCAGGCTCGCCGCCGCGACCAACTCCGTCGCGGTCACGGTGCCCTCGTTCTCGGCCTTCGCGAGCCATCTCGGGACCGCCACGTTCGACTGGCCGATGGTGATCGTGACCTCCATCGCGTCCGTCATCGGCGCCTGGTTGGGCGCCCGCTTCACGGCGGGCCGGGTAAAGAGCGCGACCCTCTCCCGCATCTTCGCGATCGCGCTCGTCGTGCTCGCTGCGCAGCGGGCCTGGATTCTGGTGGCCGGATGAGCGCCAAGGACGCAAGGATCGTGCAGCACAGGCACGGGGCGGCCCCGGTCGACGCCGTGTACGCCCCGGAGGAGGTGCCCCGTGCCGATTGAGCTGCCGGTCCTGCAGGACCTGCGCATGGACCTTCGTCCTCCCGACGTCCGGGAAGGGGTGGCGACCGCGGCGCTGATCGCCGATCCCACGCGCGCGGGCATCCTGGCCATGCTCCGCGAGGGACCGCACTGCGTCTGCGAGATGGCCGCCGCCCTTGGCGAGCGCCAGAACAACGTCAGCAACCACCTTGCGCGGCTGCGCGACGCGGGGCTCGTGCGGGTCAGCCGAGCGCCCGCCGACGGGCGCCGCGCCTACTACGAACGGGATGAGACGGCGTGTGCCGCCGTCGTCGCCACCCTTGCGGAGATCCTCGCATGACCACCCTCACGGTGCGACGCGTGCACGTCCCGTTCCGCGTCGTCGCGCCGGTCGTGGTCGTCGCGTGGCTCGCGGCGTGGTTCGCGAACCAGCCGCTGGCGAACTGGGCGGCCTACGACCTGCTGGGGTTCGAGCGGGGATCGCACCTCGGCGACGCAATCGCGTTCTTCTTCCTCGATGTTCCGAAGGTCCTGCTCCTGCTCCTGGGGATCATGACCGTGGTCTCGTTCCTGCGGAGCTACTTCCCGCCCGAGCGGATGCGCGCCGCGCTGGCCGGTCGCGGCACGGTCCCGGCGACGCTCGGGGCGGCCGCGTTCGGGGTTGTCACGCCGTTCTGCTCGTGCTCCGCGGTGCCGCTCTTCATCGGCTTCGTCGAGGCCGGGATCCCGCTTGGCGTCACCTTCGCGTTCCTGATCAGCAGCCCGATGGTCAACGAGGTTGCCCTCGTCCTGCTCTGGGGCCTCTTCGGACCGGGGATCGCGATCCTCTACATGGCGGCCGGGCTCACCGTGGCGGTGGTCGGCGGGCTGGTGCTCGGGCGCCTGCCCCTCGAGAAGTGGATCGAGCCGTGGGTCCTCGCGGTCCGGGCCGGGGGCGGCGCCACGTCGCTCGACATTCGGCTCTCGGTGGAGCAGCGCATGCGCGACGCCTGGACGTCCACGAAGGACCTCGTCCGGCGGGTCCTGCTCTACGTGATCATCGGGATCGGCATCGGCGCACTCATCCACGGCTTCGTCCCGACCGAGCTCGTTGCCCAGATCGGCGGGCGCGAGAACCCGTTCGCGGTCCCGATCGTCGTGGCGATCGCGATCCCGCTCTACTCGAATGCCGCGGGCACGATCCCGATCGTCGAGGCGCTCCTGGGCAAGGGCATGCCGCTGGGGACCACCCTCGCCTTCATGATGGCGATCGTCGCGATCAGCCTGCCCGAGTTCGTGATCCTCCGCCGGGTCATGCAGCTCCGCCTGATCGCCGTCTTCGGCAGCGTCGTCGTCGCCGGCATCCTCGCCGTCGGCTTCCTGTTCAACGCGCTTGGAATCTGAGGAGGTTCACACCATGAAGGTCGTCGAAGTGCTGGGGCCGGGTTGCGCAAACTGTCGTCGTGTCGAGGCGAATGCCCGAGAGGCGCTGGCCATCGCCGGCGTGGAGGCGGAGATCCTCCACGTCACCGACTATCGAGAGATCGCGGCCCGCGGAGTCCTGTCGACGCCGGGCCTCGTGATCGACGGCCGAGTGGTCAGCGCCGGGCGGATCCCGTCGGCGGCCGACATCGCGGTCTGGCTGGGCGAATAGCGCCGCCCGCCTGGCGAGCGCCGCCCGGCGTTCGAAATTCGCGGTTCTCGGGTCGCGTGTCGGTCCGCGCCTCGCCTGCCGCGGGTGTCAGACTGTCGGGGACCGGCCGGCGACCGCGACGGCCACCGAACCGGCAAGGAGGGGATCGACATGGGCAAGGGAAGCGGGAAGCGCGCAACGCGAAAGCGCGTCGCGGATGTCTCGGCCGCCGCGCGCGAGGACGCGGAGCAGCTGAAGCGGGCAACCAGGCGCCGTCTCGCGAAGCTCGAGAAGGACCTGACGGCGGTGCGCAAGACTGAGGAGCGGCGGCGCTCGCGCCTCGCCGCCGCGTCCGCGGAGGCCGACCGGATTCGAGGCGAGATCGCCGGGCTCGTCCGCCACGCATCGGAGCCCGCGGTCGGCGGTGCGAGGAAGATCGGTCGCGCGGCGGGCGATTTGTTTGAAGACGCCGCCGACGCGGTCGCTGACGCGGCGGGTGGCGTCATGCACGCTGCCGGGTCGGTCGTCCACGCGGCCTCCCCCGCCGGCGAGACGGTCCTGGGAGTGGCCCAGGACGCAGCCGGCGCGGTCCTCGATGCGGCGGGATCGGTCGTCGGAGCAGCCCAACGGGCGGTCCGGGCGAGGCCGACCGCCGCCACTGCACCCGTGCGCGCGAAGCCGGCCGCGACCTCGACGCCCGCCAGGAAGCCCGCGAAGTCGCCCGCCAAGGCGCCCGCGAGGGCCGGCGCCGCCGCACCTGCCGCACCTGCCGCGCCGGCCGCGTCACGACCTCCTGCCCCCGCGAAGCCGGCTACCCCGCGTCGGCGGCGGACTCGTGCGACGACCCCGCCCCCGACGGGACCGGACAACGGCTGACGAGGCGCGGCTCGCCAGCGGCCCGATCTGCGCCGCCGTCGACGTTGGTGCGAACTCGGCGCACCTGCTCGTGGGCAGCGTGGACGGACATCGCGTCGTGCCGCTCCTCGACGAATCGGCGTTGCTCGGGCTCGGAACGCTCGTCGACGCCCGAGGGCTGATCCCCGCCGACGCCCGCGGACCGCTGATCGCGACGCTCGCTGGATACGCTGCCGCGGCCCGCGGGCTCGGCGCGGAGCGGATCGCGTTCGTGGGAACGGAGCCGCTGCGGCGCGCCGCGGACGGCCGGGCCGTGGTCGTCGCAGTCGAGGACGCGACCGGTGTCCCGCTCCACGTCGTCGACCATCGCGAAGAAGGGCTGCTCACGCTGCTCGGCGCGACGTCCGGTCGGGCGGTCGAGGCCGATCTTCTCGTGGTGGATGTTGGCGGCGGGAGCACGCAGCTGGTGGTCGTGGGCCCGGCCCTCCGGGCGAGCGCGACCGGGCTCCGCGTGGGCGGCGCGCGTCTCACCCAGGCGCACGTGACCCATGATCCGCCGACGCGAAGCGAGATCGCGGCCCTCCGGGCGGCCGCCTCCGAGGCCCTCCGGGCGGTGCCATACGCCGCGCCGACGGAGATCGTGGCCGTCGGCGGGACGGCTTCGAACCTCGTGAAGATCGTCCCCGGGGCCCTGCACGACCGCGTCCTGACGCCGGAGCGGCTCGCCGCCGCGTTCGAGGTGCTCGGCGAGGCACCGGCCGCCGACGTCGCGGCCCGATTTGCCATCCGGCCACAGCGCGCCCGAATCCTCGCCGCGGGCGCGGCCCTCCTCGAGGCGATCCTGGCGCGCTACGGCGTGCCGCGGGCGACCGCGTCGGAGAAGGGGATCCGGGAAGGGACGGTGCTGGCCCTCGCGCGTGCCGGATCCGCGTGGCGGGACCGCCTGGAAGCGCTCGCTCACGGCTGGGGCGCCGACGGGGCGGAAGGGAAGGCCGCCGAGCCCTGACCTGCCGGCCGGCCGCGCTGATCCGTCAGAGGCCGCTGACCGCCCGCCCGAGGAGGCGCCGGAATGCCACCCCATTGACGCCGCGCCACGGGGCGCCGATCGTGCGGCGGAGGCGCTCCAGCTCGCGCTCCCGGCCCTGCAGGTAGGCCGCGATCACCTCGGTCTCGGCCGGGCCCAGGCGTCCGGCATTCGAGACCAGGAACTGGCGAGTCATCGCGATCGTGACGTCCGCGTCGTGGAGCCAGCCGAGGTGGTCCTGCAGCGCCACGACGCGCGGGATGAGCTGACCCACCTCCGGGCCCAGCGCCTCGCGGAAGAACTCCAGCGTGTAGCGCAGCCACTTCCCGGCGATCCGGAGCTGGTGGATCGTCTCGATATCGGCCCAGCGGAGGACGCTTTCGTACCCGCGGACCTGTTCGTACGCCAGCCAGATCCGCGACCCGGCGGTGTCCCGGACGCGGTGCGGCGCGACCGGGCTCGAGGGCGCGAGGACGGCCGCGCCCTCGGCCGTGACGAAGATCCGATACTCCTCGACCAGGCGGGAATATGCGCTCGAATCCAGCTCTCGCATCAGGAGCAGCCGGGCGACCTCGCGGTCGTCGGACCACGCGTGGACCAGCGGTGTGAAGGCCGTCGCCTCGCCCTCCGACAGCGTGGCCCGGTGTGCTTCGGCGGCCTGGATCAGGACGTCGAGGTCGCGCACCGCGCCGAGCCGGGCGGCCACTTCGCGGAGTCGCCGGCGCATGCGGCGCGTCCGGTCGAGCCGGAATCCATCGCCGAAGACGCGCCATGCGGCTCGCATGCGGCGCGTGGCGACGCGCATCCCGTGGAGGTCCTCGATGCGGAGCCCCGTTCGGGTCCCCTCCTCGCGGGCCAGCATCCTGGCGAGGTGAAACCGGAGAACCTTGCGGCCGGCCTCGGCGAGCAGGTCGTCGCGCGTGACGCCCGGGGCCTTGCCGACCACGAGCGTCGGTCGCGGGGCGGCGCCCTCGGCCGGAACCTCGATCGCCGGCTCGGCCGGCACCTCGACCCGGGGCTCCGGCGTGGGCACGGGGGCCGGCGACGCCGGGACGAACGTCCCCGGCGCGGCGTCCAACCCTGATGTCGTCGTCGACGACCCTGCGGGGTTCGTCGGTCGCGTCGGCGGAGCAGACGACGCGGCCGTGGATGCGGAGCGCGAGCGCGCCCGCGCCGGCCGCCCGTCCCGCGCGAGGGCCGCGAGTGCGCGCTCCAGCTTCGAGGTCGTGACGGGCTCGAGCGCGGCGTCTGCCCCGAGGATCACCGCGAGATCGACGAGGCCGGCCTCGTCCCCCGCCTTCAGCTCCACTTCGAGCTCCAGGAACCGGTCGATCATCCGCCCGCCGGCAACGACCTCCACGTCGTCGACGCTCAGCTCGACTTCGAGCGCATCGCCGGTGAAGGCGCGCGCGCGCCGCAGCTGGCGGATCGTGACGATCTCGATGAGCGGGGAGTCGCCGGCGTGCTCCAGGACGAGCGAACGGGCGGCTGACGGGGGCCAGGCGTGCGGGTCGAGCGAGAGGTCGGCCGGCCCTTCGAGCTCCTCCCGCCGATGGAGCGCCGATGCCGCCTCGTTTGACGCCTTGACGGAGAGGATCGTCATCCGCGGGCCACGCCGAAGGCGGACCGCGTAGCCGGCCCGTGACAGTGCACCGTCGGCCGTGTCCAGGTAGCGGTCCTCTACCTGGACCTGTCGCGGCCGGCCGGCGACCCGCAGGCCGCCGAGGGTCCGGAGCGCGCCGAGCCGCGCGGCCGCTTCCGCATCGCGCAGGCGGTACTTGAGCTCCACCTCGATACCCTGCCGGGTGTTCGTCACGTCCAGTTGCTCCTTGGCGCGGTCAGGCGCGCGGATCCAGCGAGCCGACCGGCGAGGTCGTTCGGCGTGGCTCCTTGGCGACGACGAGTGCGCGCTCCGCCCGCTCCTTGAGCGTGGCGAAAGTATCGATCGTCCCAGCCGCGGCGTTGATCTCCTCGGTGCGGCGCCAGGTTGCATCGGCCCCGAGCTGCCATGAGCGCCGGTCGTCGGCGAGCATGACCTCGACGATCTCCGCAAGTCGGGCCTTCGCCTCGAGATCCTCGATCGGGAAGACGGCCTCGATCCGGCGATCCAGGTTGCGCTCCATCAGGTCGGCCGAGCCGGTGTACCACTCCTGCCGGCCGCCGTTGAGGAAGCCGTAGATCCGGCTGTGCTCCAGGAACTCGCCGACGATGGAGCGAACCCGGATCCGGTCGCTCACGCCTGGAATGCCGGGATGGAGCGAACAGATGCCGCGGATGATGCACTCGATCTCGACGCCGGCCTGGCCCGCCCGGTAGAGCGCCTCCATCAGCTCGGGATCCACGACCGCGTTGCACTTCACGACGATCCGGGCCGCGCCGCCAGCGCGGGCATGCTCGGCCTCGCGCTCGATCAGCTCGCGCAGGCGTGGACGGAGCGAGACCGGGGCCACCAGGAGCCGGCGGAAATGGTGCTGGCGCGACAGGCCGGTCAGGTAGTTGAAGAGGTCCGTCGCATCGGCGCCCAGCTCCTGGCGACAGGTCAGCAACCCCAGGTCGATGTAGATGCGGGCGGTCTTCGGGTTGTAGTTGCCGGTCCCCAGGTGGACGTACCGGCGCAGGCCGGAGCCCTCGCGACGGACCACCAGCGAGATCTTGCTGTGGGTCTTGAGGCCCACCAGGCCGTAGACCACGTGGGCGCCCGCCTGCTCCAGCTTGCGCGCCCAGACGATGTTCGCCTCTTCGTCGAAGCGGGCCTTGATCTCCACGAGGACGACCACCTGCTTGCCCTGCTCCGCCGCCCGGATCAGGTCTCGAACGATCGGCGAGTCGCCCGAGGTTCGGTAGAGCGTCATCTTGATGGTCAGCACGTCCGGGTCGTCCGCGGCCTGGGCGATGAACCGTTCCACCGACGCGCCGAACGAATCGTACGGATGGTGGACCAGGATGTCGCCCTGCCGGATCGCGGCGAAGACGTCCGCCGCCTCGCCCTCGTCGTGTGGGGTCAGGCGCGCAGGGACGACCGGTGTCCACGGCGGGTCACGCAGCTCGGGCAGGTCCAGGGTCGCGAGCTGCCAGAAGCAGGTGGCGTCGAGGATCCCGGGGACCGCATACAGGTCGTCCGGTCCCAGGCCGATCCCGTCGAGGATGAAGCCACGGACGCCATCCGGCATCCCGTCCTCGACTTCCAGCCGAACGGCCGAGCCAAAGCGCCGTCGGCGCAGCTCCTGCTCGATCGCCGACACGAGGTCCCCGGCCTCGTCCTCCTCGATGTCGAAGTCGGCATCCCGGGTGACCCGGAACGGATGCGACTCCACGATCTCCAGGCCGGGGAAGAGGACGTCCAGGTTCGCGGCGATCACCTGCTCCAGCGGGACGTAGGCGTGGGCGTCCACGGCCACGAGGCGCGGGAGGATCTGGGGAACCTTGACACGGGCGAAGCGCTCCTCCCCGCCGTCGGGGTCGCGGACCACGACGGCCAGCGACAGGCTGAGCGTGCTGATGTACGGGAACGGGTGACCGGGCGCCACCGCGAGCGGCGTGAGGACCGGGAAGATCTCCTCGAGATATCGCTCGCGAAGCCGGGCGTGATGCTCGGGGATTGCCGCGTGGTCGACGACCGCTACCCCCTCGGCGGCCAGCGCCGCGCGCACCATGGCCACGAGTCGGGCATGCTCGAGACCCAGCCCGTGGACGCGGGCGCGGATCGCGGCCAGCTGTTCACCCGCGGTGCGGCCGTCCGGTGACCGCTTGCCACCCGCCGAGGCGACCTGTTCCATCAGGCCCGAGACGCGGACCTGGAAGAACTCATCGAGGTTCGAGGCGAAGATCGCCAGGAACTTCGCGCGCTCGAGCAGCGGGGTGCGCTCGTCGCGAGCCTCGTGGAGGACGCGGGCGTTGAAGTCGAGCCACGAGAGCTCGCGGTTGATGTACGGAAGCGCGGCCGGGCGCCGGCGACCTCCGGCGCGCGGGGAGCGAACGCGAAGCGTCGTCATGCGGGCGGGTTGGCTCCAGGGGCGATCGTCACGGGCCAGAAATCGTAGCACGGCCCCGCGTGGGCCCGGACCTATCTGGGCACGGCCCTATCGCTCGGCGCGGTACCGCCGCTCGCCGGTCGTCGGGTCCAGCCAGACCCGCATCTGCCGCCGGCTGGTCGGGTCCTCGAAGAACTCGTCCGTGCGCCGGAACCGCTGGTCCATGGGCGCGTCGAGAGTCTCGCCGCCACCGGGCCCGGGCCGCGCGCCGACACGATCCGCCTGCTCGCTCCGGTAGCGGAGCCGCTCCAGGGCGACAGCGACCAGGAGGACCCCGCCGGTCACGACGAGCCAAAGACCGGCAAACGCCCCGGGGCCGCCGCTCACGATCACCACCAGCCCAACGAGGACCCCGAGCGCCCCGGCGAACGCCATGAGGACACGCACGATGCCGAGGCCCGCGCTCACGCGCGACCTCCGTTCGGCCGGCCCGGCTGCGGCGCGCCGCAAGCAGCCCCAAGCGTCATTCGACCGGCGTCGTCGGGACAGTCACCGCCGGGTCCGCTTCGACAAGGACCGCGGTCCCATAGGCGACGATCTCCGACATCGTGTTCGCGATCTCCGAGCTGTCGAAGCGCATGGAGATCACCGCGTTGCCGCCGACGAGCGTCGCGTTGCGGACCAGCCGGTCGATCGCCTGGCGTCGGGTGTCCTCCAGCAGCTCCGTGTACTCGTGGATCTCGCCGCCACCGATGGAACGGAGCCCGGCCATGATGTTGCCGCCCAGGCCCCGGCTGCGGACGACCAGCCCGAAGACCATCCCCTTCGTCTCGACGACGCGGTGGCCGGAGATGTACGGCGTGGTGGCGACGATCATCGCGATCCTCCTTTTGGGACTGCCGCGTCGGGGTGTCCGGCGGCGGCGCGCGCGGCCGTGCACTCCAGGCACGGGCAATGGGTGCGCAACGACGTGAACGTGTAGTAGCCCGTGTGGTGGCCGTCGCCCCACGTGGGCGCGACGGCATACCCACCGACCGGCTCCATGGAGACGAGCCGGGTCTGCTCCCCGGTGAGCGTCGGGTTCGAATCCAGCCAGCCCGGCTGCCCCATCTCGCCCCGGCAGTACGCGCACGGGCAGAGCCAGCGGAGCCGGACGAAATCGTAGGTCGAGACGTGTCCGTCGACCCACTCGATGCGGAGGGTCCCCGCCTCGCGGTCGGCATGGATGCGGACCGGGGCGGTCAGGTCGTCGCCTCGCAGGTAGCTCGAAGTCATGATCCCAGTGTAGGCGTCGCCCTCGTCCGTGCGCGGCTGATGCCGGGAGCGGGCATCATGGCAATGACGTGACGATGAGGCAGCTCTCCCTTGCCGATGCCGCGGCCCTGCCGTCCGCCAAGGTGGCCGACGAGCTGGGCGTGACCGCCAGTGTCGGCCTCGATCCCGCCGAGGTCGCGCGACGCGCCGCCGACGCGGGGCCGAACGAGCTCCGGGCCGCCGAGCACGAATCAGTTCTGGGCATGCTTCGCGACGCCGCCACCGAGCCGTTCGTGCTCCTGCTGGCGCTCGCGGGCGTGCTCGCCGTGCTCGTGGGCGAGGTCCGCGATGGGCTCCTCATCCTGGTCGGGCTGGTCCCGATCGTCGGCGCCGACATCGTCACCGAGTTCCGCGGCGAGCGTGCCCTCGAGGCGCTCCGGGCGGCCTCGGCCCCGATCGCACGCGTTCGGCGCGGCGGCAGCGTGGAGGAGATCCCGGCCGCCGGGTTGGTCCCCGGGGACGTCGTGCTCCTGCGAACGGGCGACCTCCTGCCGGCGGACCTCCGCCTGGTGCGGGCGGAAAGCCTGCTCGTGGACCGGAGCGTGCTCACTGGCGAGTCCATCCCGGAGCCCGCGCGGGTCGAGCCGGACGCCCCCGGCGCCGGCGTCACCGATCGCCACGCCGTCGCGTACAGCGGGACGTCCGTCGTCGGCGGACGCGGCGAGGGGATCGTCGTCGCGATCGGACAGGAGACCGAGGTCGGCCGGATCGCCGGCGGCCTCGCCGACCGCCCGGAGCGCCGCTCGCCGGTCCAGCGGGAGCTGGATCGCCTCGTGAAGATCCTCCTCGTCGTCGCGATCGGGCTGATCGCCACCACGACACTGGCCGGCGTCCTGCGCGGGGCGGGGCCGGGCGAGACGCTCATCGCCGGGATCTCGGCTGCGATCGCCGCGATCCCCGAGGAACCGCCGGTCCTCCTCGCGGTCGTGCTGGGGCTCGGCGCGTACCGGCTCCTCAAGCGCGACGTGCTGGTCCGACGCCTGAACGCCGAGGAGACGCTGGGCGCGGTCGACCTCATCCTGACCGACAAGACGGGCACGCTCACCCAGAACCGCCTGGAGATCGCGTCGCTGCGGACGCTCACGGGCACGATCGAGGAGCCGGACGCCAGGCGCCAGGTCCTCGCCGACGCGCTGCGGGCCGAGGCAGACAGCTGGGTCATCGCGGACGGCGCGGCCGCCGGTTCGTTCGCACGTTCCATCTCGCGCGCCGCCGAGGCCGCCGGGGTCACATTGCCGCCCGACCCAGCGCATCTCGAGGAGGCCTGGCCGGCGGCCGACGGCACGCCGTACTCGCGCGTGATCTTCCGCGACGGCGACCGGGGCACGCGCGAGCTGGCCCTTGGGGCGCCCGAGATGGTGCTGGCGCTCGACGGCGAGGCGAGTCCGGCGACGGTCTCGGCGTGGAACGTCGTGGTGGATTCGGCGGCCGCCGATGGGGAGCGCCTGCTCCTCCTCTCC
>Ga0209748_1001163_pt1 | contig 13096 bp, 9 predicted proteins | sample BarGraIncu00421A_FD_185490 | JGI IMG/M metagenome (GOLD analysis project Ga0209748, IMG submission 185490) | Arctic peat soil microbial communities from Barrow, Alaska - Barrow Graham LP Incubations 004-21A (SPAdes) (version 2) | ecosystem: Environmental > Terrestrial > Soil > Wetlands > Peat... | reverse complement strand
TATACGCTGCGTGATGATGGTAGAATAACAGTACTGAATAAAGGTAACTATATAACTGATCCTCATAAATCCACCTCATCAAAGGGCGTTGCCTGGATACCTGATAAAAAGAGCCCGGCAAAACTCAAAGTACAATTTTTCTGGCCATTTTCAGGAAATTACTGGATTATGGAGCTTGATAAAGAATACAGATATGTTCTCGTAGGTGATCCCTCAATTAAATACCTCTGGATTCTCGCCAGGGAAAAGAAAATGGATGAATCTACTTACAGTATGTTACTGCAGAAAGCAATTGACAACGGATATGATGTAAAATCTATTATCAGAGTTGAACAGGATTGTGACTAAATAATGTTTAAGGTAGTATTAAAATAATAAGCAGCCCGCTATCCGGACTGCTTATTATAAATCTTATAAATCTTCTTTTCTGAAATTCAGGTATTCAAAAAATTAAAACTTAAGAGCTACACCAACTGTCAGGTAAGCAACACCATATCCTACTTCAGCCATGACGGCAAAGTTGTTGGCAAAATAATATCTTGCACCTGCAAACCATGCAAAATTTAGACTGCTGGCTGATGCATTATATAGCCCACTATAGGCATTATCTATGTATTTAGTGCTAAAAACATTATACCCCAGTTGCAACCCTGTGTAGGTATCAAGTTTATTAACAAGTGGATAATGAAAGCTACCTCTAACACCAATTAAAAAGTTTGAAGTTTTCCAGTAGTTTGAATATTTAGCAGAAGAGTATCCAACATAGCCGCCTACTCCTATCGAGCCTTTATCGAGTATACCGTCTGCTACCCCTATTTCAAAAGAGGCTGAAATGGCTGGCATATGGGAAGTATAATAGCCACCGTAATAAGAAGATCCAAAACCGATGCCAAGGTTGAGTGCTTTGTCTCCCTTTACAAAAGTAGATTCCTGAGCTACCAGTTGTGTTAAAGAGAAGACAACAACTAACAAGAAAAGTAAAAGTTTCTTCATAATTTCTAAGTTTTAATCATTAAATTTAATAGTTAACAATTTTTTTTGAGTTTTGTTTAATCTTGTTCCTGAAATTGCATTATTCTTGTTTTAATAACTTCAGGGATAATATTATCCCCGCTTAAAAAGTAATTAAACTGTACCAGCTTTAACTAATGTAAATCTTTCTTCAAACAAATATAAAGTATTTAATGAAATTTGTTGCCCGCTTTATAGCATTTTATATAAGCGAAAAGTAAGCTAATTTAGTAATTGTATTTCAAGAAAAGAAAGAAGCTCAGTTTTTTTTTACAAATATGCTGATGAATTCCTTAAATATGTCATTAATATTGACGAACAAGTTATTCTTCCAGTATCTGTTTGTTAAGCCCCATTAAAAATCAGAAACATTAATGCAGCCAGAGAAGCTCCAACCAGTGGTCCAAGAATCGGTACCCAGGAGTATTTCCAGTCACTGTCGCGCTTACCTGGTATGGGAAGAAGAAAATGCATTATACGCGGACCAGATCACGGGCAGGATTTATAGCATATCCGGTGGGACCTCCTAAGGAAAGACCAAGACCCAGAACAACAATAGCCACAGGTAATGCATTCAGTGCGCCCAGTCCAACTTCAGGTTGAGCCATATAAAGAACAGCCAGTGCAAGTACGTAGGTTCCTATGGCTTCCGTTAAAACATTATACCAGTAGCTTCGGATATTTGGGGCAGTACAGAAAACTGCAAGCATTGAATCGGCATCTTCAGTTGCGTCAAAATGCTTTTTATAGGCCAACCATACAAGGAAAGCTCCAAACATTGCACCAAGCAACTGGGCGCAAACATACATTGGCAACAGGGAAAGAGAAAATTTATGTGCCAGTACAAGTGCAAGAGTGACGGCGGGATTCAAATGGGCACCGCTAAATGGTGCCGCAATCAATACACCTGTAAATACTACGACTGCCCATCCGAAAGTTATTACAATCCAGCCACTGTTATTCCCTTTGGTTTTACTGAGAACGACATTAGATACAACTCCTCCTCCGAAAACAATAATTATGGCAGTTCCGAAAAATTCAGCAAAGAATGCATTCATTTTTTTAGTATTTAAATAATTGATTAAAAAAAATCCAATATTACTTAATTTGAGTCATCAGCCCAGGCTTTAGCAGCATTTACAGCACGGTACCAACCTTTAATAAGTGAATGTGTTTCGCTTTCTTCAATTTGGGGAGAAAAGGTACGGTCCATTTGCCATTGTTGCTTTACCTCTCTGATATTACTCCAGTAATTCACTGCAAGTCCTGCCAGATATGCGGCACCCAGGGCTGTTGTTTCTGTTATCTTTGGCCGTACTACTTTTGCCTGCAATAAATCTGCCTGAAATTGCATTAGCTGATTATTAACAGTCGCCCCGCCATCAACACGCAACTCACTAATGTCAATTCCGGAATCTTTTTGCATCGCAAGCAGCACTTCCATTGTCTGATAAGCGATACTATCGAGAGCAGCACGTGCAATATGTGCAGATGTTGAGCCGCGTGTAATACCTACCAGGGTACCACATGCATGCTGGTTCCAGTGTGGAGCACCCAGTCCGGCGAAAGCAGGAACAAAATATACTCCTTCACTGTCTTTTACCTTAGCTGCAAGGTTCTCTACATCACCGGATTTTTTGATAATTCCCAAACCATCGCGAAGCCATTGAACAACTGCACCTGCAATGAAAATACTCCCTTCAAGTGCATATTGTGTGTCATTGCCGATTCTCCAGGCAATGGTTGTCAGCAGTTTACTTTTTGACTCAATCGGTTTATTTCCAATGTTCATAACCATAAAACAACCTGTTCCGTATGTGTTTTTAACCATCCCTGGTTCAATACACATCTGCCCGAACAGAGCCGCCTGCTGGTCACCGGCTATTCCGGCTACAGGTATTGCAGTGGCAAACTGACCTTCAGTTTTCCCATAAACTTCACTGGAAGACCTGACCTCCGGTAGCATACTTGATGGTATGTCAAAGATTCTGAGCAACTCCTCATCCCATTTAAGAGAGTGAATATTAAATAACATTGTCCTTGAGGCATTAGAAACATCTGTTAAATGCAGTTTTCCCCGGGTGAGGTTCCATACGAGCCATGAATCAATAGTTCCAAAGGCCAATTGTCCATCCTCTGCAAGTTTCCTGGCACCCTTTATGTTCTCCAATATCCACCGCACTTTTGTAGCAGAAAAGTACGCATCGATGATGAGACCTGTTTTTTCGAGGATCTTCCTGCTATGTCCTTCATTCTTTAAATGGTCACAGAAATCTGCTGTACGTCTGTCCTGCCATACTATAGCATTATGAACAGGTTTCCCGGTTTTTCGGTTCCATACAACCGTTGTCTCACGTTGGTTAGTGATTCCTATGGCAGCAATGTTAACACTTTCGAGTCCGGCTTTAGTAATTGCCTCAAGTGCAACACCTGCTTGAGTTGACCATATTTCATCAGGATCGTGTTCAACCCAGCCTGGTTTAGGGTAAAATTGAGTAAATTCCTTTTGTACAGCTGCTACCGGAAGGCCATTTCTGTCGAATACTATTGCCCGTGAACTCGTTGTTCCCTGATCGAGCGCTAAAATGAATTCTTTCATATCTTCCTTATTATTAGGTAAATGACTTACTCCTAAATATAGTTTTTAACTAATTTATTATATGATTCTATCTGCTCCTTCTGCCATTTCAGATCGTATCCAAATACCTCAGCCATCATAGCAGCTACCTCAGTTGCGACTTCTGCACTTACACGGGCATTAAGAAACAAGGAACGGGTCCTTCTTGCAAGAATATCCTCTACATTAAAAGGCATTTCATTTCTGCAAATCCAAAGTATCTCAGCCCTCGTATATGGTAATCTGGGATCAAGAGGATTAGCCAATGAGGGTTTTTCAGCCATCAACTTTTCAATATCAGCTGAGTGATCTCCGTAGATATACAACCGGCCTGAAGAAATATTTTTCGAATGAGTTGTCAGCTTAAGGTTTGAAGTAACACATTTGGTCCTGCTAAGAAAACCTGCTTTTATTGCTCTGTCAATTGTCTCTTCCGCCATCCGTCTGTAAGTGGTCCATTTTCCGCCAATAATAGTAAGAAGTCCCGAAGGTGAAAGGGTTATCTTATGTCTGCGTGAAATCTCTTTCGTAGAAGCAGGGTTATCAGGATTGGCTGCCAGCGGACGCAATCCCGCAAATTTGCAGAGGATATCTTTCCGCCGTGGAGACTTAATAAGGTATTTTTCAGCTGTCTGCAAAATAAAATTGACCTCTTTGTCAAGAGCAACGGGCTCTAAACTAATTGCATCAAGCGGGGTATCTGTTGTTCCAACCACAACCACATTATACCATGGAATAGCAAAGAGAACTCTTCCATCATCGGTTTTTGGGATCACGATAGCCGAGTCACTCTGAAGGAAAGATTTATCGAGAACAATGTGTACACCCTGACTTGGTCTGATAGTAGGCTTTGAATCCGGATTGTCCATCCTGGCCACCTCGTCAGCAAATACACCTGTAGCGTTTATAACAAGATTTGCTTTCAGATTGAATTCATCACCTGAAGCAATGTCCATAGCCCTGACACCATTGAGTTTTCCATTCTCATTCTTCAGAAGGCTGGTAACTTTGAAATAATTAAGCACCATACCTCCTTTATCAGCACATGATTCCGCCATGGCAAATGCCATACGAGAGTCATCAAACTGCCCATCATGATACACAACACCGCCTTTCAATCCTTTAGGTTGCAGGAGTGGTAAACGTGAGAGTGTCTTTTCCCGATTGATAAAATAGGATTTCCCCATACTTAAGTGTCCCGCAAGAAGATCATAAAATTTTAGCCCAACCGTGTACATTAAAGCGTCCCACAAGGTATAAACCGGAATAACAAATTCCTGATTAAAGGTCAGATGAGGTGCATTTTTAAGCATTAATCCACGCTCATGCAAAGCCTCCATAACCAGAAGCAAATCGCCCTGTGCCATATACCGCACCCCTCCATGAACCAGTTTTGTACTACGTGATGAGGTTGCCTTTGCAAAATCAGATTGTTCCAGTAAAAGTGTTTTATATCCTCGCGAGGCACCATCAAGAGCAACCCCCAGGCCTGTTGCACCACCACCGATAACAATAATATCCCAGGTTATCTCTGACTGTTTTCTTAATTCTTCAACAAATTTCCGGCGGTTCATATCGGACCTTATTTTGAGAATAATTATACGGAGAAATTTCCGGATTAAAAATAAAATCTAAGGAGGTTCTCTCTTGGTGAGTAAAACCCCTCTGCCGTCCGCCAGCTGGCGAACGGCATCTCCCCTAAGGGAGAGATAATTCTCTGATATTTAGGCAGATTACACTAAAACGTAGGAATCCCGCTCTTTTCATCAATTTTAAAAAGCGAAATATTTCCTGATTTTTGATTTCCAACCAGGATATATTTACCAGAGGGATCGATCACAAAATTCCTTGGCCAGCTACCTCCGCTTGGTGTTCGTCCTGCCAGAGCCAGTCTCCCATCAGTTCCTATCCTGAATACAACAATAGTATTTTCGCCCCTGTTTGATCCGTAGAGATATTGTCCGTCCTTTCCCAGATGAATATCTGCACAAGAATTTTCTCCTTTAAATCCTTCACCGAGAGTTGTCAATGTCTGAATTGATTTAAGTCCTCCGTTTGCACCAACATCAAAGACGGAAATTGTTGAATTAAGTTCACATATGACATACATCTTTGCACCATTTGAATTGAAAACAAAATGCCTCGGACCAGAGCCTTTTGGAAGATTAATTATGCTGTTTTCAATTTGTTGAAGATGTCCGTAAACTGTATCAAAATTATATATTACAATCCGGTCCAAACCGAGGTCTGTAAAATAAACTTTGTTGCCTCCAGGGTCAAATGAAATCATATGAGGATGAGAGGCTTGTCCCTCATTACCCACAAATTTAATGGTATCTGTTACTCTTTCCGGGATTCCATTTTTATCGAGTTTCACGACAGCAATGGACCCGCTGGAATAACTTGCCATAAATAAATAATCTTCTCCGGGGGATAAAGATATGTAGCAGGGACCTCCTTCCGGAACAACTAATTCATTTACCTTTTTAACAATCCCTGATTTAGCATCGTAGCTTAGTGCCGTCACTCCGCCACCCCTGACACCATTGAATTTCATTACTTCATTAGCTGCATAGATCAACCCGTTATTTTTAGAAATACAAAAATAGGAAGGATTTGGTCCTGCATCCGACTCTGATAAAAATTTTAAGGTCCCATCCTCCCGGTTCAGATCAAAGAGATAAAAACCTTTCTCATCTTTTTCAGTATATTTTGCGGCAAAAACCCGGATGGGTTGGCTATAACATGAGGTTGAAAACATCATGACTAAGAATACTGCGTAAAAAAACTGTTGAACTTTTTCATCATACTTCAAAACTATCACATTCGCGGTAAGCCTGAATTACACGAGCTTCGCCTTCCTTGGTCCTGTCGCGCATACCATGTTCCATACAGAGAACACCTTCGTATTTACGATTAAAAATATATTTGAATACATTTTTAAAGTTGATCTCTCCGGTTGTAGGTTCATTGCGTCCTGGATTATCTCCCAGATGGAAAGCAGCAATCTCGCTCCATGCAGCCTCTATATTTGGTATCAGGTTTCCTTCCGTGATCTGCTGATGATAAATATCATCAACAATCTTACAGACAGGTCTGTTAACAGCTCTGCAAATTGCATAGGCATGCGGCATGCCGGTAAGGAATAGCCCCGGATGATCATGAAGTGTATTCAACGGTTCGAGAACAATTGTCAATCCGGCTGGTTCCATTACATCACAACAATACCTGAGGTTATCAATGACATTTGCCGTCTGAAAATCTCTATGGAGTCTTTCATCGTATCTGCCCGGAACAACCAGGGCCCATTTTACCCCAGTCCGCTTAGCAACCTCAACACCCTCTTTCATCTTGTTAACCAGCATCTCACGAGTTTCCGGTTTGTTGAGAACAAACGAGGTCACAGCAAAATCAGCATACAAAACAAACGGGCCGAGTTCCATCCCAAGACGATGCATTTCATTGGCGATCTTAACCTGATCCTCCACTGGCCTACCCATTAGTCCGTTATCGAACATAGCCCTGAAGCCCATATCATAGCAGAACTTTATGTTATCGATAATCTCTGTGCCGGCATGTTGCTGAAACATCCCAATGCCTGGAGCATATTTCAGTTTGAAAGGTGCAGTTGCATCGGTCGCTTTTTGTTGTTTTGGAAAAGCGTCGGTGCCAAAAACTGCAGGAGCAGCTAAAATAGCGGCTCCTGTAGCAGTGGCTTTTTTTATGAAGTTTCTTCTCGAATGATCCATACAATGAATTTTGAGAAATAACAATTACTTGGTTGCAGGTTCCGGAACATAAGCCAATCCTGCTATTGGCACAGTTTTGTCAACGTCAACCGGACCAAAAGTAAATACTTTCGGTCCGAGTTTGAGATCGGAATTCATCATTTCTTCATAGGTTACTTCCTTCCCTGTATACGCAGATATCCGGCCCATGATTGCATTCATCGTTGAAATAGCTGTATTTTCTGCTTCATTTATGGGTTTGTTGGTACGGATTGCTGTTACAAGATCAATATGTTCCTGAACATATGGGTCAACACTTACACTTTTGGTTGGTTTGCCATCTTTATCCATCGGATAATTATATTTCCAAACCTCAGTACCTGCCATATCGAGAATGGAGTTCTGGCAGTTAGTTGAACCTTTTGATCCCTGAAGTCTTTCAGATACATTATTTACGCAACCATTTATCTGCCGGCACATGCTATGGAAGTGAGTTCCATTTTCAAAAGTAAAATCAACACTAAAATTATCATATTGGTTTCCGGTAACACGGCGGAGCCTTGAACCCATTCCTACTGCTTTTACAGGATGAGTACCTGTGAACCAGTTCATTACATCGAGATTATGAACATGTTGCTCTACAATATGGTCCCCTGAAAGCCATGTCCAGTTAACCCAGTCACGTATCATATATTCCATTTCGCTCCACTTTGCATTTGGATCGCGATGCCATAGTTTTCCACCGTTCCACCATACATTTCCTCCGACTATATCTCCGATTTTTCCTTCCTGAACCTGTTGCCATGCTGCAACATAATCACGCTGGTGACGACGTTGGGTGCCTGTAACGATACACAATTCCATCCCTTTTGCTTTCTGAGCTGTAGCCATTATTGATCTTGCTCCAACCGGGTCAACACAAACAGGTTTTTCTGCAAAAACATGTTTTTTAGCCTGTATCGCTGCTGCAAGATGATCGGGACGAAAGAAAGGAGGTGTAGCAAGAATAACCAGGTCAACGCCCGCATCGAGAACTTTCTGATATGCATCGAAACCAACAAAACATTTGTCAAAAGGAACTTCCTGGTTTTTTTGTTTCAATATTTCAGCTCTACAGGAATCTACACGATCCTGAAAGGTGTCGCCCAAAGCAACAATCTGAAGATTTGGGCCGGCACTCAAGAAGTTAATTGCTGCACCGGTTCCCCGACCGCCGCAACCAATAACTCCGGCTTTAAGAACCGGTCCGTCGGGTGCGAGGTCAAGCATTGCAGGCATTGGAACAACCTTTTTTGTTTCTCTGGCACAACTGGTTATTATTGAAGGAACAATTACACCTGCTACTCCAACTGTTGCTGCTTTGCCAAGAAAATTACGTCTTGAAATACTTGATTTTTTCATATTAGATTAGATTTATGAAAACTGATTAAAACATTACACCGTAAGTTAGTTTTTGAATGTTATCAAATTTAAATATAGGCTTTCAAAAAAGCAAATAAATAGCCCCTTTTAATATTTTTTAACTTCAACATTTCCGGTTTTTTCATCAAATTCACATACCACTCTGAATCCTACATTGAAACAGTCGGAGTACCACCAGATGCTTTTTGGCATCTGCGGGTCGGTTTTCAACCACGATTCTGTCCTGGTGTAATCGCGGGTTGCACTTCGTAAAACTCCGGCCGTGCTTAAAAATGAACCTCCACGTACAACATGTTCAGTTCCATCTTTCGGGCCCTTCGGATCTTTAATGGTTCCTTCGGGGTATTGTGAATAGGCATCCGGCTGGTACCAATCTGAACAAAACTCAGCCACGTTTCCGGCCATATTCCTTAATCCGAATGGATTTGGTTTTACCCTGTCGGGGGTTTGTGTTTTTGTCGGACTATTACTTTTATATATTATATAGGTATTGATTATGGTTGTATCGTTTTTTGAGAATTTTGCTCTTAATCCCTTTTTCTCATACTTTTTTGGGTCGCCAGGGAAAAAGTAGGGACCAGTCGAACCACCTCTACAGGCATATTCCCACTCTGCTTCTGTTGGAAGCCGGTAGGTCTTACCGGTAACAGAAGTTAACCATTTACAGTATGTTTTTGCTGCATGATAAGAAAAAGAAATTGCCGGCCTCTTACCCAAACCCCATCCCTGGTCCGGTTGTCCATATGGAGGAGTGGCTCCTGAAATCGCATCAGTCTCCAGGGCCTGTTTTTTTCTTAGCCCTTCCGTATCAGTTGAACGTCCTTCAGCAGCTGTCTGAACATAAAATGCGAGATACTCATCCCATGAAACTTCTATTTCAGCCATAAAGAACGGGCTTATCTTTACTTCCCTGACAGGTCCCTCATCATCTTTTCTGAAAGGTTCGGAAGCGGGACTTCCGATCCTGAAAGTTCCACCCGGAATTGCTACCATATTAAATGAGATTGGGGATTTCGGGATGCGCTCAGTGAAATTTTTAAATTCGTTAATCTTCGTGGGTTCTTTAAATATCTCTTTTGCTGCAGAAGATGTATTTCCAAATGTGGAATTGCTTCCATGAGTATATCCCTCAATAAAATGACCTGTATTCAGGTGACAGTTTATGCAATGAAGTTCATCGGTTTTTTTTGTCTGTGTATAATAAAGGTGTGCATCTTCACCAGCCTTTGTAAGCTTTGCAGGGAAAAGATTTTCGTGACATTTGATACAACTGCTTTCATAAACATAACCGCGGGCAACTTCAAGCCGTCTTCTGTCTGCCCATTTAAATGATGCGGAATCCTTAGTCCATTTACTCCACAAATCGCGTAAGCCGGTTGTCCCCTTAGCCCAGAGATACCCCTGGCCATTCGGAGGAAGATGACAATCAACACAGGAAATTCTATATCCGGAACGTGTATCGTAATGTACAGATTTTTTCCATGATGCATCTGCCTTTGGATGAATATGACATGAGACACAATAATCATTAGTTGAGGTCAGGTGAAGGGCTTTTCCTCCGGCGAGGATAAGCAAAGCGCCGACAATTAACCCTGGAAAAAACCACAAAATAAATCGCTTCATAAATCAAATTTTGTGAGGTTCAAGATAAAAAAATATCTTTCAACAGATACAGGTATTGATCATTTTCATGTTAAAAATTATAATTAAGGATTTGCCATGCTATGTCTATATGATAGTTAAAAATTGTCCCGCTGATATCGCTGATTGGCGCAGAAAGATCATCGGAAATCTGCGTAATCTGCGGGAAAATCTTTTAAGGGGGCTCCTGTTATTGTTATTAGTAATATACTATTTTTACTTCCAAATTCATACTCCATGAAAAAAATACTAATTATTATTATAGGTCTTACACTTAATCTTACACTTTTTTCGCATCCCTGGAAACCAAGTCATTATGTAATAATTGACACTGATGGAGGCATTGATGACATAAGAGCTATAACCATGCTTCTTGCATCTCCCGATGTAAGAGTTCTGGCTATAACAGTATCTCCGGGGGTTTTAAATACAGGTATTGGATATTTAAAGGTAAAAAGCCTGCTTAATTCATTTTACCATGAAGGCGTACCTGTCGGGATAAACAGAGTCTGCAATTTCAAATCACCCGACTTTCCTATTGCTTTAAATGCCCTATGGGGGGAAGAGAGTGGTCTGGAAGAGAAAAATGCGCCGGATTGCATAAACCTTATAAGAGAGATACTCTCAATTGAAAAAACGAAAGTCAGTTTTATCTGCCTTGGAGGTTTGTCAACTGCTTCATTAGCAATGAAAGAGATCCCACTTTTTAAACAACAGGTGAAAGAGATTATCTGGAGTTCCAATGGAACAAATGATAAAAACTATTTTAATTATGAAATTGATATCCTGGCGGCTGAAAAAGTTATAAAAGGAGATATTCCTGTCAAAGCTGTAAAAAGTTTTGGGGAAAAGATCTTTTATGACGAGACTCTGATAAAGTCTATTTCGGAGATACCAACAATTTATGCTGACAGGATTTCGGGGTTCTTCAGAGCAGAGGTCACTAAAAACCATGAGCATTCATATTTGGCTACTGATGAAATGGTTGCTTTATATCTACACTATCCGGGGCTTTTTCAGAGTGATACAATATCTGGTGACATTGAGTGTTCACCTGTAAACATCTCTTTGCTTAGAGATAATATAATTAAGATCCTGGCCAGGGAAACAGTCGCTAAAAATCAGGTAATTAAAGCGTTCCCGTTTGATCCGTCATTCTATTCTGCTGATGTTGAACCATTTGTAACTGATATAATAAAAAAATATGGAATGGATGAATGGACATCCGGGGTTATTGCCAATGAGTTACATCGTCATCTTGGCGTTTTTGCAATAGTTGGTGTTAAAATGGGAATCAGGGCCAGGGAATATTTCGATACAGGAGTTGACGAGTTCAGTACCGTTTCATTTGCAGGTTCAGTTCCACCTCTGAGCTGTATGAATGATGGGTTACAGGTCAGCACGGGATCAACTCCAGGACATGGATTACTGACTGTATTAAACGAGATCCCGACAATTCCGTCAGCCGAATTCACCTATATGAACTATAAGATACGTTTGACACTTAGACCGCATATTGCAGAGAAACTAAGTTCAGAGCTCAAAGAGATAAATTTTGTTAATGGACTTGACAGCAATATTTACTGGGAACTGGTAAGGAAAAACTCAATCAAGTACTGGCGTGATCTAGACAGACATGATATCTTTCTTATCGAGTTAATTGAATAAAATGATTAAACCTTATATGCTGTAAAGGCATTAGTGGAAAATCCTGACAAACATGATTTCAATTAAATTTTTCTATCAGCACAAAAAATATTTTGCTTCTGCTTTTCTGTATTCCTGCTTTAGTCTTATTTTCAGCACATGGGTAACATACATTCCACATATTGCTGAGAAAATTGGAATTACTGAAGGCAGAATAGGTAAGGCAATATTTTTTTCAGCTCTGGGCGCATTTTTCATGATCCGCATTTGCAGGCATTTCATTGACAGGATAGGTGTTGGCAGGTACACTTATTTTGCACTATTAATATATTGTATTTGTTTTTTTGGTCCTTTTTTGGCTTATAATTATGTTTCTCTTTGTATAAGCTTGTTCATCTTTGGGATGGCAGGTTCGTCGTATGCAATTTCATTAAATTCATTAACTGCTACCATTGAAAAACAAGATGGTGTATACATTATGTCAGGAAGCCATGGTTTTTGGAGTCTTGGCGGTATGGTTGGCTCAGCAACAGGAAGTTTCATTGCTGCTTTAGTGCATAATCCAATTTTACATATCTCTGTTCTTGTTCTCGCTATACAAATCATTCAAACAAAATTAAAGGCACAATATTTTTTCAGAAAAGGGGGACAACCCGAAAAAGAAAAACATAAACGTAATAAAATAATGCCGCTTTTTATTATAGCTGTGATTGGTCTTATAGTGATGGTATCTGAAGGTGCTATAGCCGACTGGAGCGCTTTGTATCTGAAAAAGATAATACTTCTTGATATTAAATATATAGGGTTCGGTTATTCAGCATTTTCTTTAGCAATGATGATTGGCCGTTTTACCGGCGATTCGTTAAGTAAGAAACTTGGCTCCTGGCAATTGATCACCTATTCAAGCTTAGTTGGGATTATAGGTTTTTTACTGGTTTTAATTCTCAATCCGATCTTTACAATTCCTGGTTTTTTTGTAGTCGGACTAGGCTTTTCTGTTATTGTACCAGAGGTATATCGACTGGCTTCA
>Ga0209748_1001160_pt1 | contig 13106 bp, 11 predicted proteins | sample BarGraIncu00421A_FD_185490 | JGI IMG/M metagenome (GOLD analysis project Ga0209748, IMG submission 185490) | Arctic peat soil microbial communities from Barrow, Alaska - Barrow Graham LP Incubations 004-21A (SPAdes) (version 2) | ecosystem: Environmental > Terrestrial > Soil > Wetlands > Peat... | reverse complement strand
TGGACGAACGCTCCGGCCTCCATCAGCGAATCGGGAGTGCCGGTGTCGAGCCAGGCCATCCCGCGACCCATCAGGCGCACGCTGAGATCACCATCGGCAAGATACAGGTTGTTGAGGGTCGTGATCTCGAGCTCGCCGCGGGCCGATGGCGTGACGCGCTTGGCCATGTCGCAGACGCGCCCGTCGTAGAAGTAGAGACCCGTGACCGCGAAGTTCGACCGGGGGTTCTCCGGCTTCTCCTCGATCGAGAGCACCGTGCCGGCATCGTCGAACTCCACGACGCCGTAGCGGTGCGGGTCGCTCACCTGATAGCCGAACACCACCGCGCCGCCTTCGGAAGCTTGGCTGCGTGCGCTTCTGAGCATCTCGGCCAGGCCTGTGCCGTAGAAGATGTTGTCCCCCAGGACCAGGCACGCCGGGCTGCCCGCCAGGAATTCCTCGCCGATCAGGAACGCCTGGGCGAGTCCCTCCGGCTTCGGTTGCGTCGCGTACGAGATCTCGACGCCCCAACGCTGGCCGTCCCCAAGAAGGCGCTCGAACGCCGGGCGGTCGGTGGGGGTCGTGATCACGAGGATCTCGCGTATGCCCGCGAGCATGAGGATCGACAGCGGGTAGTAGACCATCGGCTTGTCGTAGATCGGGAGCAGCTGCTTCGATGTGGCAAGCGTGACGGGGTGAAGGCGTGTGCCCGAACCGCCGGCAAGAATGATGCCCTTCATGAGACCTCCGCGAGATGGCGTACTGGAGCCTACATGGTATCAGGCGACCCCGTGGCCCCTTCAGATCGCGCGATGCTAGATCATGCGGTCGCGTTTGATGCGCGCATACAGACGGGGGCTGACCAGCATGATGAGACCGCCGACGCAGTACTGGAGCTTGTTGGGGAATGCAGCCCGCGAACGCCAGTAGGCCATCCTCGCGCCTTCGAACCGCTCCTCTAGCAGCGCCTCTTCAAGTCGCCTTCGTTGCACACGAACGGTCGCGAACCCGATGGCCCGTTCGAAGGCCGTGCGCTGCGCATCGGTCAACCCCTGCCGCGTGGCATTGTCCTGCAGGATCCACAGGAAGCTCTCCGCCTCGCTCATCAGTGATCGAGTCCGCTGGCCGGGGCGTCGGCGATAGACGGCCAGCGTCGCAGAGTTGTAGATGTGCCGAGCTCCGGCGAGCAGAGCGCGCAGCCAGAAGTCGTAGTCCTCGGAGTGAAGGGTCCGGAATCCCCCCGTGAGTTCGAGAGTCCGACGCGTGATCATGGCCATCAGCAGGATGCTGCTCTCACGGATCTCGTCTTCGGCGGAGAGCGAGAACACCCCTGCATGGAGGGTGTCACTCCAGAACGCGCGGCGTCGACCGTCAGGCAGGAGGAGGTCCGCGTTGCACGCGTAGATGTCCATGCCGGGATGGTCGGCGGCGAACGCGAGCTGGCCCTCGACGTAGCCGGGCATGAGCAGGTCGTCGGCGTCGAGGAACACCAGGTACTCCCCGGTCGCGAGAGACGCGCCTGCGTTCCGGGCCGCGGCTGTGCCGGCGTTGACCTGCGTGAGGAGGTGGACGCGGGAATCGTCAGCTGCGTACCGCGAGACGATCACCGAGGTCGAGTCCGTGGAGCCATCGTCGACGACGACGAGCTCCCAGTCGCTACGACTCTGCGCGACGACCGAGCCGATCGTGTCGGCGATCGTCACTTCCGAGTTGTACGCGGCCACAACGATCGACACGGTCGGCATATGTGTGTCGAGACTGCTCACTCTTCAATCTCCATTCGTGAGCGTCTTCCCGCGACCTGGCGGCGAAGGATCTCTCCGTATGTCGAGTGGGGAGCGTCGTAGGCGAGTTCCCCGAATGCGGCGCCCACAAGGCGAACACCCATCAACCGCGACGCAACGCCGAGCGCTGACAGCAGGATCGCGTGCAGCCGACCGTCGGTGACGACCCCGTAGGTGCGCCCGAGACGGGCTGTGTTCTCAACAAGAACATCGGTGATGGTGAGCGATTTTCGCTGCGGCTGGACCCGCTCGAATGCGAGAACACTGTCGATCCGTGCGAACCTGCGACCCTGCGAACGCAACCGCAGCCACAGCTCGTAGTCCATCGCGAAGTGGAATGACGGGTCGACGAGCCGGTCTCTGAGCGCCTGTCGCCGGACGAACACGGTGGGCTGCGATATGTAGTCCTGTCGCATGAACCACCAGCGCACGAACCGTGGCGCCCACATGAGATGCAGCACGCGACCCGTCGCGTTCACGTACGCCGAGTGCCCGTAGACGAGGTCCACGTCAGGGTGGGTCTGCAGGTAGTCGACGGCCTGTTCGACGGCGGTGGTGCTGAAGTAGCCGTCGTCGGAGTTGATCCAGCCGACGATCTCGCCGCTGCTCAGCGCGAATGCCTTGTTGAGGGCATCCGATTGCCCTCCATCGGGCTCGCTTCGCCACGACACGAGGGGGCCCGCTCGGCCCAGGAGGTCCACGGTGCCGTCGGTCGAGCCGCCGTCCATGACGATGTGCTCGACCTTGGGATACGTCTGCCGCCGCACGGACTCGAGGTTGTCCGGCAGCCAGCGCGCCTGATTGAAGGAGGGTGTCAGAATGGATACGAGCGGAAGCTGCGCCACTTGGTTCCTCGCTCTAGAATGCCGGGGGCGCCGCGATCAGCGCCTGGTCTTCGTCGCCGAGAACCCGACCGGCGATTCTCCTGTAGTGGGCGCGGAAGATGCGAGCAGTTCGATCCCACGTGAACCGCGACACATTCGCTGTGCCCCGCTTCACCAGTGCGTCGCGCAGCTCAGCGTCGGTCCACAACCGCCGCGTCGCATCTGCGATGGCCGACACGTCGGTCGGGTCGAAGAGGAGCGCCGCATCTCCTGCCTCGTCGGGCAGCGACGTGACATTTGAGCAGGCCGCGGGCGTTCCAGCCAAGAACGCCTCTGACAGCGGACCGAATCCGCCGAACGCCTCAAACATCGAGGGAATGACGACCGCCGTTGCCATCGAATAGAGCGCCCTCAGCTCCTCGGGCTCCACGAACCCCAGGAAGTGGACGAGGTCCTGGACTCCAAGCTCCGTCGCATGCTTGGCGATCTTGGCGTAGTGCTCGTTGAGGCGCCCCGAACAGACGAGTGACACTTCTATTCCGTCGCGGGCACGCAACAGCGCCAGCGCTTCGAGCAGGCGCAGATGATTCTTGTGGGGCCACGTCTGCGCCGGATAGAAGATGAACTGCCCGGGCAGATGGTGGCGTTGCGCCACGGCACGCATCGCGGCGGGCGATGCCGGCGCGTATGCGCCGATGGCTGGTGCAAGCTGAATTACGACGACCTTGTCGTCTGACAATCCGTAGTGCTCGATGAGGTCCCGTCTCCCCCACATCGATGTCATGGTCACCATCGCCGCCTGTTCACACATGGCACGATATGTGGCTTCGCGAACCGCGATCTGCTCGGCAGTGAAGAACTCCGCCAAGTGCAGGTGCTGCAGATCGTGGGGATGGTACACACTCGGGATCTCGGTACGGAAGCCCTTCTGCTGCGGGAAATGGACCACGTCAGCGTGCAGCGACTCGGCGGTTCCATCGGAGAGCGGCAGTCCGAGTTTGGGTTCGGCCGAACCGTAGCGAAGGCGTCGCCACAGTGGAGCTGCGAACGGGACGACCTGGCGCGCCATCCGCTTCCACGCCGCCGGCTCCGGACTGGGGCGGTCGTGCACCATCCGGCAAGCGCCGCCCATGTACGGCTCAAGCCACGACTGGTCGCCTGTGTTGGTGAGGAAGTAGTACTGCTCGTCGCCGTCAGCCAAAGCCGAGAAGCCCTGCGCGAGCCCGATAATGACTTGCTCGACCCCGCCGGGTTCGCCGGAGACCAGATGCGCATCGAGCGCGATGCGCAGTGGACGCTCGTCAGCTCTCATCGGATGCGTTCGGTGGCTGCTGAAGTCGACGAAGATCCGCATCAACCATCATCTCGACGAGCTCCCTGAACGTGACCTTCGGCGTCCAGCCGATTCTCGTCTTGGCCTTGATCGGATCGCCGAACAGCACGTTGACATCCATTGGGCGAAAGAACCTTGGGTCGACCGTGACGTACTCCCGGTAGTCGAGGTCGAGTCTGGAGAATGCCACGTCGCAGAAGTCCCGCACGGTGTGAACCTCGCCGCTCGCGATCACGTAGTCGTCCGGAGTCGATTGCTGGAGCATGAGCCACATGGCCTCAACGTAGTCACCGGCGAAACCCCAGTCGCGCTTCGCGTCGAGATTCCCCAAGCGGAGCTCGGTCGCCAGACCGAGCTTGATGCGGCTCGCGCCGTCTGTGATCTTCCGCGTGACGAACTGCAGCCCACGACGAGGCGACTCGTGGTTGAAGAGGATGCCATTGCTGGCGTGCATGCCGTAGGAATCGCGGTAGCTACCCACGATGTGGAACGCGTATGTCTTCGATGCGGCATACGGAGAGATGGGGTGCAGGGGCGTGGTCTCACGCTGGGGCATCTCAGCGCCGTTACCGAACATCTCTGCCGAGGATGCCTGGAAGAAGTGCGCATGGGGCGCGAGTTGGCGCAGCACCTCAAGAATGCGCAGAACACCCACGGCGTTCACCTCGGTGGTAACGATAGCCGAGCCGAACGAGTCGCCCACTGAAGACTGCGCCGCGAAGTTGTAGACCTCGTCGGGCCGGGAAACGTCGACCGCCGCGAAGAGGGAGTCCGTGTCGGTCATGTCAGCGTCGAGAACGTGGAGTCGACCCTCAAACTGCTCGGCCCATTTGGAGAAGTCCCCGGGCTGCGGCCCGACAACGCCCCAGACTTCGTACCCCTTTCCTAGAAGCAACTCGGAGAGGTAGGTGCCGTCTTGCCCTGCAACGCCGGTGATGAGCGCGCGTTTGGTCATAGCGCCCCTCGACCGCCCGACTGGCGGGTAGGTCGCTCAACGTCGGCGTCGACCATCATCTCCACGAGCCCCCGGAACCCGACCTTCGGCTCCCAACCGAGCTTCTCCTTGGCCTTGGCCGGACTGCCAAGCAGCAGCTCGACCTCTGCCGGGCGCACGAACTTCGGATCGACGACCACGTAGTCCCGATAGTCGAGGCCGACGCGCGCGAATGCGATCTCGCAGAATTCGCGCACCTCGTGCGTCTCGCCGGTCGCAAGCACATAGTCGTCCGGCTCGTCGGCCTGAAGGATGCGCCACATGCCTTCAACGTAGTCGCCGGCGAAGCCCCAGTCGCGCTTGGCATCGAGATTGCCGAGGCGCAGCTCCGTGGCCTGGCCGAGCTTGATTCGCGCGACCTGGTTTGTGATCTTGCGCGTCACGAACTCGAGGCCGCGGCGCGGGGACTCGTGGTTGAAGAGAATGCCGTTGCTGGCGTGCATGCCGTAGGACTCACGGTAGTTCAGCGTAATGAAGTAGCCGTACACCTTCGCGACCCCGTACGGCGAGCGCGGGTGGAACGGCGTGGTCTCAGTCTGGGGGATCTCGTGTACCTTGCCGTACATCTCCGACGTCGCCGCCTGGTAGAAGCGCGCTTCCGGCTTGACTCTCCGGATCGCCTCGAGGATGCGGGTGACTCCGAGGCCGTCGACATCCCCGGTGGAGATGGGCGCGATCCAGGAGTCGGCTACGAAACTCTGAGCTGCAAGGTTGTAGACCTCATCGGGCTGCGACTGCGTCACGGCATCGATCAGCGAGGTCTGGTCGGTCATCTCACCCGTGATCAGCGTGAGGCGGTCGAGGATGTGGTCGATGCGCTCGGTTGACGGGGTCGCAGCACGTCGCACGAAGCCGAAGACCTCGTAGCCCTTGTCGAGCAGCAGTTCGGCAAGGTAGGAGCCGTCCTGGCCGGTGATGCCGGTGATGAGTGCGCGCTTGATCACGAGTACCTCCTCGTCACAATGAGTATGGGTCCACCTCACGCAATGGACCCGCGGGACGTTCACCCGGTGGCGGCGGTGGCTTCAGTCCCAGTCGTCGCAACTCAACCACAATGAACTTCTTGACATCCACAACGAGCCTACCCGGTGAATGTGAGCGACGATGTACTGCCGCACCCAAGCGTTCGATCCTCCGCCGATGTGGCTCGATCCATTCATCCGACCCGGAGAGCAGCAGTATATCGGCCAGAGCCTGTGCTCCGCGATACTCGATCCAGCGAGTCGCCATCGAAGCCCGAGCGGCGTCGCCAAGCGCAGCACGACGTGAAGCGTCGTCAGCCAGATCCCGCATGGCCCTCGCCGCGGCCTCGATGTCGGGCTCGGCCCATCGCGATCGGCGCTTCATGTTGCGGTACTCCGGATGGTATGCCCCAGTGATCGGAGCCATCGAGAATGGCACGGGGATGGAGTTCTGATCGTCCATGAAGTCCATGTTGCCCGACCACCCGGTGGCGATCACCGGCACGCCAAGAGCCATCGACTCCATCATGCCGAGACCGAGACCCTCCGAGCGGTGCAGCGACACGTAGACGTCGGCCGAGGCCAACAGACTCTGCATCTCGGCATCGGTCAGCTGCTGCTCGATGAGGACGACCCGTCCGTCTTCAACCGCACGTCGCGATAGCTCATCGCGAGCAGCGATCGCCTCGGGCTGCGTGGCATGACCGGTCTTGAACGCCAGCGTCACATCAGCACGCCCACGAAATGCCTGCTCGAACGCCTTCAGTACGCCCATTGGATTCTTGCGCGCTGCATCGCTTGAGAAGTCGAATGTGGATAGGTAGACGACGCTGCCTTCCCGGCTGGGGAACCAGCGAGCACGATCGACCTGGACTCCCTCTCGAACGGGCACGGATTGTGCGAAATGTATGACCTCAGGCGGGTCGGGCTGGTCGCACAGGGCCCTTTCGACCGCCTTGGCGATGAATCTCGTCGGGGCAAGCACGACATCCATCGCGCGCAGGACCTCGATCCAATGTTGCGGAAACTCCTCAAACTCCCAGTAGGGAACGCATGCCAAGAACCGCCCCCCGAGTCGGGTGACGATGCTGGCGTCCATGACGAACATCCCGTCCATCAACTGCCACGGGTTCATGTGCAGCAGGTTCACCGACAAGGGGCCCGCGCCGAGCGGGACTACCGGGAGTCCATCCACCGGCAGAGGAACCCTTGCAGCGGCGCCACCCGTCTCGATGTCGGTGATCGCAAGACCCCAGCCGTGTGAGTGGATGAGCGCGAGCGTCATGCGGGCGGCCGACCCGAGTCCGGTACGAGACGTCAGGTGCCCGATGAGGTTGAAGCCGGGGTGATGCGTTACCACAGGATCAGCCTCTCGCCCTGTACGGTACCAACAACCCATCATATCGTCTGCCGAGCATCGGCCGGGCCGCAACTAGAATCGTACGTGGTCAAGCAAGCTCTGCGGAAGACGCGCGCCGGAAGGCGGACAGCCGCTATTGACACGCCTCGCTGGCTCCTGCCAAGTTGAGCCCATGAACACATCAAATCAAGCACAGGCTGATTCGACCGCTTCGGTGGCGCCGCTTCTTAGCATCGGTCTCCCCGTATTCAACGGCGCTCGGCATCTCCGAGAGGCCATCGAATCGCTACTAGCTCAGGACGTAGTGGACTTCGAGCTCATCATCTCCGACAACGCATCCGTTGACGACACCCCAAGGATCTGCGTCGAGTACGCGTCAAGGGACCCCCGCGTGCACTACACACGGAACGAAGTGAACATCGGAGCCGCTGCGAACTTCAACCGTGTGTTCGACTTGAGCTCTGGGGACTACTTCATGTGGGCGTCCCACGATGATCGTTGGGACCCGCGATTCGCGCGACGCTGCATCGAGACGTTGATCGAGAACCCTGCGGCCGTACTGTGCACCAGCCTCGTCTCTCTCGTCGGGCAAGATGGCGATCCGCGGCCCGAGGTCTACAAGAGCGCGAACACACAGGGCATGTCCGTCGAGGAGCGAGTCCACGATCTTGTACGACGCTTCCCGTGGTATGACATGTACAGCGTGATGCGACCGAGCGCGCTCAAGATGACGCGCATGTACGCCCCGTCGTACGGAGGAGATGTTCACCTTCTCCTCGAACTCTCGATTCTAGGCGAGTTCTTGCGCGTACCAGAAGCCCTGTTCACGTACCGGCTCCCTGACTCGCCCAAGTCAGCGGCCCATCTTATTCATGAGATACGAGCCGATAGCGGCACGGGGGAGCAAGAAAGGGAGCCGGCGAGCTTCTTGGCTCGTGATCTCCTCCAGGTAGTGCGGAACTCGAACCTGGACGCACAGACCGTTCTCAACATATCCGAGGATTTCGTGCGAACACTCAGCCGTGAAGACTCAGAATTGGGGCGTGCAATCTTGGCGGAGCGAGGCCTCCCACCCAAGATAACAATCCCGCAGTGGACGGCCGAGAACGAGATCAGGGATGCCCTTGAATCACGGCCGTGCTCGGTGACCGCACTCGGTCCCCAGCAGCAACGTCCGAGTTGGAGCATGCGCGACGGGGTTCGCTTGGCAACCGCGCGCCGATTGTTGCTCCGACTCCTCCAGCCGTTTGCTGACAGGCAACACGAACTGGACACTCAGCAATCGATCTCGATTGCAGCCCTCATTGATGAGACGAACCGCTTGCGCAAGCGCGTCGAGGAGCTTGAGCGTCGCGAGTCGGCCTAGACGCCACCATCTAGGAACTCGGCAACTCGATCGCTACAGAGAACCGGAATGGCGGAGCCGATTCGCTCCGGTGCCCACTCCCACCACTGGACTTGGAGCAAGCGCGCGATTGTTGAATCGTCGAATCTCATCCTGACCACGCGGGCCGGGTTCCCGGCGACGATTGCGTAGTCCGGCACGTCTTTGGCAACCACCGCCATCGCACCGATCACCGCGCCGTTGCCGACTGTCACTCCCGACAAGATCGTGGCTCCGTGTCCAATCCACACATCGCTACCGATGATCACGTCGCCCTTGGACCTAGGTGTGCCTTCCAGACCCGCGGCCTGAGGCCAGTCGCAAGACAAAGGCGGGAACGGGTATGTGGTCACCCAGTCGGGTCGATGCTCGCCTCCTAGGAAGATCTGCACATCAACCGCGATGGAGCAGAACCGGCCAATGCGAAGCCTTGCACCCTCGCCATATGAGAGCACTCTCGGCGACCCATATGTGTACTCCCCGATGTCATACAGGGGGTCATCGAGAATCTCCCGTGTGTACCATCCCGTACCCACCCGCGATGGGACAAGTTGCGCCCCCCACTCTGGATCGGGAGACACCCAGATGTCGGCCATGGCGGCATTGAGCGCCCGCGATTCATCATCCATGGACTCGTGCAGTTCGAAGTCCCTGTCGTGCACCAGAGAGTTGCTCTGATCGCCCCGGCGGAAGATATTGGGCGGTGTCCTCCAGTCGCGCTTCGAATACTCCCCCTCCCACGTCACCAGCCAGCAGCCCAGCCCGACGCACTCGGCTAGCCTCGACAGTGATGACTCGCTCGCCTCAAACTCGCGTCGATCTGCGAACGACCGCACCTTCGTCGGATAGGCGCGAATCAGCATCGGATCGCACCAGAATGCCGTCGTGCGGATGTGAGGATCACGCTCGTATGATGCCGACGCGCCGTAGAGTCCGTCGCCATGCGCGTCCACAGCTCGCATCATGCGGTGGAGCCATCCAGCGCGTGTGAAGTAGCTGGCGCCACTGATGCACACGATGATGTCGCAATCGATCTCGCGAGCGGTCTTCTGGAAGGCTCCGATGTCCCAGCCACTGTCATCGTGCCGGTGAAACTCCACTTCGAGGCCCTCGAACACGTCCATGTTCTCGGGAGACGGCGCATCGCCGTTGAACACCACATGCAAGGCGTGGTTCGCCTGCGGAGGGAACTCCCGATAGGTCGATACGAAACGGCGCGCACTGGCATCGTGCTCTGGCTCTCCCACTACCGGATAGACGTACACGACTACCACATGAGGGACCCCTGCAACGCCGCCGTGTCGCCTGTGAAGGCGCCTGAGCACCTCGAGCTTGTACCGCAACCAGAAGACGGCCCGCCTCGTTGAGACCCTGATCCGGCCCATCACAGCGCTCTCCAGCTCTCGGCCTCACGCAGCCACCAACGTACGGTCTTCTCGATACCCTCTTCGTCGCTCGATTCCGGCACCCAGCCGACTTCATTGCGCAGGCGGCTGCTACTCCCAACGACTCGCGAACCCCCACCTACCTTTGGGGTGGAGTCGGCCAACTCCGGACACCCCATCACTGCGGCAATCGCGCCGACCAGATCGCCGACCCGGGTTGGCTGCCCTGATGCGATATTGACGGCGCCTTCGACCTCGGACCCCAGCAGTGCGACGAATGCACTCGCCACTTCGCCGACGCAAAGGAAGTCCCTCACGTCGTTGGGGCGCTCGCACGCGAACTTCTCGCGTGCGGCCACTGCCCGAATGACCGAAGGAACCAGCCGACTCGGATGCTCTCGAGGTCCGTAGAGGTAGAAGATATGGCCCCAGGCGCTGCTCACATCCCGCTCAGTGAAGTAGGCCGCGGACGCCACGTGCAGCGCCAACTTGCAGGCACCGTAGAGCGTTGTGGGTCTCAGTGGTGTCACGCCCTCGACCAGCGGCTCATTCGATTGTGCGTACTCGGCACACGTGCCCGCCATCACCGACCGCTCCCCGCCCACGTCCGCGAACTCGCGGGCCAAGTCGAGACCGGACTGCAGCCAACGCAGGTTTTCCGTGGATCTCCAGAATTCCCCCGGAGCGACGAACCATGCCAGATGCAGCAAGTGCGAAGGCCTCACTTCGGCCAAGAGCGCGTGGATCTGTGCGCTATCGAGTAGGTCAGCGGTGTGCCAGTGCGCATGAGCATCCGAGTACTCGACACCGTCAGGTACGACGGCATGCACCTCGTACCCCGCATCGAGCAGCAGGGGGAGGCAGCTGGATCCGATGAATCCGGTGGCTCCCGTGAGGAGAACCCGTCTCATGGCCGCACAACATGGTCAGGCCATTCGCGATCGCGCTGGCTGATGACTCCGGGCGCGGCGGGCCAAGAAATGCCGAACACCGGGTCGTCCCAACGCGCTCCCCGCGCCGACGCAGAGTCGTAGGCTTCCGACATGTGGTACTCGACCGTCGACCCGGCCTCCAGCGTCAGGAACCCGTGCGCGAACCCCGCGGGGACGTAGAGCACGAGACCGTTCCCCGCTGTGAGCTCGACCGCGAACCACTGCCGCCAGGTGGGGCTGTCGGCCCTGAGATCGACCACCACGTCGAACACGGCACCGGCGGTGCACGTCACCAGCTTGACCTCTTCATGCGGTGCGACCTGGTAGTGCATGCCGCGAAGAGTCCCGGCCTTCGCGTTGAACGAGATGCTCGATTGGACCCACCTGCCGCAGAGCCCCCGATCTTCGAGTTCACGGGCATCCCACGCGCGCGCGAAGAACCCGCGCTCGTCCTGCACTCTTTCGGGCTCGAGCACGTAGGCGCCCGCGAGTGATGTCTCGAGGAAGCGCACGCTACAACCCAACGCCGGGGACACCGGAGCCGGCGGCTCCCACGATCCTCGGCTCGGGGACCGGGATGATGAACCTGCCGCCCCTCGCTACGTACTCGGATTGCTGGCGGAGGATCTCTTCGGCGAAGTTCCACGTGAGCAGCAGAACGTAGTCCGGCATGGTCTCGATGAGCCGCTCCGGCGGCAGGATCTCGAGATGCGTGCCGGGCGTAAAGTAGCCCTGCTTGACGGTGCTCCGGTCCACAACGAAATCGAGGGTCTCAGAACCGATCCCGCAGAAGTTGAGCAGCGTGCTGCCCTTGGCCGACGCCCCGTAGGCGGCGATGGTCTTGCCCTCCTGCTTGAAAGTCGCCAGCATGGCGTTCAGCCCATTCCGCAGGTTCTCCACCTTGTCGGCGAACCCGGTGTATGTCGCGTAGTCGTCGACACCCCACCCCGACTCCTGCTCGAGCAGGTCGCTGACCCTGCGAGACGACCGGAGATCAAGCGCCTCAATAGACGACGCGGGCACTGCGAAGATGCGCAGTGATCCGCCGTGGATCGGGATGATCTCCACGTCCACGATGGCGAGCCCCTGGCGTCGGAACAGTCTGTCGAGCGCGGTGAGCGAGTAGTAGCAGAGGTGCTCGTGGTAGATCGTGTCGAACTGGACGTTGTCGATGAACTCCTTGAGGTAGGGCGCTTCGATGACCGCGATGCCCTCGGACTTCAGCAGCTGAGAGATGCCCGCCACGAAGCCGTTGAGGTCGGGGACGTGGGCGAGCACATTGTTCGCGTGGATGACGTCGGCGCACCTTCCTTCAGCGACGAGCCCTCGGGCGAGGTCCTCACCGAAGAACTCGACCAGCGTTGGGATCCCTCGCTCGCTCTCGGCGACCGCCGCAACGTTCGCAGCCGGCTCGATACCCAACACCGGCACGCCGGCCCGATCGTAGTACTGGAGCAGATAGCCGTCGTTGCTCGCGATCTCGACGACGAGACTGGCGCCGGAGAGCCCGCGTTCCGCAATCATCCGTGTGGATATGGCCTCCGCTGAGCGCAGCATGGTGTCTGAGAACGACGAGAAGTACAGGTAGTCGCCGAAGAGCCTCTCGGGAGAGACGGACTTCGTGATCTGGACGAGGGAGCATGTGGGGCAGAAGACAAGGTCGAGCGGGAACCTCGGCTCGGGCTCGCTCAATTCCTGCCGCGTGAGCAGGGAGTTGGCCAAGGGCGTCTCACCCAGGGAGAGAACCGGCAGCAGGCCGGTTCCACCGCACGACCTGCAGGAGATGACCTCGTCGCTCACCCGGCTGCCCCCAAGAAGTCCCTGTACCACCGGATCGTGCGCTCCAAGCCCTCATCCAGCGTGAAGAGCGGCTTCCACGCGAGCTGCGTGCGCGCCTTCTCTGAGTTCAAGTACTGGTTCCTGATCTCGTTCGAGGCTTCGTTGCGCACCTCGGGTTCCAGATCGGATCCCATCAACGCAAGGATCTTCTGGGCGAGCTCCAGGACGGTGACCTGGCTCTCATTCGAGAAGTTGAACGCCTGCCCGCGGAGAGACGGATCGGCAGCGAGACGCTCGGCCAGAAGCGTGTAGGCCGCTGCGCCGTCTTCGATGTAGAAGTAGTCGCGCACGAAGAGGCCGTCCGAACGGATGACCGGGTTCTGGCCGCGG
>Ga0209748_1001159_pt1 | contig 13110 bp, 16 predicted proteins | sample BarGraIncu00421A_FD_185490 | JGI IMG/M metagenome (GOLD analysis project Ga0209748, IMG submission 185490) | Arctic peat soil microbial communities from Barrow, Alaska - Barrow Graham LP Incubations 004-21A (SPAdes) (version 2) | ecosystem: Environmental > Terrestrial > Soil > Wetlands > Peat... | reverse complement strand
CAGCCCCGGACCTCCGCTTCGGAGGAAGCCGACGGACGGCCCCGGGGACCGCCCGACGGTCATGCGCACGCGTGGCGCATGCCGGGCTGGGTACATACAGAGGGCATCACGGGCAACAGGAAAGGGTGGCATCTCATGGCACGCGGCAAGGTGAAATGGTTCAACCCCGACAAAGGGTACGGGTTCATCGAGCAAGAGAGCGGAGAAGACCTGTTCGTTCACTTCTCCGAGATCCAGGGCGAAGGCTTCAAGACGCTCGAGGAGGGCGCCGAGGTCGAGTTCGAGGAGACCGCCGGGCAGAACGGGCGCATGCAGGCGACCAACGTCCGCAAGGTCTAGGATCGGGACATTCTGAACGCTTCACGACGATTCAACACGGGGGAGATTCTCCCTTGACCGAGGCGGCCCACCATCCGATAACAGGAATGTAGGCCGGACCGGCCCGCGCGACGGGCCAAGCAAAGGAGAACATATGCGCGCAAGAGCAAGAGTGGCGATCGCGATCGCGGCGGTCGCCGTGTTCGCGGTTGCATCCTTAGCCTCGGCAGAGGGACTCCTCTCGCTGAGCGCATCTCCGCTGAAGGTCACCTACCCCCACCGGTCGACACTCACGGTCACGTTCCCGCCCACAGACCCCGCCACCGCGACGATCCTTGCGATGCCGGTCGGCGCGAGCGAGTGGACCACCACGACGCTCAAGGCCACGACGGCAACACCGACCGTGTCGGTCAAGCCCAGGGTCACCACCGCCTATAAGGCATACCTGAGCGACGAGTTGATGAGCGAGCCGGTCACGGTCTCCGTGGCCGCACGACTGGTCAAGCCGCAGATCGGCGGCAACGTCCGTCACGGCCGCGGCTACACCGTCAAGGGCCAGATGGCTCCGGGCGAGAAGGACGCGACGGTCACCGTCACCTTCTATCGCATGGAGACGGTCTCCTTGAGGCACGGCGTCGGCCACGCCAGGAAGGTCGCGAAGTGGGTCGTCCAGGGCGAGCCGCTTCTCGTCGGCCTCCGACTGCGCAACTCCGAGCTCTCCGTCTGGTCGCTGAAGTGGAAGCCGCTGGAGTCGGGCTGGTGGAAGGTCGTCGTGTCCCATGGGGACGCGGCACACGTGGCATCCTCCGCCACCACGTACAAGTGGGTCCGGTAGTCGATCCAGGTTCCACGGAATGACGAGGGCCCGGCGCACAAGCGCCGGGCCCTTCTCTTTGCGCGTAGGGCTGGACGGTACCGACGACGGTACGGCTACCCGAACATCCCGTAGACGTAGCAGCCGGTCGCGAACGAGTCTCCGTGGAAACTGCACAGGTTGCCGCCTTCTCCCGCGGTGCACATGCCCTCGGAGAAGAAGCGACACCCGGTCGCCGCCCCCGCCGAACGCAGCACGCTGCCGCGACGGTCCCAGCATGTGTCAGTGCAGAAGTACAGGCGGCCGCCGTCCTCGAGGTAGTACCGCGTGTCCGTCACGGCACGAACGGCTCCGCACACCGCGCACGAGACGCTCTCGGTCTCGCCGGCCACGTCCGGGTGGGCGCCCAGGAACTCGCTGACCATCGACTGGGTCATGCCGTACGGCGTGAAGTCCCCGCGATCGAAGGACTTCTTGAGAAGGGGCACCGCCCTCGGGTCGCCGATAGCGACCAGGATGTTCGCGAGGTCGGCCTTCCCGACATCGTCCGCCGCCAGCTCCTCGAGAAGCGCATCGACGGCTTCGGTGCCGGCCTCCCGAAGCATCGGGTTCGCGACGTCCCGCTTCCGGAACCTCAGCGGGCTGTAGTCGTGGCTGTTGTTGATCGCGGCGAGCGTGCGGTAATCCTTCTTCGCGAGCAGCTCGTCCGCCCACGTCTGCGCGGGATCGGCTTGTTCCTGCGGTGGCTCCGCAGGCGGTTCGGGAGCGGGTGGCGCGGCCGCGTGCTCGGGAACGGGCGCTGCCGGCGCCTCTTGCCGACGGCCGAACAGTCGACTCAAGATCCCCATCTTGACCCCTCCTTCCGGCGGATCGGCTGCAGTAGCGGATGCCGAAGTGCGGGACCTGCGCCGACCAGCCGGTCGGCGTCGCGAGGTCCCCTCCACGCTTCGTTCCCACGATCGCGAACCGCTGCACTCGACCCCGGCGAAGCCTACGACAGGATCTCCATGGCGCTGGCCCGCCAACCATCCCGGGTCCATTCGAGTGTGACCCGGACGAGCGCCCGAGAGGCGTGGACGGCGATGTCGGCGTTCGAGACCTCGTAGGTGATGGTGGGCCGGAAACGGTCGGTCGGGGTACTGGGCGCGAGTCCGGCACCCGCGACGAGGACCTTGAGCGTCCGTGCGTCCGGATTGCCGAGCGCCGCGCTCACCTTGCCATCGGAGACGAACTGGGTCTGCGCGCCACCGACTACGTAGGAGGAGACGGTGGAACGCCCGAGTTCCACGCCAGCCCAAGCGGTCGTGACGAGCCAGTAGACGAACCAGACGGCGACCAGCACCACGAGCCATCTGTTGCGACCGGCCACCGAGGCGCCTCCCGGCGATCTCCTGCCCCGCACGGATCCCTCCGTGAGAGGACGACGTTCGAACTTCGCCAGAGCATAGCAGGAGGCCCGGCAGGTCACGTTGGAGAAGGGGGTGCCACTCTGCACCCGGACGCAGCGGCACGCGGCGCCGAATCACTTCGCTCGTGAGGCGCCGTCTGATCGTAGAGACGACCCCGTATCTGTTCGAGATCCACGCACTCGCTCGAACACGGGTGCGAATCAATCGTTGAAGACAGTTGCGAGGTCTCCAGCAACGTAGTTGATGGGAGACTGAGATGAGTACAAGAACGCGTCTTCTGATCGTGCTGGCGGTGGTGGCCCTCATGGTAGTGGCCTTCGCTGTGCCGGCGTTCGCCGCAGGCAAGTCAGTCGTTGGCCATGAGTCTCTGTACGCGAAGACCCCGGTCGAGGGCGGCCCCTGGACGATCGTTCCGGGTGGAGCGTCCGGCAAGATGATGTTCAAGCTGACCGCCACCAACACCCTGTCCAAGTTCGTCTTCAATGGCCGCGGCCTAGTGCCCGGTATGAGCTACTCGCTCGTGAACCATCTGGGCTGGCCGAACGTGGGCATCCTGGGTATCGGTGTGGCCGACGAGTTCGGCCAAGTCCACATCGCTGGCAAGTACACTACGGCGCTGGTGTCCGACGGCGATCGGCTGCTGAACGGACGTGCTAAGGTCTGGCTGATACCGACCGCCAACCTGAACGGCACAGTCATCAACGTCTGGGATGTCCCGAGCATGTTGTTCGAGGGCAAGGGCATCAAGCTGAACACGCTGAACTGACGGACTCACAGGTCAGCAGATCGGAACCAAGGAGACCCCGGTAGATATACCGGGGTCTCTGCCACATCTCCTTGGCCCAGCGACGAACGACCACTGAGTGGCGCCGGACGTCGTGCACACGTCTACGGTGGCTTGGCGCATGAGGCTAGTGTGCGGGTCCCACGAGCTCCGCCACGAAGAAGACGATCCAGAACGCCGCGGGCACCAGTCCGGCCACAAGCCCGACCCATGTCGGCCAGCGTCTGTCACCCTTGATCACGGCTCCGACCGCGACCACCATCGCGGCGGCCGCAAGCGCGATGGAGGTCCGTGAGTCCGAGATCACCGGGACCTTCCACATCATGAGCACGCCGGCGAGGAACGCGACGAGCCCCAGCCACAGGGCGCTCCAACCGAGCGTCGTCGCCTTCCCCGGCGTCGCCTCATGCCGAGAGGCGGCGCGACCGGCTACGAGCAGCACGACCACGCCGATCACGAGCCCCAGTACGAATGCGATGGACGCTACCATGACGACCCCTTCTCCAGAGCCCCGCACGCCGCCGGAAGGCCCAGCGGTCCTGCGGCGCGGATCACCTGCAGTCTATACGGTCGGTCGTCAGAGCCTCCGAAGCGCCACCTAGACGGCGGACCCGACATTGACCCCCAGTCGCGCGAGATCCTCAGCCACGGCGGAGAGTGCGACACCCCTGTGGGGACCGGGCACCGTCCCATGCGGCGTCTGGACGTTGCGATACTGCTGCATCAGCGAGAACGCAGCGGGCGCCTCACCCAGTGCGATGATCGGGCCACCGCTCTCTCCGTGGTGCCACGCTACGTTCAGCTCGTACATGGGCAGGTCCACGAGCCGGTAGTGCGCGGCCACGATGCCCCGGTTCGCATGGCTCTTGAGGAAGAACTGCCCTCCGACGAAGGTGCCCTGCTGATCGAAGCTGAGCCCGTGGACCTCCGGTGCCGGGAAGCCGACCGTCAGCACCGGCTGCCCGTCTTCCGGTGGTCTGAGGCTCACGGGCATCGCCGGCACATGGATGCCCGGCGTGACGCAGGGGCCGATCTCCAGTACCGCGACGTCCGGCTCCTGATGCTGGACCGGGATGTCTATGACGGGGAACATGTACGCGAAATCGCCGTTCGCCGGCACGGTGAAGATGTAGTGATGGTCGTTGGGCTGGGGCGGCGCGCCATCGTTCAGGACGTGGAACGCCGTCACCACGTAGCGGTCGTCGAGGACACAGAACCCGCTTCCGAAGGACACCGTGTACTCGATGGTCTCGTCGGGCTTCTTGCCGTGCCGGCCACCGGTCTTGCTGCGTCGGACCTCCCTCAGCCGCATGACCGCCACGACACTGTCGCGGACCCGCTCGATCGTCTCCCCCAGTTCAGTCACGACAACCTCTCTCCCTCGGACTTCGGCCGAGCGCCCGACCCCTCACGTGCCCGCCGACTGCCAGTCTCGCAGCACGGCGCCGACTTCAGACAGCGACGCGACCACGCAGGTCGCGAGCTCCGAGCACACGCTCGAAGGGGCCACCATGTCGGGAACGAGGACGGCCCGCATCCCCGCTGCCGACGCGGCACGTATGCCGGCCTCGGAGTCCTCGAGCACGACGCAATCGGCCGCAGGAACCTGCAGCAGTCGGCTCGCCCGCAGGAAGAGGTCGGGTGCCGGCTTGCCCACGCCCACGTCGTCGCCACCGACCACCTCCTCGAAGCGGCCGGCGAGTCCGAGCACCTCGAGATGCCGCTGCACCTCCGAACGAGCCGTGCAGCTGGCGACCGCGGCGCGCAGCCCCAGACGCTCGATCTCGTCGAGCAGCCCGAGAAGACCCAGCTTGAGCGGCGGTGCGGGTTCGAGCAGCTCGCGGAGGTAGCGCGACTTGGCCGCCTCGACGGCCCCTATCGGCAGCTCGGGGCCCAGCGCCGCGACGAGGATCGCTCGGGTGTCGGGCGCCGCCCGGCCGATCACCGACGCGTAGACGTCGTCGGAGATCCTGAATCCGTGGTCGGACAGGGCCCGGTACCACGCCACCCGCGCGATGCGCTCGGTGTCGAACATCAGGCCGTCCATGTCGAAGATCACAGCGCCAACGGTCACAGAGTCCGGCCTCACGACGACGGTGCTCTCGCTGCCTCCCACGCCCACACAGCCTAGCACCGACGGCCGACGCCAGGGGGCACCACGGAACGGGGTCTGCCGCGGACTAGATCTCGACGAACCGCCCATCCCCCGACACCACGTTGACGCTTCCGCGCTCTCCGGTGTTCTCCGCACCGCAGCAGTAGCACTCTCTGGCCAACGGCCCCGCCTCAGTCTCCACGGGAGACTGGTAGCCGCAGCGCCCGCACTCCATCAGTAGGATGAGCCGGGAATACCGTCCGGCCGCCTTCAGTTGGGCGACACACGACTGGTTCTTGAAAGGATCCCCGAACGCCCTCAGGCTCGAGAACTCGACCGTCCCGGGCCTCGCGGACGGCGATCCGATCTTCAGATCCTTCGTCTTGAGTGGGGCCTCAGTGAAGTAATCGTTCATGTCACGGCCCAGACTGCCGTCCGGCGTGTCCACGAGGTAGTAGGTCATTGCAGGGATGCTCTCGAGTTTCTTCAGGATCTCCGTCGCGTCAAGAAGGGTGTCCGCGGAAAGGCTGTAGTACGCGGCAGACCCGCCTTGGCTGGCCGTCCACGCTGCCGCCTCGGGCGCCGTGATGCTCGAGACGTGACCGTCACCGTCGAACTCGACTTGGCACCCTCGTGAGGCCGGTTCCCCGCCCACAGCCTCGGACGCCCGATCGAGCGGGTCAACGGACGCCACCCCGTTGTCGGCCACATGCTGCGTCCACACGGCGCCGTCCCAGTACCGGAACTGGTGGCGCTGCGTCGGATCCGCATACCAATCGGCCGGCGCCACCGGAACGCTCGCATCAACACCGGATGCTGTCATACGCCCTCATCCTTTCCATCCGCCCTCGTCCACGGCGAGGTCACCTTCTCCGGAGATCGCGGCTGCGATGAAGTCGGCGTCGTCACCCACGCCGAGCAGCAGGCCGGACTTCCGCTTGTACAGCCAAGGGAGGCCCACGAAGTACAGTCCGGGATAGCCGGTGACGCCACGGGTCTGAAGCGGGTACCCGTCGTTGTCGAAGACCGGCAGCCGGACCCGGCTGAAGTCGAATGCGTAGCCCATCGCCCAGATGACCGTCGTGATGCCCGCGGAGCGCAGGTCCAGCTCGGTGACGTCTTCCGCGAGGTACCCGTCCTCGAGGTTCGGCAGAGACTCCTCGGGCGCGTCCAGTCCCGCTTCCGCGATGTGCGCGTCGATCATCCTCACCAGCTCCGCCTCGGACCTGTCCACCTTGACCAAGCTGTCGTGGAGGTCGGGGGCGAGTCGGAGCACGTCCTCGCACACACCTCGAAGATGGCCCAGGAGCACCACGCCGTCCCGTGCGAACCGGTGCAGGTTCAGCGTGCGCCCGCCATCGCGACCGGACAGATGAGGATTGGCCGCGAACTTCTCCCTAGGCGACGCGAGGCTGTCCACCGTCTTGTCGAACATGCCCATCAGGTTCATCCACTCGACGGTGTCCCTGCCGCGGTATCGGCGCGGCACGCGACCGGCACTGCCGACACACAGGTAGACCCTGCGCCCGTTCCTATACAACTCCTCGGCGATCTGACAGCCGGACTGCGCGCTGCCGACCACCAGGACCGCGCCTTCCGGTGTGGACCCGGGACTGCGGTACTGGCTCGAGTGGAGCTGCGTGATCCCGTCTGACAGGTCCGCGGCGAAGGATGGTGTCCGGGGCCTCTGGAAGAGCCCGGTCGCCACGACCACGTTGCGCGCCCCGAAGCTGGCGTGCTCGGTCGCGACCAGGTAGCCCCCTGCGCGCTCGTCGCGCTCGACCGAGATGACGCGGGTCTCGTACTGCACGGGGAGCTCGAAGCGGTCGACGTAGCGCTCGAACGTGGCGACGATCTCGTCGCGGGGCATGAAGCCCCCGGGCGCGTCACCGTCGTATTCCGCGCCGGGCAGCCGGAAGGTCCAGTTGGGGGTGACGAGCGTGAACGAGTCCCAGCGACCGTCACGCCATGCGCTCCCGGCCTGCGCGGCCTGCTCCAGGACGACGTGCTCGCGGCCCCGGCGTCTCAGGTGGTAGCTGGTGGCCAGACCCGCCTGTCCCCCGCCGACGATGACCGTCTCGACCGTCTCGACCATGATCGCCTCCGCATCGGCTCGCTCATTCGGGTAGGTACCCCGTGGCGGCTCGCCGTCCCGCTCGAAGGTCCAGCGAGCCAACGTACAATCGGCCCGAAGGCGTTGCTTCCGGGATTCACAGCACGAGACGAGGGTCCATGCAGCGAGGCACGGCGGATGTGGTGATGCTGGTCGTGGGGCTGGGACTGGGAGTGCCCTTCGCAGCAGCCGGGCTCGAACCCCCGGTTGTTCTGGACGTTCACGGTCCTGCTGCTGAGCGGTATCGGGGCCTTCTTCTACTACCTCATGGTGATGAAGCCGTACCCGCGGCAGCATCGCTAGGCCCGTTCGCCGCCAGATCCGGCGGAGGCCTACGGACAGCGGTCGTCCGCTAGCTACAGGTTCTTCAGCAGGCCACGCGCCTTGGCGAGTTTGGCGGCCATCTGGCTCGAGAGTCTCGAGATCGTGTTGACCTGGCTCCTGGTGAAGTACGCGACGGTGCTGCTCTTCTTCACTGGCGCGATCTTGCCGCACTTCTCGCCCAACCTGGAGCAGTCCCGCAGCAGCGTCACAGCCGCACGGAAGTCCGTCCCGTGCACGCCCGGGAGCACCCCGATGATGTGGGTCAGTTCGCTGGTGTCCACCGCTGTGGTGCTCGAGATCGTGAAGTTCGCGCCCTTGCCTCTGATCTTCTTCACCCAGCTCTTGTTGCTGCTCACAACGGATTCCTGCTGGTCGACCGAGGCACTCGCTATCGACTTGATGCTTGTGGCTGCGGCGTCGTACACGGTCGACGGAACGTCACCCGGGCACCGGCTGCAGAACCCGCTGACGGCGTTCAGGTTGTCCAGGTCGCTGCTCCCGAGGTTGTCCAGAAGCGCTGTCGCCGCGTTCGCGATGGCGCCTTGGCCCTGTTTCGTCCGGGGGTACTTCTTCTCGAGGTCGAAGTACAGGCCGATCGCGTCCTCCGGACTGGCTGCTGACGCTTCAGCCGCCAACGCCGAGACTCTGTCGGTGATGCCTTGGGCGACCACTCGGGCCTGATCGGCCCTGACCTTGGCGTCGCGGTACGGGCCCGTATTCAGCAGGGACCCTTGGGCATAGAGCGAGGCCGCCTCGTCGAGCTCGGACTTGCTCGTCTGGCTCTCGGTCAGCTCCTGGGACCCCGGCTCCACGGCCGGATCGGCCGCGGCGATCGCCGCTCTGGCGTTGGCGATGGACGACGCGGCCGCGTCCTTGGCCTTCAGCGACTGGCTCACGACGGAGTACCCGCCGACGCCGACGACGACCAGGAGAAGCAGGACCGCCCCGAGGATCACGAGCTTCTTCGCGCCACGGGGAGCGGGCTTCTCGCCCGCCGGCGTGATGGGCACCGCGGCAGCCGACTGCGCGGGCGGGGCCTCCACAGGATCGACCGACGCCTGGCCGAGGTCGGACACATTGTCTGTCCACGTCGCCCCATCCCAGTACCGGAGCTCGTGGCGGCCGACCGGATCGGGATACCAACCGGCCACAGGAAGGACACCGGCGCTCTGGTTATCCATCATCCCCCTCCTTCAGTGCCGACTTTCGTGGCGGAGGCAACGGGCCCGTTCGTCCTGGTGCGAACTATCGGCCTTGGGTCGGCTTTCGGCAAGGCGCGTCGAGGCACGGGCGGTCGATCGCGGGACTCCGGTAGGTCGGGGGTCCCGTTCACGCGCCACCCCTTCCCTGTCGTCCGACCTCGTCGGTCGGGCCTCGGCGCCTCTTCGTGATACGCGTCCGCCAAGGATCCCCGAGTGTCTATTCCCTCAAGACGGACAAGGCAGGAGGCCCGGCTCTGGTGAGCCTGGACCTCCGCGGAAGTACCGATAGGCCATCCCGAATGACTGCGGAACTCGCGCCGGCTAGCTTGAGCGTCGCCAGCTCTCACCGGGCGCGATCATGGAGCTGTCGAAGGTGTAGACGGCCGCGCTGAGTGCCCACAGGGGAACGACGAGCGTGGCGCCCAGGAACAGGATCGGCTCGTCGACATGGAGCAGCACATCGACCGCGAAGTGGGCGGCGAGAAGTGCCGCGAACACCGCCGCCATAGCCAGTCCCTTGCGCCACGAGAGTCGAAGCGTCCTGTCGATCACCTTCATCACCCCAGCAGAGCCTACCCCGCCTCGGGAGCGTCGAATACGCGGCGGCGACATTATTGATTCGGTCTTTACGGGAGCGCCTTCGCTCTTAACACCGCATTCACGCCGCCGCCGCCGGACCCTCGCGGAGCGCTCGGAGTCCTCTCGCTCGAACGGCGCGCGCTACTGGCCCTTGTACACCCAGAGGGGGATGCGGACCGTGTGAACGGCGAGTTGGACCTCGCGCAGGAAGTAGCCCAGCCCGACCACGAGGACCAAGGTCGATGCCAGGAAGAGCACGCTCACCAGCCACGTGATCGTGACCTGCACGAGGACCTCCACGAAGAGGGCCGCGATGACGACACAGACCAAGAGCGCCGACAGCGTGCAAGCAGTGATAGCGGCGCTTGCAAGGTGACGTCTGCGTTCCAGGTTCTCGAGTTCGAGTTGGACCATCTCGCTCGGCAGGACCGCGTCGGGCAGTGCGTGCTCGGCAAGGTCGCGGCCCCGGTCGACGATGCGACCGAGACGGCCCGCCATGACGTTGAGGATGGCGGCTATGCCGGCAAGCAGGAAGACCGGCGCCAGCGAGTCTTGGATGGCGCGAGTAAGGTCTCCCGGGTTGATCACCGAACTCAGCATGAGGGGCCCTCCGTTGGTCGGTCCGCGCAGCCGGGATTCGATGTTGCGGCCGTCGCGATGAGCTCCCCTGCAGCCTATCACCCCGCTCCAAGAGCCCGGCGTTGCAGATGCTCTTCAGGCCGTAGTGGAGGAATGTGGTGCCGATCAACGGGAGCGACCGAGCGCTAGTAGGGCCCACCAGACTGCCCCATAGCGACGAAGAACATCACCACCCCGAACAACACGATCGCGGCCATCGCGACGGAGTCGAGGATGATCCCGGCAATCGCCAGCGGTCGCCTCTCGGAGCGTGCTCCTGCCACGCCGAGAATGACCGCACCTGCAGCGCCGAAGAAGTACACATACGGGATACACGCCAGGTAGTCGGGCAGGCCCCTGAGATCGCCGACGACCTGGCCCGCCAGAATCACGATCGTGCTGAGCGCTGCCACGACACCGCACACAAGGCTGCAACGGCGAAGATGTCGCGTTCGGGCTTCGTCGGCAAAGCCGGTCGCCTCGTCGACTCCGCTGAAGGGAATGCCGACTGGAACCACTGAGCTATGTCGGCGCTCGCCCACTGCAGTTGTCCGGCCATCCAGTAGCCGCGGATCGCGTCCGGGGCAACCGGGGTGCCACCGACCCCGAAGTACCCTGACGTCTCGTCGTAGGTGACGTCGCGTCCATCAACGTAGCGACCGAGTATCACGGATCCCCCTGCCGACTCCCCTAGGGAGTGCCCTTCCTTGGGTCCTTGCCCGCTACCCACTACGCAGTCACGGCAAGAGGCCCCGACCCTGCTGAGCCAAGGCCCTCGATCTGAGTTGGTGGGCCATCGTGGATGGCTTGGTACCGCGTGGTGGATCTGGGGCTGCCGGCTCCCCTGTCGCCGGCTTGGCAACGTGCAGCGCGGGAATACACCCCTTTGGCAACAGGCGTGTGCTCATAGTCCGAATGGTTCTGGGAGGCTGTCATGCACCCAACTCGCACATCGACGCTCGTGCTTGTCGTCGCCGGAGTCGTCTTGTTCGTCATGTCGGAGTCCGGCCAGACCAGCGGCTTCTGGGCGAGCGGTCCATCGTGGCTTGGAACGATCGGCTGGTTCGGCTTCCTCATCTGCGTGCTGCTGCTGGTGGTATCTGCGCTGTACGCGGTCTTCTCGCGAATGCGTAAGCCCAGGAGCCCGCGCACATAGCGCACGTTCCGTCTTCCACCTGCCTCAGGTCTCGCGCGGAAGCCGAGCCGAAGCAGAAGGCCCCGGCTCTACTGAGCTGGGGCCTTCGTTAGACGCTGGTGGGCCATCTTGGACGAGCTTGTAGCCGCGCGATATCGGTAGCGTAGCTCGTGGCGAGCGGTAGTCTCATCCAACTACGCGGCCGGTACACCCTCCCCGACGTCTTGGAGCAGCGCGAGTAGGTCGTCGATGTTCCTTCCCTTGATGAGCCTGAACTTGCTAGGCAACCCGGTCTTCGGACCCGCGACAAACAAGTCACCTCCGCTTTTGCCTCTCCGATGCACCGTGACATCGCCTCGTGGGACAGCCACTGCTCCGCTTGGGTCTGGTTGGAACGGGCGCTTGATTCGACCGAAGATGACACGCTTCGGGGTCACGCCAACGTACCAGTTCGACTCAAGGAACATCGCCACCACAGGTCCACCGATTGGGAGCACGATCGACCATGACAACAGGAACCGCAGCACAGCTGGCCCTCGAAGCTGCTTCACGACGCTGGACCAGAGCAACTTCTCATCCGGCTCGAGGTTCTGCACAAGGGCCTGCTGCATCAAATCGCGAGGCTGATTCCTCGCGGCAGGGCCTCTTTGGGCTGCTTCCACGGGCCTTGCCGCCGCTGCCTGTGCCGTTGCCCTTGCTTCAACCGGGTCGAGGGACTGCGTTCCACCGTTGACGACGTGGTCCGTCCATGTTGCGCCATCCCAGTAACGGCGCTCGTGCCGCCCCGTCGGGTCTGGATACCAGCCAGCCGCTACGCTGCCTTCCATCACTCGCCCCTCTCTGCACGATTGGCGCCGCGGCGTCTCCATGACTCGGATGCGCCGCGCCCGCACCCGCCACGGGGTCCTCCGGCGCCGGAGGACCACTACTTCTGGTTCGGCGTCCCCACCACGGTCCAACCGCCCGAACTCGTCTGCTGGAGGGTGACCTTCTCTCCGCCCTTCAGACCCTTCTCCGTAGCCACCGGGCACTTGGCCTCGACGCTCTTGCCGCTATCGAGCTTCACGGTGATCGTGCCCGTGTAGGTGGGGCTGATCGGCTGGCCGCTAGTCAGATCGTTCAGTGAGAAGGTGGCCCCCAGGCTCTGCACGGTGCCGGTCTGGGTAGTGCCCGAACAGCCGGCGACGACGAGGACCTCAAGAACCAGCGAAACGACGAACAGACGCGCCGCAACGCTCCGCCACCTCATCTGGGACATCCCCCTCCGGGAACGGTACCTGCCAACATCCTACGCCACCACGGTCTTGTTCGGGCCCAAGCTCGGGAGACTCCAGGATCGTCAGCATGCAGGGGGTAACGCGAAGCGCCCGCCACCTGAGTTTCCGCAGGTAGCGGGCCTGTTGTCGCTGGTGGGCCAAAGAGGATTTGAACCGGCAAGAACCAGCCAGTGAGTAGCGTTCCCAAGACTTAGGCGGCGGCTCCTTGCGCAAGAAGCGAATACGTAGCTTCTGTACGGCACAGACGGTACGCATTCGCGGGATTCGAGCCGGCGTGGTCTCGGCCAGATGCGCGCAGTATCAGTGGGCTTCTTACGCGCAAGGCACGCGTATGGCACACGTCCACACAATCGAGCCTCCCTCAAACCCGGGGCGCTTCACTACGTGCAGCAGGTCGAGACTTCCAAGAAGACAGGGACCGTGATCGCTGCCGCTGGTGAGG
>Ga0209748_1001155_pt1 | contig 13133 bp, 10 predicted proteins | sample BarGraIncu00421A_FD_185490 | JGI IMG/M metagenome (GOLD analysis project Ga0209748, IMG submission 185490) | Arctic peat soil microbial communities from Barrow, Alaska - Barrow Graham LP Incubations 004-21A (SPAdes) (version 2) | ecosystem: Environmental > Terrestrial > Soil > Wetlands > Peat... | reverse complement strand
CGCCCACGGCGGGCTCCGTGGTCCTCGCCGGCGTGCTCCTGAAGATGGGCGGGTACGGCATGCTGCGCTTCTGCCTGCCCTTCTTCCCGGACGCCGCCGTGACGTTCATCCCCTACATCGTGGTGCTCTCGGTGATCGCCATCGTCTACGGCGCGCTCGTCTCGATGGCCCAGAAGGACCTCAAGAAGCTCGTCGCCTACTCGAGCGTGAGCCACATGGGGTTCGTCACGGCCGGCATCTTCGCGGCCATCGCGGTGGCCGGCAACGCCGCGGGCATGGAGGGCGCCATCCTCGTCATGTTCAGCCACGGCCTGCTGACCGGCGCCCTGTTCCTCATGGTCGGGTATCTCTACGAGCGCACGCACACGCGCCAGATCGCCGACATGGCGATGCTGGCCAGGCCGCTGCCCATCATGGCCGGGTTCTTCCTCTTCTTCGTCTTCGGCTCGGCCGGGCTGCCCGGCCTGAGCGGTTTCGTCGGCGAGTTCCTCAGCCTCCTCGGCCTCTTCGTCTACTCGCACTGGCTGGCGGCCATCGCCGCGACCGGCGTCATCCTCGCCGCCGCCTATCTGCTGTGGATGTTCCAGCGCATCATGTTCAACGACCGCGGCGACGAAGACGTCAAGCCCGCCGAGGGCCTGCTCGACCTGGGCGCCCGCGAGATCCTCACCCTGGCGCCCCTGGTCATCCTCGTGATCTGGGTGGGCGTGTATCCCAACACGCTCCTCGAGTTCCTCCACGTCCCGGTGCAGGAGATCCTCCACAGGGTGACGCCGTCGCTGCAGAGCGCGCAGGCGCACGGGCTGGCGCAGCTGTTCGACGCGACCAGGGGGTTGTTCTAGATGAGCGCCAACAACGCCGTCGTCGTGATCCTGCCCGGCGTGGTCGTGGCCGTGGGCGCTCTCGTCGTCTTCCTCGTCGACCTGTTCGTGGCGCGCAAGGCCGTGCTCGCCTGGATCGCGGCCGCCGGGCTCGTCGCCGGCGCGGTCGTGGCCGTCGGTCAATGGATCAGCGTCTCAAACGGCCTGCACTTCAACGCCCGCGAGCCGCAGACCGGCTTCGCCGGCATGGTCTCGCTCGACAAGTACGCCCTGTTCTGCGTCGTGCTGTTCGCCGGCATCGGCGTCGCGACGATCATGCTGTCGGACGCGTACCTGGCCCGGCGCAAGGCGGCGCGCGGCGAGTTCTACGGCCTGCTAATGCTCGTCATCACCGGCATGATCGGCATGGTCGTGAGCACCGACATCGTCGCCTTCTTCGTGTCGTTCGAGCTCATGTCGCTGCCTACCTACGTGCTTGCCGGGTACCTTTGGCGCGACGAGCGCTCCGGCGAGGCGTCGATCAAGTACTTCGTGACCGGCGCCTTCTCGTCGGCCATCCTCGCCTTCGGCCTGGCGCTGGTCTACGGCGCCACGGGGCAGACCAACTACGCCGGCATCGCCGCCGGTCTCGGCAAGCTGTCGGGCCTCGATGCGCGCGGCTTCCTCGTCGTGGCCTTCGTGCTGGTGGTGACCGGATTCGGTTTCAAGATCTCGGCCGTGCCCTTCCACAACTGGGCGCCCGACGTCTACGAGGGCGCCCCCACGCCCGTCACCGCCTTCATGGCGGTGGGCGTCAAGGCGGCCGCGTTCGCCGGGTTCGCCAAGCTGTTCGTCGTCGCGGCGGGCCTGGAGTGGCAGACGTGGGCCCACACCATGACGATCCTGGCCGTGCTCACGATGGTGGTCGGGAACGTGCTGGCGCTGCCGCAGCGCAACCTCAAGCGCATGCTCGCCTACTCGAGCATCGCCCACGCGGGGTATCTCACGCTCGGCCTTATCGCCGCCGGCAAGTCGGGAGACCCTCTGGGCGTCGGCGCCATTCTCTTCTATCTGGCCGCCTACGCGCTCATGAACCTCGGGGCGTTCGGCGTGCTCATCTGGATCCGCAACCACCGCAAGTACGCGTACACGCTGGGCGAGATGGGCGGGCTGGGCCGCACCATGCCCTGGGCAGCGATCCTCATGGCCGTGTTCATGGTGTCGCTCACGGGCATCCCGCCGACGATCGGCTTCTGGGGCAAGTTCTACCTCTTCACCGCGGTCGTCCAGGCCAACCTCACCTGGCTGGCCATCGTGGCTGTCATCATGAGCTCGGTGTCCGCCTACTACTACCTGCGGGTCGTCTGGTACATGTACTTCCGCGAAGCGCCGGAGGGCGCCGAGGTGGAGGCCGAGCCGGCGTCGTCGCAGCTCGGCGTCACAGTGGCCGTGAGCCTCGCGGCGGCCGGCGTGCTCGTGGTCGGCCTGTTCCCCGAGCCGCTGCTCAGGGCCGCCGAGGGCGCCGTCAGGCTGGTCTTCGGCGGCTGACGGGGCGGCGGCGCCGTCGGCACCGCACTCAGCGCCGTCGGGTACACTGGGGCCATGAACATCCTCTTTATCGGCGACGTGTTCGGCCAGCCGGGCCGGGAAGCGCTGCTGCGCTGGCTGCCCGGCTTCCGCGAAGAGCGCGCCGTCGATTTCGTGATCGCCAACGGCGAGAACGCGGCCAACGGCGCCGGCATCACCTCCAAGCTCGCCCTCAAGCTGCTCGGGGGCGGCGTGGACGTGATCACGACCGGCAACCACGTCTGGCGGCAGAAAGAGGTCTACGGCTTCCTTGCCACCGACGAGCGTATCGTGCGGCCGGCCAACTACCCCGCGGGCTCTCCCGGCCGCGGGGTGACGGTGCGGCCGTCGGCGGACGGCGGCGAGGTCGCGGTGATCAACCTGGCCGGTGAGCTCTTCATGAACACCGGCATGTCACCGTTCCGCATCGTCGACCGCCTTGTTGACGAGGCCGAGGCGCTGGCCGACGCGATCGTCGTCGACCTGCACGCGGAGGCCACCAGCGAGAAGGTCGCCATGGGGCATTACCTGGACGGACGGGTGACGGCCGTGCTGGGCACGCACACGCACGTGCAGACCTCGGATGCGCGTGTACTTCCGGGTGGCACGGCCTACATGACCGACGTCGGCATGACCGGTCCGCTCGAGTCGGTGATCGGCGTGCGCACCGACATCATCGTGCGGCGCTTTCTCACGGAGCTGCCGGCGCAGTTCGAGGTCGCGGACGGGGCCGTGCGCCTCGACGCGGCGCTCATCGCCGCCGAGGGCGGCCGGGCGACGGGCATCGAGGCGTTCGAGATCATTCTGTAGGACCCTGCCGCTACGGTGCTCGTGTTCTGAAGGTGACATTTGCGGGTAGTACTGACGCTGCAAGCGGGCGCACTGCCTGAACCCAGGCACAAGCGGGTGGGGTTCCCTATGGGGCAACTAGACGAACGACCCCTCGTGTCGTCACCAGGCGTTGCCGATACTGCAGACGTGGCTGGTGGGACACTGAGAGGGGAAAGCAGGCAGTACGCCGGACGCGAGTCGCGACCGGCCATCACGGAGAGCGTGAGGACGATGCGCCCAGCGAAGCTGCGCGTGGCGGCGACGCTGACCGCCGACGCGGTCGCGCTCGTCGCCGCCTCTCTGCTCGCAGTCTGGGTGGCCGGGTCGTTCGACGGCGTGCCGATCATCAGCCGTCTTGTCACGCCCTTCGAGTTCGGCCCGCGCGGCGGGACCCTGACCTTCATCGCTCTGACGCCGTTCTGGCTCGCGGCTCTGTGGGCCTTCGGCCTCTACCGCGAGCCGGCGCGCAGCATCGGCGGCGCCTACATGGCAGAGACAGTGCACGGCCTCACGGCGCTCACTGCGGCCAGCTGGCTGCTGCTCATCGCGATGGTCTTCGTCGAGGGTCCCCGGGCTCCGGTCACGACCCTCATCGCCTTCTGGATGCTCGCCATCGTCTTCATGCCGGCGGCGCGCTGGGTGAGCAGGATCACCGTGTGGGCACGGCCCGCGTTTCAGGAGCGCGTGCTCATCATCGGCGCCGGCGAGGTCGGCCACACCATGGCCGCCAAGATCAGCAAGCACCCCGAATTCCGCATCAAGCTGGTGGGCTTCCTCGATGATGGGGAGCCGCGGCGCAACGGCAAGGGCGGCCCGCACCTCCCCGTGATCGGCGTCTTCGACGACCTCGACCGTGTCGTCGCCGAGCAGCAGGTGGACCGCGTCATCGTCGCGTTCTCGAGGGCGCGGCACAACGACTTTCTGCGCGTGGTACGCGCCTGCGCCGACTCCGGCGTCAAGGTCAACATCGTGCCGCGTCTTTTCGAGGTGGTCAGCTCGCGGGCGCTCGTGGACGACGTCGAGGGTATCCCGCTGCTCGACGTCGGTCACGTCGAGCTCAGCCGCTTCAGCATGGCGGTCAAGCGCGCCTTCGACCTCGTGGTCGGCGGCGTGATCTTCGTGCTCGTGCTGCCGGTGCTCGGCACCGTCGCGCTTGTGATCAAGCTCGATTCGCGCGGCCCCGTGTTCTTCCGCCAGGAGCGCATGGGCAGGGGAGGGCGGCCGTTCTCTATCTACAAGTTCCGTTCCATGTACGTGGGCGCCGACAAGCTGCGCGACGACCTCGCCGACCAGAACGACTACGACGGACCGATGTTCAAGATCAAACGCGACCTGCGCGTGACGCGCATCGGCGGCTGGCTGCGGCGCTGGAGCATTGACGAGCTGCCGCAGATCATCAACGTGATGAAGGGCGACATGAGTCTCGTCGGGCCGCGGCCCTTGTGGGTGGAAGAAGCCAAGCAGTGCCGCGGCTGGACGCAGAAGCGCCTCGACATCACGCCCGGCATCACCGGGCTGTGGCAGGTGCTCGGGCGGAGTGATATCCCCTTCGACGAGATGGTCAGGCTCGACTACATGTACGTCACCGGCTGGAGCCTGAGCTGGGACGTCAAGCTGCTGATGCAGACGGTGCCGGCGGTCGTCCAGAAGCGCGGGGCGTACTGACGCCCGCCGCCTGACCGTGGGGTGGTCCGGGTGACTTCGAAGCACTACTGTCGAGCGCGATGAACGAGATACGGCTCGTCCATGTCGCCGGCGCGCGCCCCAATTTCATGAAGGTCGCGCCGGTCATGGCCGCGGTCGACGCTTGGAATGCGACGGAGGTCCCCGGTACCGTCGAGGCGGCGCGCCGGGCGTCCGGCTCGGGGCTGCGCTTCTCCGAGTCCCTGGTGCACACCGGCCAGCACTACGACGACGCCATGAGCGACGTCTTCTTCCGTGACCTCGGTTTGCCGAAACCTGACCACTATCTCGAGGTCGGATCCGGCAGCCACGCGCAGCAGACGGCCGAGGTGCTGCGGCGCCTCGAGCCCGTTCTCCTCGCCGAGCGTCCCGATCTCGTCGTGGTCGTCGGAGACGTGAACTCCACCATCGCGGCGGCGCTGTGCGCGGCGAAGCTTCAGATCCCCGTGGCGCACATCGAGGCCGGCCTGCGCAGCCGCGACCGCACCATGCCCGAGGAGCTCAACCGGCTGCTCACCGACCAACTCGCGGAACTGCTGTTCACCACCTCGGCGGACGCCGACGACAACCTCGCGCGGGAGGGCGTGCCTCGGGCGTGCATCCATCTGGTCGGCAACACGATGATCGACACGCTCGAGAGGCTGCGGCCACGGGCTCTGGCGAGTGACGCCCTGCAGCGGCGTGGCCTGGCTCCACGGGGCTACGCGCTCGTCACCCTGCATCGACCAAGCAACGTTGACGATCCGGCGCAGCTGGCGCTCCTGTCCGACGTGCTGGCCGGCACGGCGCAGCGTCTGCCGGCCGTCTTCCCGGTCCACGCCCGCACCCGCGCTCGCCTGGCCGAGGCCGGCCTGCTCGAGCGACTCGAGGCCACCGCTGGTCTTGCGCTCAGCGAACCGCTCGGCTACCTCGACTTCGTCGCGCTCATGAGCCGGGCTCGCCTCGTGCTCACCGATTCGGGCGGGGTCCAGGAGGAGACGACCGTCCTCGGCGTTCCGTGCCTCACGATGCGCACCACCACGGAACGCCCGGTGACGGTCACCGAGGGAACCAACCGGCTCGTCGACCCCTACGACGCGGAGGCGGTGCTGGCGGCGGTGGGTGAGACGCTTGCGGCTCCGTTCCTCGAGGCCGCCCGCCGGCCGCCGCTGTGGGACGGCCACGCAGCAGAGCGGATCGTGGCCGCGATCGCAAGATGGGCAGAGACGGACGGCAGACGATAGCGCCATCCTGCTCGGGCATGCCGGCGGCGTTGGTCCCGCCTTGGCCGCGCTCCAACTGCGGCGCGAGCTTCGTCGACTTCGGCAGTCGACAGAGGCGAGCCGGGCAGTGGTGCTTCTCCATGCTACTCGGTGTGCACCGTCTCGTCGGGCTGATACCGCTGATTCGACATCCCGCTCGTACGCGTATCTTTCACGGCCCACTCAGGCAACCGCCGTCAAGTTGGCGTGAGCGTAGCCGAGCCGGACTATAATGTTCTCGCCGACGTGACCGACTAGACGCAGTAATTGCCGTCGTTTCGAGACCTAGCTGCCGGCTCTGGCGCTCGAGGATGTACGACAACTTCTTCAGAGGAGACGCGGCGAACTGATCGTCATCGGCGCCGGGCCGGGGCAGAGGCTCAGCGCAACCAAGAGTGCGGTGAGAAATGGGACCACGATGCGGCTCTTCATGGACACCTCGGCTCCCGTGTCTCATTGCCCGCTGTCGTCTTCGTCGCCGCGTCGGTGTGCCACCTGTCGGCGACCGTCGCCATTTAATTCTAAGCGGCGTGCTGGCCGGCGGCGACCTGGTCTGGTTCGCCCTCCATTACCGCCTCATCCACGCGTACCATCTCGTCGATTGTGCCGGGAGCGTGGAGATTGTCGGCACCGAGGACTTTGAAGCGGGCATGGAACGCTAGCCATGGACCTGGGAGGTGAACCCTCGATGGACGGAGCGGAACGGAGCTCCCGGGTGGAGGAGGCGGCGTTCGGGGCACGGGTGGCTCTGCTCGGCTGCGAGATCAACGTGCTGAGTCTGGAGCAGACGGTCGCCGCGGTCGCGACGATCGTCCGCCGCGGCGTACCGGTGCAGCACTGCGTGGTGAATGCCGCGAAGCTGGTGGCCATGTGCGACGACCCGGAGCTGAGACGGATCGTCCTCGACTGTCCGATCGTGAACGCCGACGGCCAGGCGGTGGTGTGGGCGGCGAGGATCCTGGGCACGCCGCTGCCGGAGCGGGTCGCCGGGATCGATCTGTTCCATGCGCTCCTGCAGTGGGCGGCCGACGCAGGGCACCCGGTCTACTTCCTGGGGGCGACGGCCGAGGTGCTGCGCCAGGCCGTCGCCCGCGCCATCGAACGTTTTCCCGCTCTGATCGTCGCCGGGTCGCAGCACGGGTACTTCTCGGCCGCCGACGAGGACGCAGTCGTGAGCCACATCCACGGCAGCGGAGCGCAGCTGCTCTTCGTCGGCATGCCCAGCCCGCGCAAGGAGTACTGGCTGGCTCGCAATCTGTCTCGACTGGGGGTTCCCTTCGCGATGGGCGTCGGCGGCAGCTTCGACGTGCTCGCCGGCAAGGTGCGCCGGGCGCCGAAGTGGATGCAGAAGCTCGGTCTGGAGTGGTTCTACCGCTTCGCCCAGGAGCCGCGGCGCTTGTGGCGCCGATACCTCGTCGGCAATGCGCGCTTTGCGCGCATGGTGTGGCAGGAGCGGCGGCGTCGCAGGCGTAGCTGAGGGGCCGTCGCCGCTCTCAGCCGCTTACGCGGATCTGGTTGTGCAGGCGGCAGGGCAGCGGCGCCTGCGCGACGCCGACCAGTGTCGTCGTCTCCTGGCGTCGATTGAACGAGGCTGAGTACCAGCCTGCGGAGGGCTCACCGACGTGCAGGCTCCACTCCAGGGAGGGGTCCAGTAGGAGTTCCAGGCAGTGGTGTTCTCCGAGGACCAGGCAGGTGGTGCCGGCGAGTCGCGCAACGCACTGTGGTGCGAGGTGCAGGCGCCACTCGATCTGATGGGTGGACCTTCCCTCAAGCGCGTCGTCAATCGTGAGCACGCCTGCGTCGAGGTCGAGCGTGCGGCGGTGGGTCACCGGATCGGGGAGCCTCCGGTAGCCGTCGTGACTCGCCTCGAGAGTCGCTCGGTTGTCTGAGACCGTCCAGCCGGACACCGTGGCCGCGGCCTTCCTGGTCCACAGGAATGGACCGGCGGCCATCGACTGGCTGAGGCCATCCACGGTGATGGTGTTGTGTGCGCGCGTTCCGCGGAAGTACTCACGGGCCTTGGGATCGTAGTGGTAGGCATAGGTGCCCGTATCGACGATCAACTGCTCCGCGCCGACAGACAAGGTGAAGGCCAGTGCGTCGGCGTGGCCGTGTGCGGCGATGCTCAGATAGCCCAGGGCACCAGCATCGGCAAGACAGCGCACTTCGCCGGGTTCCGCGCTGGCACTCATGATGAACAGCCCGGCATCGTGGAAGGCCTTGTTCCTGCTTGCCGGCGGCACCGGCGCGGGGAGGCGGCTTTGGCTCTCGACTCCAGAAAGCAGGACCGCGGCGGCCAGTCTCGAGGTCGGACCGGACTCGGGACTTGAGGCGAGGCCACCCAGCCAGCTCGACATCACCGTTCGTGTCAACGCCGGCGCGTCGACATTGGTAACTCCAAGGCCGACGGCTACGCTGTCGTCAGAGTCGCCGTAGTTGGGCGGCGTTTCCCCGTGTGCCACCTGATCGGCCGACGCCGACACGGCCTGGTGGAGTCGGCGAAGGTAGTCGCGGGCGAATGGAACCCCGGCACGCTCGCCTTCGAGCGCCGCGAGCATAAGCAACTGCGTGGAGAAGACATGGTACCCGAAAGCCTGCTCTCTGTTCAGTCCGGATGGGTAGTACTGGCGGACGATCTCGCGGTGGAGGACGCGCCTCGCCAGGCGCGACCATCCCTCGGACTCCGCGAAGACTCCCCACACTGCGGAAGAGATGTACAGTCCCGCCATCTCGCCGATGAGGTGGTTGTTGGCCGATGAACCCCTGGAATGCATCCTGGCGATCATCCACTGATGACGGTGGATGCTTGGCCAAAGGCGACCGTCGTCGCCGAACAGCAGCTCATATTCCCGACTGCCGGAGAGAAGACGGCATACCCAAACCCATGAGATGAGGCGCAGCCCCAGATCGAGTGGACTGGCCCAGTTGACGCCGAGGGGGAAGGGATTCTGTTCAAGCCACGACACGAGCTGGCGTCGCACGAACTCCGCGTAGCGCTCGTCCTTGGTCAAAGCGTAGGCCAGGGCCGCGAGCGACAGATGATGATGGCGATTGAGTTCCCAGATGTTGCGCACGTTGCCCACGAGACCGGGATCCCGGCAGTCGACGAGAGGCCCAAAGTCGAGAGGAGCCATGACGCCACTCTGGGGATCGTGGTGCCACAGGACGTCATCCAGCTGGAACGTCTGGCCTAGAGCAGTGAGTTTACCGACAAGAAGCCCGTCGGCTTGCCTGATGACTCTCCGGCCGGCCTCCGGCGGGTAGTCTGACGGGAAACGGTACGTGACGGCCGTCGGGCGGATCGGCATGGCGTCCGGCCACCTCCGACGCCGTCGCCACACCTCGGACCGGGTGCGAGTCTGCGCTCGCCACAGCACCTCGCCGACCGACATCATGCGGAGACGCTGGATGCGCCACGCGATCGCGGTCATCCTCGAACGAGAGTCCGCTGCGTCAGCCGGCATGGTCAAGCCCGTATGCCGTGAGTTCGAGGTGCTGCTCCACTTGGCGGCGCTTTCCGCGCAAGGTCGGTGGTATCTCGTCGACGACTTCCAGCCGAACGGTCACGAGTCCGTCTGCCGCAGCGTTGATGGTCCGTATGAGCGACTGCAGCTGGTCACGTTCGACTCCGTCTTCTGGAACGATCCGCAGGGTGGCCTGGCCCGGAGCGTCCTGCACGAAGCGGAACTCCCGCGCGAGGCTGTTGTTCGGATACAAGACCGTCGGGGTGATCAGGGCACCTTCTCGCGTGACCAGGTAGTCCTGCTTCCAGCCCGAGACGATGCTCCCGACGCGAAGTCGCCAGCAGTTGTCCGGCGAGGGAGACTCGACCAAGGTGGCCAGGTCACCGGTGTCGTATCGGATCATCGGCATGCCCACGGAAAGGAAACCCGTGCCGATCAGCCTGCCCCGCTGTCCGGTGCGTTCGACGGGGTGCCCTTCCTGATCGACCACTTCGGCGACTCCATAGAGAGGCTCGAACACGTACTCGTCCTCGCACCCGGATGCTTCGCCGGCCAGAGCCACCTTCTCGGTGAGGCCGTAGAACGGGAAGATCGTGACCGCGCCAAAACCGTCACGGATGATCTGTCGCTGGTGGGGCTGCAGAGCCTCAGAGATCGGCAGGATGCCCTTCAACGCTGGCGGGGGAGACCAGCCGACCTTCTGAGCATGGCGTGCGAGCAGGGAGATCGCGGAAGGATAGCCGTGCACCCAACCGATTCTGAAACGGTCGAGGAGCTCGAGGTATTCGTCCATGACCGCGGGGACCATGCGGAAGGGAGACAGTCTCAGCTCCCGGGTGCCCGGTTCCCAAGACCAGGGTCTGGATGCCACGTTGGGAAGGAAGACGCCGCGGAGGACGGCCCGACGATCCCTCAGCTGATAGCCACACCGCTGCCACAGGTGCGTCACGAAGGCCCACTCCTTCACGCTGCGGTCTCGGTCGAGGTAGACGCTCAAGGCCGTACCGGACGTGCCGCTCGTCATGACTTCATCCATCTCGGATCTGGGGACTGTCAGCATGGCGTCGGCGCTGCGGCGCACTTCGTCCTTGTCCAGGATCGGAAGCGTGGCCAGATCCTTCAGCGTCGAGTGAACCTCGTCGGTCCGCGCCAGCCGCTGGGCATAGTGAGGAGTCGCGCGAGCGCGGCGGAGCAGCGCCGCGAGCTGTGCCTGCACCCGCCGATGCACGAACTCCGGGTCCCACTCGCTGCGCTCCAGGTCGGCCTGGAGTCGACGAAACGTTCGGCCGTAGAGCAGACCGGGGGGGACAGCCGCGAGGAGTCTGCCTCCAGCTGACTGGACCGAGCGCGGCGCACGGAGATAGTAGCCGCGCAGCTCGTCAAGGGACGGCACGGGCACTCCTACGGTCGAGGATGTCCCGGTAGATGGCGTCGAGGTGCCTCATCACGGTCTCCGGTGTGTACTTGTCCTGGATGAGTGAGAAGGCCCTGGCGCCCAGTGAGGCGCGCAGGTCGCGGTCGCGCAACAGCTCCCCGAGCGCGATTGCCAGCGCGCGAGCATCGTCCGCCGGCACGATCCTGCCCGTCTCGCCGTCGTCGACAAGTCGGCCCATGCCGCCGACCGGGGTGACCACGCAGGCAAGGCCGTGTCCCATGGCCTGCAGCAGGGCCATCGGGAGACCTTCGGCACGCGAGGGAAGGCAGAAGATGCTTGACTCGTGCAGCACCTGGTGGACACGTTCAGTGTCTAACCATCCCGGGATGTGCACGTGCTCGGGATGCGGCAGGTGCGAAGCCACGGCACGAGTGCGTTCGACCTCGCCGTCTCCGGCCAGCACGAAGTCGGCGTCGAGGCCGTCGGCCTGTAGCTTTCCGATCGCCTGCAGCAGGACGTCGATGCCCTTGTGGCGCTCCAGGTGGCCGAGGAACAGCACCTGCCTTGACGTTGGATCTGTCGCGACGCCGCAGACCAGCGTCGCCGGGTTCTCCAGGATCCTCACGTCGGCGCGGGGCTCCAGATCACGGAGGGTGTGCTCGACGGTCTCGTTCAGCACGATCACCGTGTCCGCCCGCTGCAGTGCTCTGGAGACGCGGGCCCGTCGCCAGCTTGATCCGTTGGCGACATAGACGGCGAACTCGCCTCCATGGATGTGCACCACGAGCGGCCGCCGCAGCCGATGCGCTGCCGAGATGACGAGCGACTTGCGCAGGAAGCTCCCGTAGGAAGCGGAATGGACGTGGACCAGGGAGTGCGGCACGGCGAGGATGCATACCGCGGCGCGAGCGACTCCGGCGATGCCGACCACAAGTCGCTTTGCCGGCCCGCCATCGCAGGACGTGTTGATCACTCTCGAGGGCCGGCCCTGCCGCCGAGCCCAGTCGTCGATGGCGCGCATGACGTCGGCGATACCGCCGGATCCACGCGCCGGACCCACTTGGATCAGGACCCGCTCGCTTGCCGCGTACCTGGAGTTCACAATGGGGAGGATACTACCGATTGCCCGTGCTACTGTCATTCAGCCAACGGATCTCGGCGCCGAGAACGCTCCCTGCGGGAACGCGTCTAACGCTCGTTTGCTGGCACGAAGGCCCGCCGCACGCCCTGCCGAGCGGCGCTACATCATCGGCCAGCTGCTCGGACGGTTCCTCGGGCAGAGTGTGCCTGTCTGCGCCTAGCACGAGCATAGTACGACGATCACCGTCGCAGAGTGCCCGGGCATCGTCGTCGTCCCTGATCGCCTGTTGGCCTTAGCGCTTTCGCGGTGGCTCACGTCGCCCGCCTACCCTCCGAGGCGATCGACTGATCTGATGCGGGCGCTTTCCCGGACCAGCGCGCGCGCTTTCGAGCGGTTCCGGCCATTCTCCGTCCGAACCGCCGGTCCTTCTGCGGATCCGTGCGTCGCGATTCCGATGGACCTCCTCAGCAGCGCGTTCTTCATGCTCACCAGCACGAAGAACTGGTCGGCGAGGCTCGCGACGTTCGCGGTCGTTTCCCAGACGAGGCCTACCTCGCCAACCGCGAGGGGTTCTTTGATGTGCCCGTGGTGAATCGGTACGCGAAAGTGGTGTGGGCCGCTCTGCCAAGCCTGAACCACCGATCACCCCCCTTCAGGCCGGCCTGACCAGCGCCGGAAGGCTTCCGCCGACCTCCATTCGCTTGCGTCCGCCAAGCGGCGGCGACGCTTAGGTAGGCCGGGCAGGCAGGCACGGGAACAGGCGGCCGAGGAGCGTTCACGCCGCGGGCAGGAAGCAGCAGTCGGACGGAATGCCCATGATCGCTTGGGCCATGCGAAGCGTGATCACGTCGTTGTGCATCGGGGCCTCGAGCAGACGGTGCGGTTGACACCGTCGGCGTCGGCTTCTCTGCTTTGCTTTCCTTGGACACGGTCGGATTCGTGGAATCAATCATCTAGGATAGACTCATGGGCGGAACGAGCCCGCGACCAGAAGGAGCGCCGCCTTGGAGCCCTCGAAGCCTGCCCCGAATAAGCCCAAGTCGGCAGAGCTCAACCCCGGCCCGGGGTTCCGTATCAAGCTCTCCTTCGAAC
>Ga0209748_1001154_pt1 | contig 13133 bp, 9 predicted proteins | sample BarGraIncu00421A_FD_185490 | JGI IMG/M metagenome (GOLD analysis project Ga0209748, IMG submission 185490) | Arctic peat soil microbial communities from Barrow, Alaska - Barrow Graham LP Incubations 004-21A (SPAdes) (version 2) | ecosystem: Environmental > Terrestrial > Soil > Wetlands > Peat... | reverse complement strand
TGGAGGTTAAAGGTCAGATGCTGTGTGATGCAGCACTTCTGTCTGTAAAAGTAGCGGGTGCTGAGACAGCTGGATTGTACGATCTCAAGATGGAAAATGCTGCCATAATTCGTAAAGCAGCACACGATCTGATGGTCCAGAATCATTCTCTCGATGCGTTTGGCTTTGAATATGTTGAATATTATAAGATTATAAGAGACCTTATTGAAGAATATCGTCTCCTGTTCATAGACTGGGTGGCGGGATTTGACAAATGGGATTATATAATTGATCGTTGGGGACTGTTTAATCCTCCGGGTGTCGGTCCATTCGATAAAGACCCGGACGATGATATACCCTTTCATGGTTTTGAAGAGGATCCCGGAGAATGATTTGAGCGCCATCTTTTTTTGCCACCAAGACACTAAGGCACAAAGGTTCACAAAGAGCTATCCCCTTGCACCTTGCACCATGCAGCTCACACCGTCTTCCTCTGAGCTCTGAGCTATTTTTATGCCTCACACCTAAAAGATATATCTGAAGAGATTTTTGAAAGTGTTCAATATACTTGTTTGTTCACGTTACGTGAACATTTGTATAAATTGAACAGAATTGTTTTGTTTTTTTCAGAAATGTTCAATATATTTGTTTGTTCACGTTGCTTGAACATATTAATGTTTTGAACAAAATGAAAGAAAACATAATATATACAGCGATAGATGAGATACTTAAAGAACATAACATCAATGCTTTTTGGGAGAATCCTGCTGTCCACGAAATTGATGGAATTCTGACAATAGATTATAAGGGTAACAAGCAAAAGTTGTATGTGGAAGTAAAAAAAGAAATCAGGAACTTCCAGCTTAATAATTTATTTAAGCTGGCGGAGAAATATAAACCATTTTTAGTGATAGCGGAAAATCTGTTCCCCGATATCAGGAATATCCTGCATGACCACGGCATAGGTTTCATAGACCTCAAGGGGAATATTAATATTGAAACAAAAAAAATACTTATTAAAATTGAAGATAAGAGAAATAAGCGAATTCAACAGGAGAAATATGGAAGAGCTTTTACAAAAGCCGGGCTTAAAGTAATTCTACTATTCTTATTGGATGGGGAAAAAGTAAATAATACATACCGGGAAATTGCAAAGGAAGGTGGCATTGCTATCGGTAATGTTAAACTAATACTGGAAGGACTAATTAAAGAGGGATATGCTCTCCGGAAGAATGAAAAGGAGCTGAAGTTGGTCAATAAGAAAGAATTACTTCAAAAATGGGTCACTGCATATAATGAAAAACTGAAACCAGGTCTGCTTCTTGGTAATTTCAAGTTTTTAAACCAGAATGATTTTAACAACTGGAAGAATTTGAATATTGATTTTACAAAGACTTTATGGGGAGGTGAAGCTGCGGGTAATATCTTAACAGGGTATCTTATCCCAGAAATATTAACCCTGTATACGGAAGAGAAAAAGCTGGATATTGTAAAGAATTATCGATTAATACCTGATATTGAGGGTAATATTAAAGTTTTTAAAAAATTCTGGCACCTGGAAGACAATAAAAATCTAATTCCATACTTAATTGCTTATGCAGACCTGATTAGTACAAATAACAGACGATGCATCGAAACAGCACAGAAAATTTATGAACAATATCTTACAAATACCATTAAATAAAATGCGGCAGAAAGGTAATTACAAAGAGTTACTTGAAGATGAATCCAATACCCTGATCGACCTGTTAGCCAGTGAATCCGATAAAACAATCGATTTCTCAAAAGGCATTATTTCTCATATTCTGGCTGGCATAAACGAAATGATAAAATAAATAAATTTGTCAATTATCCGAATATCTGAGTCCACAAAGATCTCCCCATATGTTCGGAGCAATAATTCCGATAAATACAAAGGAAACCTTGTCGCTGAATTAAGCAAACGGAAGATTTATATAAGTCAGAGAGGGAATTCGGTGAGATTTTCGCCACATCTGCATATTTCGGAGAATGATATTGAAAGGCTTTTAGAAAGGCTGAAAGAGTTATTAAAATAATGAACCGCGTATCGTACGCCACATGCCGCATACCCTTTTTGGATGACTTTGGACCTCAGCCATTAGATAATCAGAAACGGTTGATACTTCTTGAAATCATTGAAGATCGCAACAATCAAAAATCGATGATCATTTATGGTAAGGATTTCATTATTGAAATGAATTTTGTAAGACCGACCATCAATGCTCTGAATGGGGAGCTCTGTAACTGGACACTTTGCGATTTGTTCTTCCAAAATAAATTTTGGGCATAATTAAATATCTAATTTTGATGCAAATAAAGTCTTATGTCACGATTGTTTAGTTAGATGCCGGCTGATTCAGTGTTACTGAACGGGAAACAATTAAAGTGGATAATTTAATTAATAATTTCAAATCCAATTGACCTAAGATATCCGTAAACAGGATCATAAAATAAAGAATCCCTAGTAGGATCATCTGCATCCCCCAATGGGACAACTATTACCATTCCTTGTCGAGCCCTGGTTAGTAGAACACGATATGCATTTTTAAGATATAATTGTCGTTCTTTTTTTCTGATCTGATTCCAATGATCTCCAACAAAAGACCTAAATTCCCAACCTTTATCTGAGAATCTAAAATCAGCATCCCAGGTAACACAAACCCAGTCAAGTTCTAAGCCTTGAATGTCAAATTCTGTCGCTACTGATTCAAGGTAATATGATGATCTGACGTCTTTTTTACTATCAAGGAACCAATGGATAGGATCCATAGGAGATCTGACATCGATTGAATGTGGTTTTAAACGTTCTGCTTGTGAAGACACTACAATTCCGTATCGTTCAGAACCTCGTGCATGATTCTTTAGCCATTCTTTCGCCTTCTTGAGATCTCGAGTTATAGCAATAGGGTATTTTGATTTTATCTTATCTAACGTTTTTTTTGCATCTTCTACTTCAAGATCGAGAATTTGCTTAACAAGTTGTGAAACATGTTCAGCACGGAAGGACCTCATTGATACGGCAAGGTGTAGATTCTCATCATAAACCACATCTGGTCTATTTGATAAGTTTTTTAGAATTTCGCCTGCACCATACTCACTATCGGTCAACCTGGGAGAAATATAAATGTGCCATTTTGGAAATGATTGATTAAGTGATTCAATCCATTCCGTAATGCCGGCTTCCCCTGTATTGATTTCTTGTCCTCCACCTACTAGACAAACAATTACAGCCCACTCTTTATGGCGATCAAGACATGAAATCAAGAACTCAGGTTCAGATTTATTAAAATCAGGAAAGTCTTTTTTCCATTTCATAAAATTAGTCGTTTGCTCAAGGTTCCATGCACGTTGAGCTTCGTCGAAAAGTGCTACACGTTCAATTGGTGGTGCAGCCATATCTTTTAGACACTCATCCCTAAAATTGTGTACGTTTTGTATAAAAAGCTTCACTTCGCGGAAGGCGTCTCCTTTCCTTTGTTTTATTCCAATCTCTTTTCCATGGCTAACCCTATCTCTGGCAAGGGCTTCGCGCAAAATGTTAACAAGGGGCCCATTCCCGGAAAGAAATACACTATGAAGTTCGGAAGATTTATCAATATTAGTTGTTGCTATGTTTAAACCGACAAGTGTTTTTCCGGCGCCAGGAACACCAGTTAAAAAACATATTGATTTATGTTTTTCGTTTTTAGATTTTTGTATTATAGCTTTAACTGCATCTGATGTTAAACTTAGATTAATAGCACTTGCATCACTCCTAGATATCTCTGAAACAGAATGTCCGGCATATAAGGCCATTGCTGCCTCAATTATAGTTGGAGTTGGACTATACCTTCCATTTTCCCAATCAGTTTTAATTATACTCTCTTCATCTTCGTCGATTAAGAGAACTTGATCAATAACATTTCCGATTATTTCCTTGTTGCATTTAACTGGAGTCAGAATTTTATCTTCAGATGTTGTGAAAGAAATAAATGTTTCAGAATTATTAGCTTCTGTTGAAATAAGAATTGGAGCAATAAATACATCATGGCTAGTCTCATGGAAGTTCTTTAAATCTAGTGCATAATCCCATACCTGATCAATAGCATGCAATGGAAATTCTGTTTCCCCAACTTTAAATTCGAGTATGAATATTACTGATTTGATTAAAAGAAGTACATCGATTCTTTGGCCCATTCTTGGAATGGAATATTCGAAATAAATGCCTCCTTTATATTTAGGTAGAACCTTTTGCAAAATTCTAATTTCCTCCCGCCATGCACTTTTCTGACTTACCTCATCTGCAAATTTACTTAGTATAGCCATTTTCCCAATAATCTCTTCAGGTTTGGTTAAATTGAAGTTTTCAATTGTATCGCTATAGTAAGACCTGTTCATTAATTTTATTTTAGGTAATAAATGTTCATTTTTCCATCTTCTCCCTGAAATACTCCTCAGTTTCTTTATCCGTAAAATACACATAACACCCTTTCATCCCTCTGGTAAGAAGGACTCTGTATACATTTTTCATATATGTCTCGAAATTCGAAGGGTCTTTTCTTAAAGTCGGGTCTTTAGTTGCAGCCATATCCCCGCAAAGTGAATCAGTTTCGGGATTATACTTAAGATCAAGTCCAATTATTACGCCTATATAATCAAATTCGAATCCCTGAGCAGTATAGATACATCCAACCTGTCTGAACCCGTTAGGTTTGTAAGCCCACTGATACCAGACCGGGTATTCCCCCACAGCATGTTCCCCTTTTGTCTCCCAGGGCATTTCGAAATCACCGATTTTAACGTCATTAACAAGTGTCCCATCGGGTCTGGGGTCATGCCAGGGCCAGCAGTAACCTGCTACCAGCCTTGCTGAATTAGGTTTTTCAAGTTCTTTCTTTTTCAGCTCATTATATAGTTCGGAAGGTGAGTTGAATATCTTAAATTCGAATATCTCGTTCTTTCTCAAAATCCTGCCTTTATCAGTATATCCGAGTACTGACTCAATCCATTCCAGGTAGTTATTAGATCCCATACAACGAAACTGAGATAAAAGCTCTACTTCTTCAACAGTTGCGCTGAATTTCTTTGCAGAATCCCGTATAAATATTGAATTACCGATCTCCTGGTGCCTTACCCTCTGCTTATCATCTATAAAGAATACAGTAGTTTTAGCACAACGGATCAACTGGTCGACCATAGGCATATCTGATCTGTCAGCAGCCCTCATGTGCTGATAAACATTACTTGTTTCTATTCTGTGAGCTTCATCAATAAGCAGGACATCGAGACAGTTTTCTTCCATCCTTGAGGGTGTAAGAGAATAAGGACTCACAAAAATATTTTTGCCTGCTGTTCCTACCCATGCCTGCAACCCGTCGCGGAATGGTTTGGATTTTGATGCCAGAAGAACCTTCTTCTTTTTTGCAGCTACTTCTGCAAGGATGTTTAATGCGATCAGTGACTTGCCTGTACCAGGTCCACCTTTAACAAGGATTACCGATTTTTCTTTCTTTGATTCAGCTCTTCGGATCTTTGCCCAGATGAGATTTTTTGCAACCAGCTGTTCATTGAGAAGCGAAAATGTTGCCTGGTTCTTTATTATCCCCTGAACATTATCAAGCAGCTTTTTTGAAGGTCTGATCCGGCTCAGCATGAACCTGTTGTATACTTCGGTTCCCTTACCAGAATTCAGAAGTCCTTTAATCTTTTCGGCCAGTATAACAACGTCCTCACGACAGTAAATTGGATAATCACTAAGAATTTTTTCATAAATATTATTAAAGAGACCCGATCTGTCGGTGTTGCTGTAATTATGACAGTAGGAGCAGCTTGTGAGAGTGAGCGCAGGTTCTTTTTCAAATTCTTCCACGAAATCCAGCAGGTAGTTATGGTATCCTTTTATCTGTTGCGATGGATGAGGAACCACTCTCATCCCTCCTCCGGTAAAAGTCTCAACAAAATTGCCTTCCGTCTCAAGGGCTGTTACATTAGTCCATTGTTTAAGCTCGACAAGAAAGACATTATCTGTACCTGAAGAGTCTTTGCCAAACATCAGGCAGTCAATCCGGCTCTGGTTATAGGGTACCTGGTACTCAAGAGCTATGTGACTATCAATTATACCGGCAATTTCGATCAGATCTTTTACCCGGCTCAGGGAATTTTGAAAAGAAAGAAGTTCAGATGGTTGTACTTTATGTCCGAAATTACTGAGAAATGCCTCATTCATAATATCAGAGATCCTGTTGTAAAGGACATCCTGTCTGAATTGTTCCGATGAGTTGCTGTAAATAATCATTTTTTACAGCTCGTTATATTTCTTCGCCGTCCCCTTCGATTTCTCCACCGGGTATTTCTCACCATTCCTCTTTATCTTTTCGAGAACAATCTCTTTAACATCGAAACCATGTTTCCCTGCCAGTAACAGACTAAAAGTAAACACATCAGCCAGTTCTTCCTTAAGCTTATCTCTGTTAGCCAGTTCCGATTCTTCAGTTGTTTTCCACAGAAAGAGCTCGTTCAACTCAGCAGCCTCAATTGAGATGGCAAGAGCCAGATCTTTTGTATTGTGAAACTGGTTCCAGTTGCGGGCATCACGGAACTTAACAAGTTCGTCTATAAGTAATTGAATGTCGTTCATTGGTTCTACATTGAATTACTAAGTTAGTAAATTAATAATTGAGGGATTACTCCATATTATGGTTAAGTGTATTTCAGGAATAATTTAATATGATCAGTTTTCTCAGCTGCAAACTGCGTAACTAACGACCAGAATTAACAGAGGACAGGGAGATCAGGATTTTAATTACTTTTATAATTATAAGATTATGATATCGGTTTATAATCATGAAAAAATTTAAACATATGAGCAAGTCTGACACCGTTTCTGGTAAAAGCACTGAAAAAACTTCTGGACAATATGAAAACCGTCGTTCATTTCTGAAGAAAGCATGCGCTGCTACAATTACTATCGCCGGATCTGATTTTATTCTCCCGGCCCGACAGGAATCAGATTACTGGCAAGGTAACAATAAAGCTATGCCCTGGTACCGGCGAATTACCAGATGGGGGCAGACAAATATAACAGAAACTGATCCTGCCACTTACGATATTAAGTGGTGGAGAAGCTATTGGAATCGAACTCATATCGGGGGCATAATTGTTAATGCTGGGGGTATAGTTGCTTATTATCCCAGCAAGATACCTCTTCATCGTCAGGCGGAACTACTGGGGGTACGTGATTTATTTGGAGAACTTTGCAGGAGTGCCCATGAGGATGGTCTGGCTGTTTTTGCCAGGATGGACTCAAACCGTGCACATGAAGAGTTTTACAATGCTCATCCCGACTGGTTTGCGGTTGATAAATCGGGGAAACCGTATAAAGCCGGTGACCTGTTTATAACTTGCATAAACAGCCCTTATTATAATGATCATATTCCTTCTGTTATTAAAGAGATCATAGAACTGTATCATCCTGAAGGCTTTACTGATAACAGCTGGAGTGGTCTGGGTCGTGATTCGATCTGTTATTGTGATAATTGCCGGAAAAGATTCCGGGAAAAGCACGGAATGAAGATACCTCCTGAAGCAGACTGGGATGATAAAGCTTACAGGCAATGGATACGATGGAATTATAATCGCCGGCTTGAAATATGGGATCTGAATAACCAGATATCAAAATCGTCTGGAGGAAAAGACTGCATCTGGGCAGGAATGAATAGCAGTTCGGTAAGCAGCCAGAGCAAAAGCTTCAGAGATTTTAAGGAGATTTGTGCCAGAGCTGAGATAATTATGCTTGACAGCCAGGCCAGAAATGATGCTGAAGGATTTCAACAGAACGGGATCTCCGGTAAGATGATACACAGCCTGCTTGGATGGGAAAAACTTATTCCTGAAAGTATGGCAATGTACCAGGCTGGACGACCTACTTTCCGTCTGTCATCCAAACCTGTGAATGAAGCAAGGATGTGGATGACCGAAGGAATTGCAGGAGGTTTGCAGCCATGGTGGCATCATATCGGAGCTTACCATGAGGATAGACGTATGTATAAAACGGCTGCACCGGTAATGTCCTGGCATAAAACAAATGAAGAATATCTTATTAACAGGCATCCCATAAGTAATGTAGGTGTAGTCTGGTCACAGCAGAACATGGATTTCTATGGTCGCGATGCAACAGAACAGCTGGTCGACCTTCCCTGGCGCGGGATAACGCAGGCTCTTATCCGGTCACGAATCCCTTTTCTTCCGGTTCATGCCGACCATATTGAGAGAGATGCGGATAAATTCTCGCTGTTGATTCTTCCAAATCTGGGTGTTATGACTGACGATCAGGTGTCTTCTGTAAAGAGATACGTTGCAGGTGGGGGTAATCTTTTGGCTACAGGTGAAAGTAGCTTATACGATCAGTGGGGTGATCCCAGATCCGATTATGCACTGTCCGACCTTTTTGGTGCACATATCTCCGGAAAAGTTCCGGCTCTGTCGGAAGATAAAAATGCCAGACGGATTCAGGAAACAGCTCATACTTATCTGAGAATTTTTCCTGAAATCCGAAGCAGGATCGATGGTCCCCACAATAGTCTGGAACCTCCCGCAAGCGGAGTACGTCATCCTGTTTTCAAAGGCTTTGAAGAAACCGATATACTGGGCTTTGGAGGAATGCTGAATCCACTTAAAACCGACAAAGGGACAGAAGTTATGATGACCTTTATTCCTGCCTTTCCCATTTATCCACCTGAAACCTCCTGGATGCGGATTCCAAAAACCGATGTTCCGGGCCTGATACTTAATAAATCAGGACAAGGTAGCCGGGTAGCATTCTTACCGGCTGATATCGACAGACAATTCAGCCGGTACAACCTTCCGGACCATGGCAATCTTCTGGCAAACATTATACGCTGGACTTCGAAGGATGAGTTCCCCCTGTCAGTTGACGGCCCCGGTTTGATAGATTGTCATATTTACAGACAGGGAAAACATCTGGTTTTACATATTGTTAATCTTACCAATTCCGGATCATGGCGTCAGCCTGTCGATGAACTGGTACCTGTCGGTCCGCTGAATATCAGAGTGCGGATCCCGGTAGGCATTACCGGTAACGACATCAGTTTGCTTGTGTCAGGCAAAAAGCTTACGGCTGCTGTCAATGAAGGATGGAGCAGATTTGAGATCAGCACTATCCTGGATCATGAAGTAGCTATTATACTTTAAATCAGGTATGATTAACTCTTTCTATTCTGACCAGTTTCAGCATCCTGATTTATAAGCTGATTCCGGCAGACTATGATCAGGGCCACGGCATTTTCCACTTCACAAGATTACATTTTGATATTTCTGATGCTTTTTATTGTGCCAAAAGGTGTATCTAAAAGTGATGCTTCCATGGTATAATTTCCTTCTTTCAGATCAGTATCAATTACAAAAGAAAGTTTATTCTGCCCAAAAGCAGAAATAGTAATTTCCTGTGTATTTTCCTGAACAACTGTTTCGTTTTTCAGTAACCTTAACCTGATTTTACCCTGCCAGTCTTTACCAAGGTCGTTTATTACAGTTATTGGAATGTCCCGAAGGACATTTATTTTTACTGTATCGTCCCAGAAATCAATCATTAAACCAATTGGAGCGAATGCATCCCGTACATAATTATAGAACTGAGGTTCCCATTTCAGGTTCTTCAGATCAATCCAGTTGTCGCATGTCTGACCATCAGGCCTGTCATAACCAAGTCCTGTAAAAAGCATTACTCCGGCAGCTTTTCTGTGGCAGCGCCAGAATTCAGTTTCGGCAGCAATGTATTGTGCAGATAATTTCCAACGTTCGTGTGCCGTTGCGTTCTTACCCAGAAGATTTTCATAAAGATCCCGGGTAAGTGTTGTAGGGTTGCCGTCACGGTTTAGCCAAAGCCATCCATATTCATTAATAATTACAGGATATGTTCCGGGGTTTCTGACAGCATTGCCTTCAGGAATTATGCTTGCTTTGGCAATATCTTTAAGTTTAAAATGAGCATCATAAAAATGATAAGGATGCGACTCAAAAATATCACTTCCGGAACGAAAAGTACTGTAGCTGTTATCCCAGCTTCTATCGGATAAATCAAGAGTTCTGACTCTGGCAATAGCTGTATCAATGTAAGGTTTTGATAACTGAGTCTCGTTGCTGGCATCCCAGATAACCACTGATGGATGATTCCAGCGCTCCTGCATCCATTCTTTGTACTCAATAGTCAGTTCATCACTGTTTAAGTTTTTTATCCATTTATTCCAGTTTGTACCTCCGTACCAGATCGGGAATTCATCCTGAATCATGAACCCTTCTTCATCGGCAATATTGTACCATTCCTCCGGAGGAAAACCAATACAGTTCCGATAGGAATTCCAGTACATATCGTTTTTAAACTTCTGATGCAATTTTCGCACCCAGTCGTAGTCCCAGGGTAGATTTCCACAAAGTGGATCTTCAAAAAAACGATACAGTGAAATGTTTGTGCCTCTTAAGAAACAGGGTATCCCATTCAACACTGCCTGATGAGTAATTGAATCAAAACGAAGCTCACGCATTCCAAAACGGGTTTTGTAAGTATCACCATCAGTTCTCATTTCCAATGTATATAAAAATGGTGTTTCGGGCGACCAGAACGTACAATTTTTTATCGGTATTTCAAAGTCAATTGTCCTTGAACTTTCAGCATTCAATATAATCTTACCGGTCTTGAATTCTCCGGCAATGATTCCGGTTTTTGCCTCTCTGATAACACATGAAATTTCTGAAGAAGCGGCTATACCTGTGTTGTACAGAATTGTTTGAATCCGCGCTGATTTTTTCTTAATGTCAGGTGCTACCTGAACATTCCGGATATAAGGTGTTCCGCTTAAAATCAGATCGACATTATCGAAGATTCCGGATATATAGTGTTTCTTTTCATAATCAAAACCATCAGGTATATCCTGAGGCAATGAATTCCTGCATGAACCCACTGCAATAATCAATTCATTCTCTCCTTTAAGGAGTGATTTCTTTAAATCGAAATATCCGGGCGTAAAACAGGGCAAATGCTCACCGATATAAGTTCCATTCAAATAAACTCTTGTACCAAACATAGCTTTCCCGACCTTTAAAATAGCAATTTCAGGAATACTCCGGGTTATATTAAAAGTGCGATGATACCAATAGGTCTCACGAAGACTATCCTGCTGATGATAAAATAAGTCCAGGTTTTTATCAATGGAAAACCTGTCAGCAACGGCTGGTGCAGCATTAACAAAAGCCGGTTGTGCCAGAGAAATCAGACCCGGGACAGGAATGGTACGATCAAATTTTGTTGGTACAACATCTTTCTTACCATCCGTTATCTGCCATATTCCGTTAAGGGAAATGGTGTTTCTTTTGTCTGAACTATGTTTACATTCTGCAAACACTATTGTGCTGAGCAACAAAATAAGAAAGAGAACTCTTTTTTTCATAATTAATAACTTATTTGAAAACTTTACAAACCATGATTAAAGATACAATTTCATTATTGTCTGATATATCAATATTTGGATAATCGATTAAATAATATTTAAGATTACTCACCAATTCGCTTGATTTTATCTAACTTGTAGTGGGATATCAATTATTTATTACCTTAATCAGATTCAATAAGTATGAAAGAGACAATACGTTTTGAACTTAATGGTAAAAAAATAGAGCCACAGGAACTTTCCGGGATGAAGAGGCGAGACTTTTTTAAACTTCTCGGTGGTGGCATTTTCATTTTTTTTCAGCCATGGGATCCTTTTGAACTTTTTAATTTACAAACCCAGCAGCGAAGATCTCTGCCAACAGAATTCAATGCTTTCCTCCAGATTGCCGAAGATGGCATGATAAATTGTTATACAGGTAAAATCGAAATGGGGCAGGGAGCCATTACGTCGCTGGCACAGATAATGGCCGATGAGATCGAGGTGCCGTTTGAGAAGGTAAAGATGGTTATGGGTGATACCGATCTTTGCCCATGGGATGGCGGGACAAACGGTTCTCAGACAATCCGTTCATTCAGTCCGAAGATGAGGGTTGCTGCTGCGGAAGCAAAAGCTGTTCTGTTGCAACTGGGTTCTGACTATATGCATGTTCCCGTTTCACAGCTCGAGGTGAGGAATGGCATTATCACGGATACTAAAAACAATACCAGCAAAGTCAGTTATGGTGAATTAGCCAAAGGGAAAAAAATTGAAAAACACCTTGAAGGGAAACCAGAATTAAAGGATCATACAAAATTCCAATATGTAGGGAAACCATATTTGCACCAGGATGCCCGGCTCAAGGTCACCGGCGAAGCCAAATTTTCTGCTGATATTCAGCTGCCTGGTTTATTGCATGCACGGGTTCTCAGGCCTCCGTCACACGGTGCAAAATTCTTAACTGCCGATATTTCTGAAGCTGAAAAAATAAAAGGTGTAAAGGTAATACGCGATGGAGATTTCATTGCTGCAGTAAGTGATGACCGGGATAAGGCTGACCAGGCGATTGTAAAAATAAAAGCTGAATACTCATTCGATGAGATCATGGTAGATGATAAATCAATATTTGACCGCATATTGAAAGCTGATTCAAAAGCTAATATTGTTGGAAGCAATGGAGATATTGAAGCAGGCAGAAAAATTCTGATATACTGGCAGAGTCGGAATTTTATAATAGTTATGTGGCTCATGCACCAATGGAGCCTCATGCAGCAACAGCTCTGATTGAAGGCGATAAAATCACTTTATGGGTTTCAAATCAGGGACCTTACCGGACGCAGGAAACAATTGCCAGGGAGATGAATTTTCCTCTCGAAAAGGTCAGAATAATAACACCTTTCGTGGGAGGTGGCTTTGGTGGCAAGTCAGCCCATTTACAGGCTGTAGAAGCTGCAAAGCTTGCAAAGCTCACCGGGAAACCCGTTGTGGTAGCCTGGACACGGCAGGAGGAGTTCTTTTACGATACATTCCGGCCGGCAGCTGTTGTGAAGATCACATCGGGTATGGATAAATCGGGAAGACTGACATTCTGGGACTATAATACATATTATGCCGGGTCAAGGGGCTCTGAAACGATCTATGATGTTCCGGATGCAAGAACTACCAACTACAGCGGAGGATCAGTTCATCCCTTTGGCACAGGAGCCTGGCGCG
>Ga0209748_1001153_pt1 | contig 13135 bp, 16 predicted proteins | sample BarGraIncu00421A_FD_185490 | JGI IMG/M metagenome (GOLD analysis project Ga0209748, IMG submission 185490) | Arctic peat soil microbial communities from Barrow, Alaska - Barrow Graham LP Incubations 004-21A (SPAdes) (version 2) | ecosystem: Environmental > Terrestrial > Soil > Wetlands > Peat... | reverse complement strand
AGGGCATAATCCAGATAATAATCGAAAAACCTCATCCATAAAACTAAATCATGAACATCGTAAAATATTGACAAGCGCAGAAGTCAATTTTTATGTTTAATTTTAAGTTTATGAATTAATCAGGTTAGATGAAATATATAAAAAATGGAAATACAACTCAGGACATGAGATATCAAAGATTGCTCAAGACAATTTATCTAATTTGACTGAAGAAGAATTTAAAATGCTTGAAAAACTAGAAACTTATATTATTTGGGCTGGCAGATATAATTTGCCCCGAAATGCAGACAAATATGTTAATGAGCAAAGTAGACTCTTTTTTGACTCCAAAGATTTTAAGACGATTAATGTTCTTTATGATAAAATAAGGGACATATTATTACAGACTTTCGAGGAAAATGAAAAAAAATAAACGGCTACTAACTCGGACGGTTTAATTAATTGCCTTTTGCAACCCGGACTATTTTATCTTCGCATTCAAAAGTCTATGAGAGAAGAATTTAACCCACTTATTAAAATTTGTAACACCCAGACTGTTCCTGCTGCCGAGACAGAGTCAATTGGGCTGCCGGCCGACGCTCAAGTTGTCATGGTTTTTGCACACCACCTTGACAACTTTATCGTGACATGACAAATCCTGCCCACTTATCGGGACCACGCCATCTGGACAGTTTCGTCGTGACACCAAACGTTCGTCCATCTATCGGGACTTTGCAAAAACACATGCCAACCCTGACACGGACGGCAACTCATTAAACCGCCGGGCCGTTAGCACATATATTTGAATCTGTGAGACTTAGCCCCTCACGCCGTAATAATAAAGTTTTATCGTGACAATATAAATTCAGCACATTTACCGGAACCTGCCATCGCACGACAGACAATTGGCCCGCCCGCTGACATCATAAACATCTGTTATTTATTTAACAATACAGCTCTTTACCGGGACTTTCCCCTCGCGCGACAAAATACATGTGCTAACAGCAAAGAGGGAAAACCAGATATGGGCAAATTAAAAATGTAGTATCTTTGTACAAACTATATGCGTCATGACCACAATTGAACTTAAAGATATCTTGATTCATAAGATTGCAGCAATCAATGACAAATCATTCCTTGCCGCAATGAATACAATTATTGATACTAAGTCAGAAAAACTCATCTATAAAACCACTCCTGAGCAAAGACAAAGGATTAAAGAGGGACAGGAACAATTTGCCAGAGGAGAGACCTTATCAAATGATCAAGTTGAAGAAGAGATAAATAAATGGCTAAGCGAAAAATAGTTTGGTCAGCTAAAGCAAAAATTGACCTTCTTCAAATTCTTGAGTATTTCTATATCCGCAACGGATCAAAGACCTATAGTGTAAAACTTAACTCAAAGATTCGCAGAGCAATCAGACTTTTAAGCAATCACGCATTTTTAGGACTCCAATCTGATGTTGAGAACGTTAGGGCTTTAGTTGAAGGTGATTATGCTATCTTTTATCAAGTCGATAAAGAGACAATAAGGATTACGACAATCTGGGACTGTAGACAAAATCCAGATAACCTAACCACTCCTAAATAACATACATGTGCTAACTCGGACGGTTTAATTAATTGGCTGTCGCCTTCGCCGATTGTCACATCCTGACAAATTAGAAACATCTGGACTGAATCGGCTTCGGCGGCCACGGTCGGCAGCCCGGACAGTTTAGCAATCAGCCCCAAAAGTCTATGCGAGTAAATATCAATCCATTTATTAAATTTTACGGCACCCGGACTGTTCCTGCTGCCGAGACAAAGTCAATAGAGCTGCCGGCCGACCTGCCTGCCGGCAGGTAGGTTTTTTGCTCGCCATCTGGACTATTTCATCATGACACGAAACTGCTCGTCCACTTATCGGGACTTGGTACCGTTTAGACAACTTCATCATGACACGGGGCTACTCATCCGTCTACCGGGACTGGCAAAAAACGCGGCACCTCGATCCGCCGGCTGGCGGAACGCCAACTCAATTAAACCGCCGGGCCGTTAGCCTTAACAAATCTCGTGCACACAAGACAAATTCGTTGACATTTATAGTATCTTTGCACCTATAATTAGATGACTATGTTAACAAAAGATAAAGTTAGAAAGACCATTGACAGGTTGCCCGAGAACTTCACTGTTGACCAGATAGTTGAAGAGCTCGTGATTCTTAATCGGATTGAGGAGGGACTTAAGGATATTGAAGAAGGGAAAGTCTTTACAACAGATCAAGTTAAGAAAGAACTTAAAACATGGTTAAAGTAATCTGGACTCAAAGATCACTTACTGATTTAAAGTCCATAGCTGAATATATTTCCCAAGATTCAATAAAATATGCCTCTCTAACAATCGAGAGACTAATAAATGTCACTACATTTCTTGAAACCAACCCAAGAATTGGCCGAATGGTCCCTGAAATGAGAAGACAAGACAAGATTCGAGAAATTATCTACGGCAACTATCGTATCATTTATAAGATTACTAGCACCCAGACTGTTCACATCTTGACAGTTCATCATTCCTCAAAACGGCTAAGACAGACTTCTCTACGAGGACTAAAATAAAATGCTAAGGCTAACTCGGACGGTTTAATTAATTGCCTTCCGCAGCCCGGACAGTTTCGTTCATAGCCCCCAAAGTCTATTAGATTGAACTTTAACCCACTTATTAAATCCTGTGGCACCTTGACTGTTTCGTCTCCCTGGACAAAGTCAATAGGGCTGCGGGCCGACGCTCGAAGTGTCATGGTTTTTGCAAACTCCACCTAGACTATTTCATCGTGACCCGAAACTCACACCCATCACCCGGACTTGGTACCGTCTGGACAGTTTCATCGTGACCCGTGACTCTCTTCCAGACTTGATCTAGAAACCAGCCAACCGCTAACTCAAGTTTGAGATCTTCAAGAGCAATACACTCAAAAGTTGTTTTGATTGGCTACCGAGACAGTAAATGCCACAAATAATTAATCAATTAGTAAAGAAGAAAATAGTTAAAAAATTAATTTGTATTAATTTTGTCGTTTGCCAAAAGTTTAAATACTAACAGTAATGAAATATAAAGGAATAACATACGACATTGGGACAGAATATACATTGAATATTTTAACGAGAGAAAATTTGAATGAAGATATGGTAAAGTCTGATATGGACGCAATTAAGAATAAGCTTAATTGTAATTCTATTAGGATTTATGGGAAGGAATCTAAACTTCTTCTTTTTGCTTCAGAAATAGCTCTTCAATATGGTTTAAATGTGTGGATTTCTCCAAGATTAATTGACGGTAATATTGAAAACACATTAACTTACTTAAAAAATATTGCAACAGAATTTGAATTGCTAAAATTAAAATATCCAACGCAGGAATTAATTTTAATTATTGGAGGAGAATTGACTATTGATATGAATAGTTTTGTTCAAGGAAATACAATTCAAGAACGAGTTGCAAACTTGGTAAAACCTCTTTTCTTTATAAAGAATGCCTTTGGAATTAAACCTAAATATCAAAAATCCTTTAACAAATTTTTAAAGGACGCAGTTTCTTTAGTGAAAAAGGAATTTTCTGGTAAGGTCACCTATGCAAGTGCAATGTGGGAAAAAGTAGATTGGGCAGATTTTGACTTTACGTCAATGAATCTGTATAAAGCATCGTTTAATAAGTCTTTTTTTAATCAAACATTAAAAAAATTACTGTCCGTAGGAAAACCAGTGATAATAACTGAATTTGGCTGTTGTTCATACAATGGTGCGGAAAACAAGGGACCGACAGGATACTCTGTTTTAGATTCAACAAAAACACCGCCCCTGTTTAAGGAAGTGTGTATTCGCAATGAAAAAGTACAAGCTGACTATATAGTTGATTTGCTTCAAACATTTAATAAAGAACAAGTAGCAGGTTCTTTCATTTTCGACTTTTATGCACAAAAGCTTTTATATAGTGATAATCCTGTTAATGATTATGATATGGCAAGTTTTAGTATTACAAAATCACTTGGTGATAATAAATGGGAACCTAAAGAATCATTTTATAAAATAGCAGATTATTATAGAGAAAATTAAAAGCAAACCGCTAACTCGGACGGTTTAATTAATTGCCTTTTGCAACCCGGACTACTTCTCGATCAACCCCTAAAGTTTTTGCACGCCATCTGGACAACTTTATTGTGACACCAAACGCTCGTCCACTTACCGGGACTTTGCAAAAACGCATGCCAACCCTGACATGGTCGGCAACTCAATTAAACCGCCGGGCCGTTATGGGCAATAGCGCTGATATTCAGCACATGCTAACAAGTCAATTTCGTAAACAATGACACATTACATCCATCTTGACAAATTCGACAATCAGCGCAACTAGCCTATAACGGATAAAAGCATATAACTCAATAATAATCAAGACAAATGAAAAAGTTAATAGTCTCAGTTTTAATAATTTTACTAGGTTTAAACATAAAAGCTGATATTGCACCTGATCCTATTCGTGCAAAGGGAATAACTGTTCTTCAACCAACAGATATAAAATTGACTTATGAAAAAGTCACTGTTGATTTGACACTTGACAGTTCATTTGTCCATTGCTACTTCAGACTACATAACGAAGGCAAGGCCAGGAAGATACAAATTGGCTACCCAAATATGAGCTATTATTCTAATAACAACCGACGTAATTTTAAATCTAACCCAATTAATGTATCTGAGAATGGCAAAAAAATAGATAATATCAATTTCTATATCCCCGATTCTATAAATCTGCGTAATAATGACAATAATAATAAACCCTGGTATTTGTGGGATACCAATTTTGATGAGAATGAAACAAGAGTAATAGTTGTAACATATTCATTACCTCAGGGAATAGTTAAAAATAATCTTTATTATAAGTTTGAGTATCTTTTAAGCACAGGTGCAGGATGGAAAGGCGTAATTGATACAGAAGAGATAATCGTTAATTTAAAGAATTTTGACAAGGACCTTATATTAAAAACTTTCCCAGCCAATTTTACTTCAACAGGTAATCAGATAGTTTGGAAATTGCATAATATTGAACCGACTTCAATGGATGATATTACAATCAGTTATGAAAAGAAGAAAGGCCAATACGGAGAGCGACTGAAACTAGTTCGTTATCCTCCAGTTGTGTTTAATAATAAAACTATCTTAAGTTATGATATCCGTAAAAGAAATAGCATAGATAATCTAAAAGCCGATGAAATAGCATCAATTTCTGTCCTAAAACCTGCCGATTCAGCCAAGATAAAACTTCCTCACGTTGATTATTCAAATGGCCTTGTTTTAATCTACAGCAAAAGATATGCTATTAACAAGTTATCAGAGATGATTAAACTAAAATTTCCCGATTTGGCTGATGATTTAAAATCCAATTCTGTTCCATATTTTGAAGATAACTATTCACTAGTCTTAAATGATAAGATTATAAAGAAAATTAATATGACTGGGGCGATTATGAGCATAGATAAGAACTCCATTTTGGATATCTCATTGAAAAAATTGGGGAATAACCATAAAGAGATTGATATCAGACTAAAATAACTGCCCATAACTCGGACGGTTTAATTAATTGGCTTCAGCCTTCGCCGCCTGTTACAAACCTAAAAATTGTAAATCTGGACTGAGGCGGCTTCGGCTGGCACAGTCGGCAGCCCGGACTACTTCGTAATTCGCCCCCAAAGTCAATGAGATTTAACTTTAACCCACTTATAAAATCCTGTGACACCTTGACTGTTTCGTCTCCCGGGACAGAGTCAATAGGGCTTCGGGCCCTCGCGCCTTATTTAATATGTTTCGCCATGACAAGATAGTTTCTGCACTTATACCGGGACCTGCCCCTCGCTCGATTGACAATTTGCCTTCCCGCCGCCATCAGAAAGCTACTGTTATAAAATTAACAATACTGCTTTTTACCGGGACTCTGCCATCGCGCGACGAATAAATACTTGTACTAACAGCAATCTATTTAATCTTGTTATAGATAATAAATCTTGATACTTTTACGACGTGATTAAAATGAATAGAAAAATTTAAAAATTCGATACAATGAAAGAAAAAGACAAATTAATCAAGGCGTATAGCGGGACTGAAGGCTTGGTGCATATTCTGAAAGATAAATTAGAACAAAATGGGATTCCTGCAACTATTCGAAATGACTCAGGTGATAGTTTCTTTAGTGGCACTCCAATTGCTATTGACCTTTATATTCGACAACTTGACATTAAAAAAGCAGAACCCATTATTCAGGAATTTGTTAAGAAAAACTAACTTATCTTTAAATGCCATATGACCTGATAATTAATAAATTACTTGTGCTAACACGGACAATAAAGGTAAGTTGTTTGTCACAGTTTTTGCAAACCGCTCCTGCACGTAAGGCAAATCCGTAATGCTTGAACCGCGACCGCACCAGTACTCATTTACAGCATCCTACACCAGGACAAGTTCTCGGCCACTTAGTAAATTTGAACCGCGACGCTGCCAGTGTTCTATTAAATTTGTACCATGACTGCAAAAACTGCCCGGTGCAGTCGTCGGGTAACACAACCTCCCTTTATTGCCGGGCCGTTAGCTGCAACCCCTTACGATACTGTGTATTACAGATACCACTTTAAATCAATATTATGCCAATCCAATCCGACTCCCAATGAAAAAGAATAGCATCGTACTGGTAATATTAATAGTACTTTACAAACCAGTCAGCATTTGCAATAATTTTAATTATCAATCCTATTCTATGGATGACTCTCTGGAGATTGTAGAGAAAGTATATCTTCATATAGATCGAGATTGTTATTACGCGGGTGACGATATCTGGTTCAAAGCATATCTCATTGATGCTTCAGATAGGGTACTTTCTAATCATAGCAATAACTTGCATGTCGAACTGATTTCTCCCACTTCAAAAATAATTTATAGCCATATTATCCGACTGGATGAAGGATTAGGCAATGGGGATTTCTGGTTACCTGAAAATCTGAAATCAGGACGATATCGGCTAAGGGCCTATACCAACTACATGAGAAATTTCGATGATCAGTTATTCTTCAATAAAGATATTACAATTATTAACTCTTCAGATAAGATCGAAGTTTTCTCTGACAGTGTCAAATACATCAAAAACAAATTGGAGATAGCCTTTTTCCCTGAAGGTGGTTCATTAGTTGATTATGTTTCTTCAATTGTGGCCTTTAAAGCTGTGAATGCCCTTGGAGAAGGATGCGAAATATCTGGAGAGGTTTATTCTTCAACAGGAAAGTTAGTTACAACATTTAAAAGTACTCACCTGGGTATGGGAACTTTTTCACTTAATCCGGTTCCGGGATTAAATTATTATATTATTGCCAGGAACCTTAATGGGGATGAGGTAAAAAGTGAAATCCCAAAGAGTTTTTCAACAGGCTTTGCTTTAAATATATCAAGAAACGACAGCAATGATCTGGCTGTTACAATAAGAACAAACATGAAGACATTGCCTCAGATTCCTGACCACGATCTGACTCTGACAATTTCTGCCCGAAACATTTCTTACAAGGCTGCAGTTCTCAGGATGAACTCTCTGAGTAAACGTTACATTTTTCCAACTGAAGATATTCCTGAGGGTATTGCTGCTCTTACTTTATCTGGCCCTGATAAGCTTCCTCTTTGTGAAAGGTTGGTCTACATTCGAAAAAATGAAGATTATAGAGTAAATATAGAAACCAACAAAACGATATATAAACAGCGCGATTCTGTATCGTTAAAGATATCATTATCTGAAAATTCCGGAATTGCTCAGGAAGCCTATCTTTCGCTATCAGCAACTGAAAAGATCTCTTCTAATAGCTCTTCTAAGTTTCGGTCTACAATTTCTTCATGGTTTCTTCTTGAATCAGATGTCAGGGGACCAGTGGAAGACCCATCGTATTATTTTGATCCATCAAATTCAAACCGATTTGAAAATCTGGATCTGCTTTTACTTACACAGGGATGGCGTGATTTTGAATGGAAATATAAAAATTTGAATTTTCCCCCTGAAACCGGTTTCACGATTTCGGGAAGAATAAGAAAGACATTTGCCAATGTACCTTTAGAAAATTCTAAAGTCATTATTGCCTTATTAAGAAATGAAAATTCAATAATTTGTACTCTCCCTACAGATTCTTCTGGGATTTGATCTAAAAGGAGTCGACCTGACAGGTGATGCAAGATTGGTCGTAAGCGGTAAAGGGAAAAAAGAACATTTGCAGGGATGGCTGCTGATGGATTCTCTGAACTATTCACCGGCAGAGATCCGGGAAAAAACACTTAGTTCAAAGTTGCTACTAAATGATAATCATTTCTCGAAAGAGAACACCAAAGCTTTGATACAGGATGCGGAAATCAAGAAAACTATCAGGAAAAAATACAAACTTTCCGATACTATTAACCTTAATGAGGTACAAGTTGTTGCGCAACGTCACCAGAGTATACAGACATCTCACATAATTACTAGCCGCTCTCTGTATGGATCACCAGACAAGGAGCTTATTGTAACTCCTCAACTACAGAATGGTCAGAATTTCACATCATTGATTAATGGTCGGTTTACAGGAGTATGGATAATGCACCAACCGCAACCCTGGGAAGAAGATTCACAAATTCGAATCCGGGGAGCTAATGGCCAACCACTTTTCGTGCTTGATGGAATGAAAGTAAAGTTTGAAGATATAAACTCAATACCTACCAGTATTATTGACAGAATAGATGTTTTATATACAGGTGCTTCTTCTTCAATTTATGGAATGAATGGAGTAAACGGAGTAATTTCAGTAATTACTAAGACCGGCTTTACCTACACAGCCAGTCCGGTACTTTATTCAGCAAATATTAAATTTTCAGGTTATTATGAGCCACGCATCTTTTATAACCCAAAACATCATTCCACTTTGGAATCCGATAACAAACCTGATCTGCGTACTACTTTATTTTGGGAACCAAATATAAAAGTGGAAAACAGCAAGGATCTTTATTTGAATTATTTTAATGCAGATAATTCCTCAACGTTTAAAGTAATTGTTGAAGGTATTACAACAACCGGGATTCCGGTGACAAGCACGAAAGAATATGATATAAGATAAGCTATTCCTTGATTAGCTTTCTTCTAGCATTCATAGAATTTATAAGATGATAAAAACAATTTATTTAGAGACAATTAAGCCCCGATTGAATCAGAAATGATTTAAAAAAGCAGCAGCTAACTTGGACGGTTTAATTAATTGCCTTTTGCAACCCGGACAATTTTATCTTCGCATCCAAAAGTCTATGGGAGAAGAATTTAACCCACTTATAAAATTTTGTGGCACCCGGACTGATCCTGCTGCCGAGACAAAGTCAATAGGCTGCAGGCCGATGCTCAGTTGTCTTTGTTTTTGCACGCCACCTGGACAACTTTATCGTGACATGACAAATCCTGCCCACTTATCGGGACCAAGCCATCTGGACAGTTTCATCTTGACACCAAACGCTCGTCCATCAAGCGGGACTTTGCAAAAACGCATGCCAACCCTGACACAGACGGCAACTCAATTAAACCGCAGGGCCGTTATAGCTAATGGGCAGCAAAATAACTAGTTGGTAGAAAAAAATGAATTTAAGACCTGGTCAATTTACATATACTATGAGAAGCATAACCATTGTAACATTACTATTAATGTACTTTTCGGCAGGTCAATGTCAGACTTTTAAAGGTACTGTATATGATCGATCATCAGATAGTACATTGAGTTTTGCAGTTATCTATATTAGCGGGACATCAATTGGAATCTATTCTGATATTAATGGAAATTTTGAGTTAAACATTTCCAAATACGCTTCTAAGCCAATAACAATAAGCATGATTGGGTATTACTCAGTTACATTATCTGAACATAGCAGCGATAAAATATATAAAATTTATCTTTCTACCAAAACACATGAATTAAACGAGGTTTTAGTTAAAGGGAAAAAAGGGAAATGGGATACTTACCTGCAAATCTTTAAGAGACAATTCCTTGGCTCATCTGCAAATGCTTCGATGTGTGATATTCTTAATTAAAGGGACCTTCGTTTTTTTAATATCAATGACACTACATTAAGCGCATATTCCTTAAACCCACTTATTATTCACAATAAAGCTCTCGGTTATAACATTACTTATTACCTCGATAAATTCATATATAACTACCAAAAGGATGAAAAGCATATTTTTAACGAAACATGCTTTATTCTTGGGAAATATCTGTTTAAAGATGATTTATTAACATTAAGTGAATCCAAAAGAATAGCAGTGGAAAGAAGAAGGAGAAGTGCATATCTTGGCTCACGAATGCATTTTTTTAGATTACTCTATTTAGGAAACATTCATCATAGAGGAAGGTCTATTACTGCGCTTTCGGATAGTGTTACTATTCCTACAGTATTTCTGATCTATACAAAAACTAATTCTAAATCAATTGTTATTAAGAAGGATAGCCTTTCCGGTTATCTTAAATATAATGGAGAATTATCAGTTAAATACAAAGGGATGAGCAGTACAATAAATGTTAAAAAGGATTCAGTTTATTTTGAAAAATATGGATTTTATGATCCATTTGGCGTTGACTTTTCGGGTAACATGTCTGACCGACGAATAGGTGATCTTTTGCCTTACGAATACTCGTTAAAATAAAATGCTGATGTGGAAAGTGATTTAAACCAAAGGATGCTTGCAATCTCCTTGACACAAAAATTAGTTATATCGAGACAATTTTAAAACACTAGCTATAACTCGGACGGTTTGCTGAATTGCCTTTGCCAGCCCGGACTGCTTCACAATCGGCCCCAAAAGTCTATGAGAGAAAAATTTAACCCACTTATAAAATCTTGTGTCACCTGGACTATTCCTGCTGCCGGGACAAAGTCAATAGGGCTGCGGGCCGACCTGCCTGCCGGCAGGCAGGCGCACAGGTGTCATGGTTTTTGCTATTCCATATTGACAGCTTCATCGTGACCAGTGGGTGCTCGTCCACCTACCGGGACTGGCAAAAAACGCGGCACCGCGATCCGCCTGCTGGCGGAACGCCGACTCAATTAAACCGCCGGGCCGTTAGCACAAATATTTCAGTACGTGATGATTATGCCCTCGCGCCGTATTTAATAAGTTTTGTCTTGACAAATAATTACAGTAATTATACCAGGATCTGTCCCTCGCTCAATAGACAATTTGCCCTCCTGCTGTTCTCAGAAAGTTACAGTTATAAAATTAACAATTCTGATTTTACCAGGACCTGCCATCGCGCGACAGTTTTATAATACTTGTGCTAACAGAAGAGAGGGTAATGAGAATTATCCAATTTAAAAATGTATTATCTTTGGACCATGAAAGCTTACAATAAGATAATCAAAATAAGCTCCGACAAGAGATTTGGAAGACCTTGTATTAGGAATACCAGGATAGCAGTATTTGATATTCTTGGTTGGTTAGGTTCTGGAATGAGTTTCGAGGAAATAATAAATGACTATCCCGAACTTTCAAGAGAGGATATCAAGGCAAGCTTGATGTTTGCAGCTGATAGAGAACGTAAACTTCAGACAATCTGATGAAATTACTTCTTGACCAAAACATCTCCTTCAGGATTACAAATAAAATCCAAGATTTATTTCCAGGTTCAAAACAAGTTAAAGACTTAGGACTGGAGAATTCCAAAGATTCAGTTCTCTGGGCTTATGCTAAGGACAATGAATATTGCATAGTAACATTCGATGGCGACTTTTATGATTTAGGACTCGTTAAAGGTTCTTCTCCTAAAGTTATTTGGCTAAGGCTCGGCAATACATCCACACAGAATATTGAAAATGTTCTCAGAAAAAATTTTGAACTGATAAGAACATTCTTGACAGATTCCAATTACAAGGACATTGGATGTCTGGAGATAAATAGTTAACCTATAAAATTCCAAAAGAGACAGTCTTTTTACATCAGGACATATACAATCCTTGTGCTAACTCGGACGGTTTAATTAATTGGCTTCGGCAGCCCGGACTACTTCTCAATCGGCCCCAAAAGTCTATGAGAGTAAACATCAACCAACTTATTAAATTATGTTGCACCCGGACTGATCCTGCTACCGAGACAAAGTCAATAGGGCTGCCGGCCGACCTGCCTGCCGGCAGGCAGGCGCGCTGGTGCCTTGCCCGCCCGAACGACCGAAACGAATCCGCATCCTGGACTTTTTACTCGTTCGGTCGGGCGGGCAAAAAACACGGCACCGCGATCCGCCGGCTGGCGGAACGCCAACTCAATTAAACCGCCGGGCCGTTAGGTTTAAGGTAGAGACCCGTTCGGAATGGCCAACGCTCAAAAGCCAGAGTTTGACTGATGCCAAGCAAATGCTAACTTGCCAAGTTTTGATTACTTTTAGTAAACCATTATTAGAATATTCATTTAGACATAAACCTTTTAATAAAATTGTTATGAAAAAGTTAGGTAAACTATTATTAATAATTTGTACAGTAACGATTATTTCTTGCAATAATCAAAATGGATATGTCCTTACTGGATATTTAACTGGATTTCCTGATAGCACTAAGATATATCTACAAAATTTGAGTACTCAGGAAACATTTGATAGTGCATTTATCATCAAAAATAAATTTGTATTTCGAGGGAAATTACAAAATGTTCCAGAACAAATTTGGCTTAATTCTAGAGTGGATAATCAATTCATATATGCAAACTTATTGATCGGTAATGAAAATGTAACCATTAAGGGGGATATAAAAGATTTCCCATGGGATGTAAAGATCTCAGGATCAAGAATACAAGATGATTATAATTATCGTCTAAATTTAACGAAAGCATTTATCATAAAACGTGACTCGCTTGTTAAAAGTTTTTTAAAACTATCACCTGAGATTCAAGAAGAAAAAGGGAAAGAGATTTGGGATAAAGTAAAGATTCTTGATGATACAACACATTCTTTAATAATCTCATATGTCAAATCTCATTTAACCTGAATTATTCATAAAAAGGGGGTTTTTGTTCTTCATTTACAACTTAATTAGTTATATTTGAAGTGCTTACAACAAAAACACCCCCCTCTATTATGATAAACAAAAATACAGAAAATTTCACACCA
>Ga0209748_1001150_pt1 | contig 13156 bp, 10 predicted proteins | sample BarGraIncu00421A_FD_185490 | JGI IMG/M metagenome (GOLD analysis project Ga0209748, IMG submission 185490) | Arctic peat soil microbial communities from Barrow, Alaska - Barrow Graham LP Incubations 004-21A (SPAdes) (version 2) | ecosystem: Environmental > Terrestrial > Soil > Wetlands > Peat... | reverse complement strand
GGGCCGATCCGTGCGGCAGAATTCGGCTACAGGCCCTGAGCTTGGCCGTGCCCGCCGGTAACCGAACACCGCAGGTCCGGGGGACTCCCCGAACGCCGGTCGAACGAAGGGACGTGCTCGGCGGTCTGATCCACGAGTATCGCTGGGCGGCGTGATTCGGATTGTTGAACCCTTCACGTTCCTCGCCCGGCGGCTCTCAAAGCACGTGCGCTGCCGCTGCGCTACACCCCGACGAGTTTCGTGCTGAGGAAGCGCATGTGCTTCCTGAATCTGGCCTGCTCGGCCACCCTGCACCGCTCGGAACGCATCGCAACGGGTCCGGGAGTGGCCGGGTCCGGCGCTCGCACCACGGCGCGACCGGTCGGATGATTGGCCACGACGGCCTGGTCGAGGAGGCGCTCGGGTTCCCCACCGACGCGCGGGTCGAACTCAACTTGGGAGGCTCGCGACGTCCATTGGCGCGGTTCCATCGACCTCCGCGTCGGCAACGAGGTGAACCCCGCGTCGAGGCCAACCTCGACAAGTCGCGACGAACGGCACTGACCGCGTGACGCGAGAAGCCGTAACTTCAGTTGTCCGAGGGCTGGATGGTGGTGGCCGACAACGGCGACGCTCTGCGAAGGCCCTTTTCAGGCTCTCGAGCAAAACTTGAGCGCGAGGCGGACCAGGAGGCGTTCTGACGCGATCCGAGGACCGGCAGGCGAAGCTCGCCGGCGTGTTCGCGCCGATCGGGACGCCGTTTGCCGCGAACGAGGACGTCGACTACGGCGCCCTGCGGTTCAACCTCGCTCGCTACGCGGAGAGCGGGATCCTCGGCTACCTCGCGCTGGGTTCCAACGGCGAGAACCGGAGCCTGGCGGAAGACGAGAAGCTGCGCGTCCTCGACGAGGTCGTGAGCCATAAGGGGCCCGGGCAGGTAGTCCTGGCGGGTGCCGCGTACGACGGGCAGCGCGAGGCGGAGCGCTTCCTGGCGGCCGCGGCGGACCTCGGGGCCGACTTTGGGCTGGTCCTGTCGCCGGGCTACTTCCGGGCGCAGATGACGGACGAGGTGCTGTACCGGTACTTCTCCTCGCTGGCCGACCATGCGCGGATCCCACTCCTCCTCTACAACGCCCCGGGCTTCTGCGGCATCACCCTGAGCCCGGACCTGGTCGGACGCCTGGCGGCCCATCCGAATATCGTGGGCCTCAAGGACAGCGCGTCGAGCGGGATCGAGGGCTTCCTTCCCTTCCAGAGTCCGTCGTTCCGGGTCCTGGCGGGCTCGGCAAACTTCCTGTTCCGGGCCATGCTGGGCGGCTCGCCCGGCGGCACGGTGTCGCTCGCCAACTCTTTCCCGCAGCTCGCCCTCAAGCTGTTCGGCTACGGGCGCGCTCGCGACGAGGCGAATGGGGTCCCGCTACAGGATCGGATCAGCCGCATCAACGCGGCGATCTCCGGAGCTCACGGGGTGGCGGGCGTCAAGGCGGCGATGACCCTTGCCGGGTTCAGAGGTGGCATCCCGCGGCGCCCCCTGCTCCCCCTGGAGCCGGCCCAGGTCCAGGCGCTGAAGTCGGTTCTCGTCGCGGAGGGTCTCCTCCCGTGAGCCGCGACCTCCTGGCCATCGACGTCGGGACGAGCGCGCTCAAGATCGGGGTCTTCAGCCCCGACCTCGAGAAGCGTTGCGAGGCGCAGTGTGCCTACGCACCGCACATCTACGACCGGGGCAAGGCGGACATCGAGCCCGAGGTCTGGTGGGAGGCGCTGCGCGAATGCTGCGCGGAGGTGGCAGCCAGCCTTGCCCAAGTCGGCGTCATCTCGCTGTCCGTCACCACGCCGGGACTCACACCGATGGCTACTGACGGGACCGCGCTCAGTCCCGCGATCCTGTTCCTCGACGGACGGTCGCATGCGCAGTCGGCCACCATTCGCAGGCTTGTTGGAGAGAGGAGGTTCCTCGCCGAAACGTGCAATCTCCCGGTGTCGGGCGGCTCGTCGCTGTCGTCCATCCTCTGGTTCCGGGACGAGCAGCCGGAGGTCTGGGCGGCGGCCGCGAAGTTCGGCCACTGCAACACCTATCTCGTCAAGCGGATGACGGACCGTTGGGCGATCGATCCGTCGACCGCCTCGATCACCGGCCTCTACAACACGGCCCGCAACGACCTCACTTGGAACCAGACGGTCCTCGGCCTCGCCGGCATCCCCGACAGCAAGCTGCCACCCCTCATGCAATCCCACGAGCGGGTCGGTCGTCTGCTGCCCGCGGTGGCCGATGAGCTCAGGTTGCCCAGCGGTTGCTCGGTGCTCTGCGGGGGCAACGACGCGGTGCTTGCCGCGCTGTCGGGAGGCCTGACGGAGCCCGGCGACATCAACATCGTCAGCGGGACGTGCGACATCGCCACTGTCTGCACCGACCGCCCGATCGCGTCGCCGAACTTCAACGTCCGCTGCCACGTGGTCCCCGGTCGTTGGCTCACCTTCTTCGTCCTGAATGCCGGCGGGGAGGCGCTCGACTGGTTCCGTCGGGTCGCGTGCAGCGAGCTGAGCGACGACGAGTTCTATGCCGAGTACGTTCCACGCGTGCTCGACGCGTTCTTTCGGGCTCCGGACCCGGACGCCCGCGAAGCCGAGCTCCCCGAATACGTGCCGTACCTCGGCGGCAGTCGGTACTCCCTCGAACGGCTCAAGGGCGGCTTGGGTGGCCTGACGCTCGAGACCACGCGCGAGGACCTGCTACTCAGCCTCATCCGCGGCAACGCGACGTACCTCGGTGAGCACCTCAAGGACGTTGCCGAGCTCGTGCGCATCGGCCGCCGGGTCGGGATCTCCGGCGGCGGGGCGAGGATCCGCGGAATTCTCGAAGCCAGGCGCCGCTGGACCGGCGAGTACGAGTACCTGTTCCAGGACCAGTCCTCGCTGCTCGGCGCGGCGATCCTCGGCCAGATCAGTCAGTCGGGACGGCTGCCCGGTCCCGGGCAGGTCACGTCGGGAGTCACCCAGGAGGCAATCTCATGAGCGCAATTGGCACCGGCTTCACCACGAAGACGGACGCGGGAGCTGCGGCTGCCGAGCTGGTCGAGCGAGCCAGGGCCGGGCTGCAGGGAACACCCACCCTGGCCATCCTGTTTGCGACGACGCAGTACGACACGGAGAGCCTTGTCGCCGGCGTCTCCGGGCTGCTGGGCGCCGTACCCCTTTGGGGCGGATCGTCGTCCACCGGCGTGTTCCAGGACACCGGCTGGATCACGAGCGATGGCGGCGCGGCCAGCCTGATGCTGATCGCCGACCGGCCGGCCGGAGTGGGCGTGGCCGCCGTCGGCGACGATGCCTTCGCGGCCGGCAAGAAGGCTGCGGAGGAAGCCCTGAAGCAGCTTGGCGGTGAGGCCAGCGCCCTGCTGACCATCGCCTACATGGGACCGGAAGAAGAGATCCTGCGGGGGATCGCTGCGGTGGTCCCGGGCGTGCCGGTGGTCGGCGGCACCTCTTCGGACCACTCTCCTGACGGCAAGTTCCAGCAGTTCGCGAACGGCCACGCCTACAAGAACCACTTCGCCATCGCGGCGCTCGGGGGGCCGGTCGGCTACGCGTTCACGAATGGTTACCGACTGACGGGCAAGAAGGCCACCGTCACCAAGGCCACCGGGCGCACCCTGTTTGAGCTCGGCGGCCGTCGGGCCATGGACGTCTATTCGGAGTGGGTCGCGAAACCCGAATCCGAGATCGGCGGCGGCGCCCTGGTGTCGTTCAGCGTCCAGTACCCGCTGCTCTTCCACAAGGACGGGATCACGTATTCCGCCCACCCGGTCAACAGCAACGCGGACGGCTCGATGGATTTCGGGGCGGCCATGAGCCCCGGCATGGTGCTTGAAATGGGCGAGGCCTCCGTGAACGGGCTTATCGCCGAAGCGGGCAACGCCGTTCATCAGGCGGCCCAGGGCGTAGGCCGCCCGAAGGCCATCCTGCTTGTCTATTGCGGCGGTCGTGCCATCGCCCTCGGGGAGCGGATCAAGGAGATCCCCGGCGAGCTCGAGCACACGCTCGGGCACGTACCCTGGGTCGGCTACCTCGCATTCGGCGAGCAGGGCTGCTCCGTGGCCGGGATTCCCACCCACGCCGACCTGAGCGTGGCTGCGCTCGCGCTAGGCTAGGTGTCCGTTCTTGGGATGGGGCGGGCGGGCGCGGAGCCGATCGACGGCTGACTGGCGGCCCCGCGCCCTGCCACTCAACTCGAGCGCCCGACGAAACCGAACCTGACCGCAGGCATCTACCTGATCAGATTCGAGGCTCTCGGACCTGCGCACCACCTGCCAGCGGCACGCAAGGGGCTGTGTCAGTGCAGACGGGGCTGATCGTGTGGCCGACCTATATCGGGGGGGTGGGTCACGCACGCTCGCGGCTCATGATTACCCATCGCGCTCACCCGACGCGAGGGCCGGCGACCTATGCTGGTTCGGACTCACCAGTCCCCGATGATCACCCCAGCTCTGCGTGGTCCGTGCACTCCCACCGCGAGGTCGCCCTCGATGTCGGCGCTGCGACTTGGACCGCTGACGAGGTTCACCGCCGATGGCGGGCCACCCTGCTGCGCCATGTGGTCGGCCAGGAGGCGGAGACCATCGGCGATGGTCTCCACGATCTGCGACGGACGCACGAGCGCTAGGTGCGCCGTCGGCAACAGGCTCGGCAGCCGGCCGGTGGCGGGCGTCGCGTAGAGCGCGATCGTCCCCGTCTCGGCCACTGCCCAGGCGCACGTGGTGATCCCGAGGTCGCTCGCCGCGGCCAGGGTCAGCAGCTCTGCCGCGGTCGGAGCGGCTGCTTCGGCACCGGCCGCATCCGCGCCGCCGGAGGACCCCGACGGCCAGGGAACGTACTCACAACCCTGCTCCGCGAGCAGCCCCGGCAGCTCAAGCGAGGCGAGGTCGGCCGTCGCCCAGGCGAGCACGCGACGACGGGTCGCCGGCCCACCGTCCCCTGTCATGGTCCTGACGGCCTCGCCGATCGTGCGACGAACCTCGTCCCGTCCACCGCGGACGATCCAGGCATCGCCTTCCAGCCCCCGCCAGCTCTCCACGAACTCCGCCACCAGTGCGTCGCCGCTGTTGGCGCCGCGGAGTGGTTCCGCGCTGGCGTGGTCGGTCACGAACCCGCCCTCGAGGTGCGCCGCCGCGACCACCACTCGTGGAACGACTCCCTGGCCAGCGGCGGCGCATCCCGGGTCGCCGTCCAGCCGCCGACGAGGCCCGGCGCGCCTTTCAGCCGGCCGTCGCGAACGTAGGCCCGCTGGCCCAGGCGGGCCATGCGGCCCGTGAGGCGGAAGCCGGCGGGGTTGGCCCAGAACCGCCCCCAGAGCTCGAAGGTCAGCCGATCCGTCCACGGCTCCATCGAGCGCTCGACCTCGGTCCGCCTCAGGGCCAGGATGTGGCGGGGCAGCTCGATCTCCATCGGGCATGCGTCGCCGCAGGCGTAGCACAGGGAACAAGCCGACTTGGGCAGCTCGGGCGCCCGATCCAGCCCCCCTAGGAGCGGGGTCAGCACGACGCCAATCGGCCCACTGTACATGCTTCCGTAGGCTTGGCCGCCGATCGTGCGGAAGACAGGGCAGACGTTGAGGCAGGCGCCGCAGCGGATACAGGTGAGGACGTCCTCGAACTCGGTCCCGAGCAGCTCGTGGCGCCCGTTGTCGAGCAGGACCAGGTGGAACTCCTCCGGACCATCGAGCTCACCCTCCCGTCGGGGACCGGTAATGAAGGTCGTGTACGTGGACAAGCGCTGGCCGGTGCCGCTGAGGGCGGGCTGCTGGAGCAGGTCGGCGAGGTCGATCCAGGTCGCCACGATCTTGTCGATGCCCACCACGGCGATGTGCACCGGCGGCAGCGACGTCGTCATGCGCCCGTTGCCCTCGTTCGTGATGAGCACGAGCGTCCCCGTCTCGGCGACGAGGAAGTTGCCCCCGCTGATGCCCATGTCGGCGGCGAGGAAGTCCTCCCGCAGCTGCCGCCGCGCGAAGGCGGTCAGCTCGGGCGTGGCGTCGCCCGTGGGCGGGTCGACAGCACATCGGGCGGCCTCCTCGTCGAAGAGAGCCCGGACCTGCTCCCTCGTCTTGTGCGAGGCCGGCACCAGGATGTGAGCAGGGCGCTCGCCGGCGAGCTGGATGATGTACTCGCCCAGGTCGGTCTCGCGGACGTGAAGCCCGGCCGCCTCGAGCTGCTCGTTGAGGGCGATCTCCTCGGTGGCCATGGACTTCGACTTGACCACCCGCTCTACGCCTCGCCGCCGGGCGACGTCGAGCACGTAGCGGCCGACATCGGCGGGGCCGGCGGCTCGCGAGACGTGTCCTCCGCGCGCCTCGATCTGGCGTGTCAGTTCGTCGAGCAGGGCGTCGACACGTGCCAGCGAACCGCGTCGAGCGATGACGGCACGCGTGCGCATCGCCTCGCCGGCGGGGTAGGCCGCGAAGGCGGCCTCCTTCTTCGCCGCGAGATTGCGGGTGCTCTTCGCCACGGCCGCCCGCATCGCCGGGTCGGCGAGAGCGCGCCGCCGCCGTTCGGCCCAGGTGGCCCCGGCCGGGGGCAGCTCACCGGGCATCGGGGTCCGCCTCCTGGCTGCGCGCGGCGCGCCCGATGTCGGCGGGCGTGAGCCGATGCCGGTCCGCGAGATCCACCGCCTCGGCCAGGTGCAGCATGGGGAACTCGTCGCCACGCCTGTCGAGTCGCCCGCCGAGCTGCATCAGGCAGCCCAGGTCTGAGCTCACGAGGCAGGCCACACCGTCGCGGCGAGCCGTCGCCAGGCTGGCTAGCTTCGCATCGGCCATGGCCGCGGAGATGTCCGGCTCGAGCAGTCCGAAGCTTCCCCCGAACCCGCAGCACTGCTCCGCATCGACCAGCTCGGTGGGCTCGGCACCGGCGCGGCGCAGGACGCGCAGCGGTGGCTCCGTGACGCCCAGCAGGCGGCGCATGTGACAGCCGGTATGGCTGGCCACCTTCAGGGGGGCCGAGCCGCCCGGTTCGGCGCGGGCCGCTTCGACCCCGGCCGGGCCCGGTGCGTCCTGACGGTCGAGCCATTCGCTGAGCTCGACCGCGCGGTCCGCGAGGGCCTCGGCCCGGCGACGCCAGCGTGTCGCGGTGGCCGGTGTCCGTCCCCGCTGCAGCGCGTCACGCTCGAGGAGCTCGGGCATCTCGTGCTTGATCATGGCCGCGCACGAGCCGGAGAGCGCGATCACGGGTGGACGCTCGGCGGGCGAGCCGTCGGTAGGCCCGTCCTCGAAGGCCCGTACGAGCTGGCGGGCCATCGCCGCCGCCCGGCGATGATGGCCGGCGTTGAAGGCGAATTGGCCGCAACAGGATTGGCCGCCAGGGAACTCGACCTCCACGCCTCGTCGCTCCAGCAGCTGCACGGCCGCGACACCGGCTCGTGGCCGGAAGAGATCCACCATGCACGTCACAAAGAGTTGAGCCCGAACCACTGTTCACGCCTCACGGTGCCCGTCGGTCAGCCCCGACGGACCAACATCGACGCAGCCCGACTCGAGAGCCCCGACAGCACGCCGACCTGAAGGCCACTGTCTCCGGTTCGAGGCTGAGACTGGCAGGCGACGCGATGACAGGCCCTCCGCGCCGGGCGAACGCTGAGAACCCTGAATCGGGAGAACGCCCCGGGCCATCGGACCCGTGGCTGCGAGTTGGCGCTCTCGGATCCCGGGCGACCGGGACCCGAGAGCTTCCGTCCTGGCGACTCCTACTTGTTGCCGGCCGCCAGGTCGTACGAGATGTAGACCATGTGTGTTCGGGTGTTCTCGTAGACGCCGTGCTTTCCATCGGCGCCCCCGATGCCCGACTTGCGCCAGCCGGCGTGGAATCCCTGCATGGCCTCGAAGTTCTCGCGGTTGACGTACGTCTCTCCGAACTTGATCTCCTTGCAGGCGCGCATGGCGACGTCGAGGCTCTTTGTGTAGATCGACGACGTGAGGCCGTAGTCGGAGTCGTTCGCGTAGGCGATCGCCTGGTCGAGGTCGTCGACCGGGACAATCGGCATGACGGGCCCGAAGATCTCCTGGCGAACGATCGGCATGTCCTGCCGGCAGTTGCCGAGCACTGTCGCCGGGTAGAAATGGCCATTCGGCCTGTCCGCGGCCCGCTTGCCACCGGTCAGGACCGTGGCACCGTCGGCGACGGCTTGCTTCACGCGCGCCTCGACCAGGCTGAGCTGCTCCGCGCTCACGAATGGACCCATTTCGAGTCCTTCGTCGACGAGGGGGTCGCCGTACTTCGTCTCGCTCATCGCCTTCACGAACCGGTCGGTGAACTCGTCGGCGACGCGCTTGTCCACGTAGACGCGATCGGCGCAGTTGCACACCTGCCCGGTGTTGATGACGCGGGAGGCCTTGATCGACCGAACGGCGAGGTCCATGTCGGCGTCGGCCATGACGATTGCCGGAGCGCTGCCGCCGAGCTCCAGGTTCACCTTGATGAGGTTCTTCGCGGCGGCCTCCATGACCCGGACGCCCGTCTCGACGCTGCCGGTCACGCTGACCATGCCGATGGCCGGGTTCGAGGCGAGCTCCTGGCCTACAACGGCGCCGGACCCGCACACGAGATTGAAGACACCGGGGGGGAGCCCAGCCTCTGCCACGGCCTTCGCGAATTCGCCGGCGTTGTTCGGCGTGATCGAGCTCGGCTTTATGACGATGGTGTTGCCCGTCAGCAGGGCCGGCGCGAGCTTGCGTGCAATGACGAAGAAGGGGAAGTTCCAGGGCACGATGCCACCGATGACGCCGATGGCGTGTCGGAACAGGAGGATGTGCTCGTTGGGCCGGTCGCTCGTGACAACCTCGCCCTCGAGCCGCCGGGCCCATTCGGCCATGTAGTCGATGTAGTCTGCCGTGAAGCTCGCCTCCACTCGGGCGAGGTCGAGGATCTTGCCCTGCTCCTCGGAGATCACCCGCGCGAGGTGCTCGGGATCCTTCCGAAGCGCGGCCGCGATCTTGCGCAGGTACCCGGCTCGTTCGATGGGTGCCAGCTTCTCCCAGTCGCCCTGGGCTCGCTCGGCGCTGCGGATCGCCTCTCGCGTGTCGTCGAGCGACGAGTCCGGGACCTCCGAGATGACTTCCCCGGTGGACGGGTTCTCCACGGGGATCGTCTTGCCCCCCTGCGCGTCCACGAATCGCCCGTCCACGTAGTTCTGGTACCGGCGCAATGCGACGGTCGTGGCCATGACAACCTCCAACTGGGACCATGAGGTGACGGCTTGGAGTCTGAGACCGCCCAGCGCCGAGTTGCCAGTGCCGTAGGTCATTCTGGAGCCGCCCAGTCCTGCGCTGTGTCGCGATTCGGACCTCGTCTCCGCTCCACCTCTCCCCTCGCGGACTGCATCAGAATGTGGCTGAGAGCGTGAGCCCCAAAGCGCGGACGGAGGCGCGAGATGAGTGACGTTGTCGGAGCCGGGGACGCGGTCCGCCTCGCGTACGGCCGCGGTTTCCTCGATCTCGTCCTCCCCATCGACGCCGACGTCATCACCCCGCGGCACGGCACGCCACTGCCGGACCCCTCTGCCGCCCTGGTAGACGCCCTTGCGCGACCCGCCGTGGGATCGCCGCTCGGCGACCTCGTCCAACCCGGCGCGCGTGTCGGCGTCTCGGTCTGCGACGTGACGCGACCCTTCCCGTCGCGCCTCGTCCTGCCGGTCCTGCTGGACCAGCTGCCGACCGCCCGCGTCACCGTCTTCGTCGCGACCGGCACCCATCGCGCCTGCACCGAGGACGAGCTTGACGCCATGCTCGGCCCGGCCATCCGGGAGCGCGTCGCGGTCGTCCAGCACGACGCCTTCAACGCTGCGGCCCATACCTCCGTCGGTGCCATCGCCGGCAGCGACGTCGTCGCCTCGATCGACCGCCGTTTCCTCGACATAGACGTGCGGGTCACGATCGGCTTCATCGAGCCCCACTTCTTTGCCGGCTTCTCGGGCGGGCCCAAGATGGTCGCCCCGGGCCTGGCGAGCCTCGACACCGTCCTCGAGCTCCACTCCGCGGCCCGGCTCGCCGATCCGCGGGCGACCTTCGGTGTCCTCGCCGGGAACCCGGTCCACGAAGGCATTGCCGGCGTTGCAGCCGCGGTCGGTGTCGACATCGCCCTCGACGTCACCCTCGACGCCGAGCACCGGATCACCGGCATCCACGCAGGGCGCCCGTACGAGGCGCACCTCGCGGGATGCGAGCTCGTGCGTGCGACGGCCATGGAGCCGGTCGGCGAGGCGTACGACGTGGTGGTCACGACGAACAGCGGTTACCCCCTGGACCAGAGCCTCTACCAGTCCGTGAAGGGGATCTGTGCGGCCGCCGGCATCGTCCGCGACGGCGGCGCCATCCTCCTCCTCAGCGAGTGCTCCGACGGGCTGCCCGCGCACGGTCGATACGGGGCCCTCCTCGATGCCTACCGCGATCCAGCGAGCTTCCTCGACGCCATCGCCGCGGGCGAGCTGCGAGCGCACGACCAGTGGCAGGTCCAGAAGCAGGCCCTCGTCCTGCAGCGGGCGCGCGTCCTCGTGCACGCGGGCGGCCTGTCCGGCGATGAGATCAGGGCGGCCTGGTTCGAGCCTGTGGATGATCCGACCGCCACCCTCACAGGCCTCGTCGCGGAGTACGGTCCGTCCTGCCGGGTCGCCGTCCTGCCGGAAGGTCCGCAGTCGATCGCGTACGTGCGATGACGGGCGTCGAACGGCGCTTCGATCGTCGCGGCGCACCGGCCCCGACCACACCGGGATGGGTGGCCGCGGCCGGCCGAGGGACCGCCCTCGATGCCCGACCGGTGCGCTGGGGCTTCCGGCATGAGACGTGGATCTTGGAGACGATCGACGGCCAGGTGCTCGTCGTGCAGCGTCGCGTCGATCGTTCCGATCCCACCGATCCGCGCTTCCGCGCCGTACGACGAGCAGTCCGCGCTGCAGGGCTGCCGGTCCCCGAGCCCGCTCGTGTCGCTCTCGAGGGCGGCGAGGTGGTCGTGGCCATGCCGTTCGTCGAAGGCGTGGTGGCGGCGGAGCTCTTGGGGACGGACGGCGACCCGGAACTCGTCGGGCGGCTGTGTGGCGAGGTGGCGGCCCGGCTTGGCACCATGAGCCCCGCCGGCCTGCCGTTGTCCCGGACGTGGGCGTCGGCCGACCACCTCAGGGCGGCAGCGCGGCGCTGGATGGAGAGCCTGCCCGCCGCGCTGCCCGCCAGGACGCGCGAGCGCCTGCTGGTCGGTCTCGACCGCGTGGCGCTCGAGGTGGAGACGGTCCCGCCGCAGCTCGCGCACGGCGACCTTGCCCCGGTCAACCTGCTCGTGCGCGACGGTCGGGTGGCGGCCGTTCTCGATCTCGACCGGGCGCGCCTCGCCCACCCGCTCTACGACGCAGCCTGGTTCGCGTGGGTCGTCTCGTTCCACCACGGTGACGTCGCCGAGGCGGCCTGGAACGCGTACGCCCGGGCTGCCGGCGTGGCGATCCGGTCCCCCGCGACCCTGGCCTGGTTGTGGCCGCTCCAGCTGCTCGAACGCCTGGCCGAAGCGCCTGAGGACGGCGAGCGGACGATGTGGGCGGACCGCCTCGCGACCGCCATCGACCACGCGAGGGGGGGCGGGGGCGGCGATGGCGACGCCCCGAAGGCTACGGGCGAAGCACATGCCCGAGCGCACCTAGTCTAGGACTCCGCGCTCAATCGGCCCCGGCAACTGCCGCGATCGTCAACGGCGAAGCGGCGCGCCGACATCATTGCCATCCCGTGCCGATTTCGGACTTTGATAACCCTCCGGTCGCTTCAACGGCCACGCCAGCGAACGCCGCCCAGAGCAAGCCGCCGGTTCGAATCCTCTCGCCTCGACAGATGTGGCACCCGGCGCGATCCGAGCGTACGAACCGCACAATAATCGGTGCCTTCGACGCTCGCCCTCTCGTGCTCAGCGCTCCCGTCCCTACGCCGCATCGGCCCTTGGGGCTCCCAAAGCACGTGCGTTGCCGCTGCGCTACACCCGACTGGGTTCGTGCGTGGATATCGCACGTTACTCGGCCAGCGCGCCTAGCCCTTCGCTGCGGCCGGCTGCTGGTCGGCCTGGACTCCCTGACCCTGCTGGCCGGCTGTGCCGCTGGCGCGGCCCTGAAGTCATCCGTACCACCGGTCGTCCGCAACGTCAGACTGGGCTCGACGATCCTGTCGGACGGCTACCGCGGCTATACGGGTGAGCACGGCGTTATCGCCTCGGGCTATGTCCATCTGCCACGCACCCAGGAGAGCTTCCGGCTCGCCGGGACGGAGGACGTCGTGCCCCACGCTCATCGGGCGATCTCGAACCTCAAGGCCTGGCTGCTCGGCACGCACCGAGGCGTCGGGGCCGACCATCTGCAGGTCTATCTCGACGAGTTCGTGTTCCGCTGGAACCGCCGGCGCAGCCCGATGGCCGGCTTCCAGACGCTCCTCGGGCTTGGGACCGGCCGCGAGCCCTCGACCTACCTGGAGATCCTCGGGCCGCCGCCGGCGGCCGGCACGCCGCGGCGGCCAGGTCGCAAGACCGGGATCACCCGGGTCGTCCCACCGTCGGCAGGATGACGTCAGGGCCAGATCGGTTCGGAGCCAACTGGATAAGCAGGACCGGGGTAGACACCCCGCTGGGTCAGGGCCCAACTGGAACGGCGATCCGCTCCGGCCACCCCGTCGTCGGCCGGAGCGTTGCGCTGACCCGGCGCTCGCCCCGGGTCAGCCCACGCGCCGGAGGCAACCCCTTACGGGAGTGATCTGGGATGGAAGCTCGCGTCGTTGACGTAACCCCAAGCCCGCGGGCCTCCGGCGGACGAGACAGCAGGGGGTGGCAGTCATCGTGTGGGGCTCAGTGTGTCCCAGAGGGTAAGGACTCTCAATGATCAGGAACCTTTCAGGAAGCTGGCCAAATGTTGTCCTGACCAGTTCTCACCGCCCGCCTGCCTCGAGGAGACGATACCCATCATGGATCACAATCCCACCGAGTCTTCAACGCCGGGAGCCTTTTCCCCGCCGGAAGACACCGCACCGGCCTGGCGCCCTTCCGTACCCGACGCCCCGTCCGCATCTGATCGCCCGGCGGCATCGATGGACGCCGAGCCTCCAGTGGCCATGGACAGCCGGGCCCCCGCCCCGCGATCCACGCGGAGGCGGGCCGTCGCCGGGATGGCGGCACTCGCG
>Ga0209748_1001146_pt1 | contig 13172 bp, 9 predicted proteins | sample BarGraIncu00421A_FD_185490 | JGI IMG/M metagenome (GOLD analysis project Ga0209748, IMG submission 185490) | Arctic peat soil microbial communities from Barrow, Alaska - Barrow Graham LP Incubations 004-21A (SPAdes) (version 2) | ecosystem: Environmental > Terrestrial > Soil > Wetlands > Peat... | reverse complement strand
CAAAGTGGTATTCAATAGTAATCATACATGGACTATAACTGATGAGAATGGCATTATTTATTCTTTTATCGATTACGAAATTTTCTCAGAAAACGCTGATATTTACCCCACTTCGTGGTATTTGTCAACAATCGTAACTCCGGAAGGAAGATGCATTAAATTTAATTACAGTTTAACATCAAACGTCTCTACCCTAGGCACATTATATGAAATATCACCATTTAATCAGCAGGTTGTTCCCAAAACAAGGGAAGCCAGAACTATCTCCGGATCACGGAAGGTGCTAACATCCATTGAGACTGACCGTGAAAAGATTCTCTTTAAAACCAGTGACAGGACTGATTTGGACAAAGCGGTTGCGTTAGACTCAATTATCGTTAAAGATGTGAACGATAATTTTGTAAGCGGATATAAATTTAATTACAGTTCTTTTAATGGGCAGTTAATAGGGGGAGATTATACACAGGACAACGTGCCTTCCTGTGACAAAACAACTGATATTGCCAAAAAATCACAAAGATTGAAATTGCTATCGTTATCTAAATTAAACACGAACAAGTCAGCACCAAATGCGACCTATTCTTTTGAATACAACGGAACATCCCTGCCATATAAGACATCATTTGCATTCGATTATTGGGGCAATTATAATGGAGAAGAAAATAAAATACCATTGACAGGAAATATGGTGTCCGGACTGAACATATATTCTTCCATCCCGAGTATGTTTGATCAGGATTTATTACCCTCATGTATAAGCACAGGTGGTGCAAATAGATATTCATCGAGCGACTATATAACTGCCGGAATATTAAAATCGATTACTTATCCGACAGGAGGGAAAACAAGTTTTGAATTCGAAGCAAATGAATTCGGCAATTATAAATTTCCGGCAGCTAGTGCAAAATCATCTTTTCTTACCAGTTATTATGGTTCTATGAAAAAGTGTAATTTCCCTGCTACAGACGCCGCGTATCCAGATTTAACTTTTACTCTAGACAAAGCAGCTACTGTATCTTATGAATACGAAGTTCATGGTAAAGACTATCCTGTACTAAGCAGCTTCAATGGGTCAGGTATAGTAATTTACCCTGTGGGTAGTTCAACAGGGCCGCCAAGTATCCTGCAATTAAACGTAGGGGATAACACATCTCAAAACTCATATAGTGCTAATGGAAACTACTACCATGTAAGTGGCAGTGTAACACTTTCGGCGGGACAATATAAAGCTGTGATGATCTTGTCTACAGGAATAATAAATAACAATATGGTTAATTCGTATGACACCCCATTCAATTTTATTACAGGCAATGTTTCATATAGTTATTACAACACAAATAATTTAAATAACATAAAAAATGGCATTGGAGGAGGAGTCCGAATTAAAACGATCACAAATTCTGACAATAATGGGAGTACGATTAATCTCGAAGATTACAAATATGTAAAAGAAGATGGATCGACAAGTGGGACGCTAATTGCGCCTGTGAATAATTCTAAAACAAGGGATGTTGTCTATGTTGTAAACAATATAATAGAAGGCAGTATAGGAACAACGACATATTCAACAAATATCACTCCGCTATCAAATGCTTCAAAAGGGAATATTGTCGGATATGACAGGGTTGAAGTCAGCAAAAGATCAAATGACACAAATTTAAAAAACGGCAAAGAAATTTTCTATTTTGAGAATAAACCTGCGTTTAAGTTTTATGATGACTGGTGCTCATTGGAAAATTCCGGTAATGGAAATCTATTAAAACAAGTTATTCTAAATTCAAATAACGACACAGTTAAAACAATTGGCAACACCTATTCCGAATCGGAAAAAGAAATAGAATACCTCAATATTCATGCTGAAGATAAGTATTATGGTCCAACAGATGTCTGTGATGATAGTGGTTCGTGGGGTCCTCATTATAATAAATATTCATATAATGGAAGGTTTCTACTGACAGTCTACCCCAATATCAACTATTGGACCTACTTAAGCAATAAAACCGAAACAGATTATTTTGGAACAAATAAAGTAACAGAAACCACAAGTTACAAATATAATTCTACAAATTATCAGGTAAGCGAAACCAGCGAATTGACCAGTGATGGGCATCAGAAAAAAACGGTATTGAAATACCCGAATGATCTTATCACCCAGTCTCCCGAACCTTATACCACTATGGTTAATGACCGTAATATGATTGCACCAGTTGTTGAACAATCTTCCTATAAAGATGATCAATTTCTCGAACTCGTACGAACCAATTATTGGTATCTACTTAATGGGGCAATAAAACCATATACGATAGAAAGCCAAATTGGCACAAATCCGTTGATAAAACGTCTGACATACAACGTCTATGATGTCAAGAGCAATCCTGTTCATATAATTCAAAATGAAGCCATAAATATCGTTTACCTCTGGAGTTACAATTATTTGTACCCTGTAGCCAAAATTGAAGGATTGACTTATGCACAAGTGCTTAATCTGTATCCACAAACATCCATTGATAACCTGGCAAAAACAGTAAATCCAACAAGCGATCAAATTAATGTTGTTCGCACAACCCTGGCGGGTCAACCGGCTTTGGTAACCACTTATACCTATAAACCATTGGTAGGGATAAGTTCCATGACCGATCCCCGTGGAGTAACCACGAACTATACGTATGATACTTTCAACCGTTTGTATTTTGCAAGTGATGCTGATAAAAACATACTCGGTCGGTATCGCTATGCTTATCAAAATGCTCCAGATAATGGGATGGGAGGATATTCTGTACCTACAGCAACGGTTACTCCCGGAGCTACAAGTTATGCACCCGGAGCTACAGGTACTGCTACGCTGGGTAGCGTTACAGGAGGTACCGGCAGCTATAGTTATAGCTGGTATTTGAAAAACAGCACCGGCACCGTGTTAGCAAGCAATTTGAATACTACTTCGACATCATTTTCATTTACCTGTTCGCAAACCGGAATATTGACTATTCAATGTGTAATTAAGGATAATACAACCGGAATTTCAACAACGGTATCAACCACTATCAGCTCTACTGCGGTTACGGTTAATGGCAGTTTTACCACTATGTCCGGTTACGCATATCCAGCTGCAACTATTTCAAAAACGGGGACTACTGTCACGTTTGTTTTAGTGTTTCTACCCACTAGTTCTCCAATGAATGTTGGCGTTAATTACACTGTTGCCAGTGTATCTGCAGGTTTTCAACCATCAGTTGCCCGTACTATTTCTTATGTCACCGGTGGAAGAACCTGGAATATCACGTTTGACCCTAGCGGTAATGTATACTGCAGAATAGTAAGTGGAACCAATCTGCCTGTTGGAAGCGCTGTTGCGTTTGGTTCACTAACATATAATCTTTAAACAGTAAGCTCCAACTCTAATCATCAATAAAAAATCAGATACCATTAAACATTATGAAGTCAAAAATATATTTTCTTTTAGGCCTTTCTCTTCTTTGTTTTGGAGAACTAAGTGCACAAAACAATTCGAAAGAGTTAGCAAAAGCTTTAGCAAAAGCATCTGCCGATAGCAGTTATATAGCGGTAAATAAAAAAGCCGGTTGGCAGTTATTCAGTTCGTACTTAACTCCTATCAAAGCAGATAGTGTAATGATAGAAATGATTGTACAGCATGACCGGGCTATCGATTGGAAGCAGGAGCAGCTAGTTGGTCGTATCAAATCAACTTCAATGTTGCCAGAGGCAAGTCAAACCGTATCGTTTAGTTTGATATTCGACGTGTATCAATTACGCGTGGAACCCAACGGGAGATGTTATCTCCGCTTAGCCTCCGGCTCATTGCCTGATGGTGATCCGGTTATACTACCTATCAGGGCGGTGTATAAGCTGTAATGTGGTTAATTCAACTGCTGACAGGGTTTTCAACCGCTGTCAGAGTTGCTGGAAAACGAATCTTTAAACTTTCATTCTCTTTCAACTTTACGAAATATACAATATGAAATCATTTTATAAAATTATAACCACTCACTCTTTGCTTCCCCTTCGGGCGTTAGGGGGCTTTCTGTTATGTACTTTACCCCTGTGGCTATCGGCACAGACTACCGGGCAAAACTATATTGTCACTACCGTACCTTACCAGACGGTAAGTGACCCTACCACCCTGACGGATGCTAACTCCAACACAAGCATTCAATACTTCGATGGATTGGGGCGACCAACAGAGACTATTCAAAAAGCAATTTCAGGTATAACAGGCAGCGATTTAGTTAAGCTAACGGAATACGATGGCGTTGGGCGGGAATATCGACATTGGCTACCTATTACCAGTACAGGTAATGGGGCGTATGTTACTCCGTCAACAATTACTGCTAATACCACCACCTTATATGGTAGTGATGGCAAACCTTATACAACTACAAATTACGAACCCTCTCCATTAAACCGTGTTACCGGACAATATGGTGCAGGTGCTAGTTGGTATGCAGGCAAGAAGAACGACAGCATATTATATCAAACCAATGCTGGTGAAGTAGCCTATTTCTTTGTAAACACCAGCAACCAGTTGGTACGTGGCAATGGCACTACGAACTATTACGATGCCAACACCCTGTACAAAACCGTAGCGACAGACGAAGACGGAAAACCCACTACCGAGTACAAAGATAAACTTGGGCAAGTCGTGCTGAAACGTCAATCATGCAATGGTGAAAATGTTGACACGTATTATGTATATAACGATCTGGGACAACTGTGCTATGTGCTACCTCCCAAGTTTATTGACGGTATGGGGAGCACTACATCGTTTGACGATGCTAACGTTCTCTTAAGGCAGTTCGGTTATCTATACCGATACGATGAACGGGGAAATTGTAACTTCAAGCGGTTACCCGGCTGCACCCCAATATACATGGTGTACGACAAAGCTAACCGTATGGTACTGAGTCAGAATGGAAATCAACGTAAACAGCTTCAGGCGAATTTGATCCAATGGTCAGTAACTAAATACGATTCTTTCGGACGGGCTGTATTTACCGGACTGATGTATAGAACCGAAATAGACAGTACACAAAATTATAAGTCTATTCGGGATATTATATCAAATGTTGTTGTTACAGAATCTTATTCAGGTTTTTCCACATCAACGCCACTGACTATAAGCTATTACGACAATTATAATTTTATACCTTCCGGTAATAATCTTAACTACGATAGTAGCCAGGAACAAAACGGTTATACAGCATATTATAGCAATGCCAAAGGTCTGCTAACCGGTGCCCGGGTGTATCATCTGAATGATCCCAATGCATCCGAAACTACCGCCTTGTATTACGACAAATACGGACGCGTGGTACAAACACGAGCAACCAATCATTTGCTTGGATACGATATAACATATAATAAACTTGACTTTAAAGGAAAAGTAACTAAATCGCGAAAAGAACATAATATCTCAGGACAAGCTGTTATTCCCGAAGTATATCGCTATGCTTATGACAAAGCAGAACGATTAATACTGACCCGATATAAACTTGGAGCGAACGATACTATAACACTTGCTGCAAATTCGTATGATGAGTTGGGAAGACTTAGAGTAAAAGTACTTGGAGCGGTAGATGCTACTACCTATAGTTACAATGTGCGCAGTTGGACAACAGATATTAGTGGTAGCCGCTTTTCTGAGAATCTTTATTACAATTCAAATCCTCTGAGTAGCAACGTTTGCTTTAACGGTAATATAGCTGGAATTCAATGGGATGTCCCCAACGAAGGTATAGGACATAAGAGAGCATATAGCTTTGTTTATGATAACCTCAATCGCCTAACTAATGCCAATTATTACGGAATTTATAATGGTAGCGTAGTGGCTGGCACCTCAGACAGGTACAATGAAACCTTTACATTTGATAAAATGGGAAATATTACTAACTTTGTGCGCAACGGATTACAGTCAAATAACTCCACCAAGATTTACAGCAAAGTGGATGATCTGGTGCTAGAGCACGTAGGTAATCAGTTGACACGGATAACTGACTACGGAACTAATGGGAGTTTCTATGGGGATGAAGAATTTTTTAAAAATACAAACGTCAGCGTAAATAGTTGTGCTTACGATGCAAACGGCAATCGACTTTACGACAGTAATAGTAATATTTGGGGAATAAGGTACAATTTGTTGAATTTACCTGATGCCATGCAGTTCTATCAGGGTCACCAAACTAACTATACTTACAGCGCAACTGGAGCTAAACTTAAAGTGATAGACAAAACAGCTCCTCCGGGAGCAGAGCTTCCCGTAACGAGCCTGAACACTGTTCTAACGAGCCCTTCCGTATCTATGGTAACTACTACTGATTATGTGGGTAATATGATTTATGAGAATGGGACTCTGAAACGAATAGTTACTCCGGTAGGTTATTGGCAGGCTGGTATATATTATTACTTCTTGAAAGACCACTTGGGCAGCAACCGTGTAGTAATGACAGGAAGCGGTGGTATAGCCGAGACAAGCAATTATTATCCTTCGGGTATGCGCTTTGGCGAAAGTTCAGCAATTCTCACTAACAGCATCCAACCTTACCGCCATACCGGACACGAAATGCAGGAAATGCATGGATTAAACTGGATAGATAACTTGGCTCGATTCAGAACGGTAAGCGATGGAAGTGGGTTTACTGGGCTTGATCCGCTAGCAGAGAAATATTACTCAATTTCACCGTATGCGTATTGTGGTGGGAATCCAATAAATAGAATCGATCTTAATGGCAAACAAATTATAAATAAGATTGATAGAGTAACTTATACAGATGCTGATGCAACTAATTTATTTAAAGGAATTACGAATGTAAGTAAGAGTGGTTCTGGATACAGTATTCATTTTGTTTCGCAAGAAAGAACACCTGAAATATATAAACATACATTAAATTCATTTAGAATGGGGAAACCCAATATTTTGCATTATGAATCTGATAAGAAAGTTCAAAGAAGCAATCGATATCAAGCTACGAAAAACCTTCCACCAAGAGGATCAGAGGGGCTTGAAAGAGATGAATATCCATATGCTTCAACAAAAGAAGGAGGAGTAGGAGCAAATGTTGCTTATGTGCCAAAGGGTGAAAATGGGAAGCAAGGAAATGATTTACAGGTTATATACAAAACAATGAATGATGGTGATGCATTCCTTGTTTTGCCTTTACCTAAGGACAAAGAACCTAATCCTGTACCTGTTTTATCTCCTGAGGCATCTCCTGTCAATGGTTATCTCAACAAAATGCAAGATGTAACAGGTCTGACTGGCGCTGCCTTAATTTTCTATTTAATAATTTCTGAAGGAAGCAGAGTTTACCCTCCAAGAAATCTAATTCCAGTACCTTAAACTAATCAATTTGATATATTGCAATTATGACAAATATTATATCAAGATGCTTAGCTGTAATATTTGCTGGCATTGTACTATATGGGTGTGTTATTTATAAAACTAAATATAAAGTAATGAAATATAAGCTAGATTTTTATACACAATATAATCAATTTACTATTTGTGATTCTAAATATCATACCGAAGCAAATTCAGCAAAATTTGAAACTGTTGAAGCTATAGCTGATCGAATGGGGGTCGAGGAAGATCAGATTCGCGTTGGAATTGAATGTTATGGTCATGTTAAAGGCGAATTAGAATTCTTGGGAAATGCGAATACCTCTATAAATTATAGTTTGTACAATCATATCGTTGAAGGTGGATTTGAAACAAAATCAGGTATAATTCAATTGCAGGATTGCCCAAACTCTTTTGTTGAATTAGAAATGAAAGTTAAGCCAGGTAGATATCGCGTAAGAGTATATTCTTCAAACCTTAAAGGATTTGATACCGATGAGGATGAGGGTGATGACTTTTATAAGATTGAAATATGGCCAGATATTTCCATGGATCGTAGGGTTTTAAAAAGATTAATCCAGTTGGACGACAAGTGATGCCCCTCGTTCAGCGTAGGTTGGCGGCATTGAGTTCGGCGAAGCGGGTAATGTATCAGATTTGGCGTTACTTAAATAAGTGCATGTAAATCAATGAAGATTTATATGATTGTAATAGGAAATGGTGGGTGTATGCTCACCATTTCTTATTTTTATAGGCTTAAAATCAATCAAAACAATAAAACATGAGTGAAAATAGCCCTTCATGTATCAGATTTGGCGTTAGCCACTTTTGTCCAGCTTGTAAATCGGAGAATCTAATAAAGAGTGGTAAAACCGCTAACGGTAAACAGCGCTATTGTTGTAAAGAATGTTGTAAACGGTTTATCATACACTACAGTTACAACGCTTATCAACCGAATACTAATGAGCAAATTATTCTTTTCACTAAAGAAGGTCTGGGAATACGCAGTACTGCCCGGGTTTTACGGATATCGGTAACAACTTTATTAAAACGAATTATTGTCATTGCCGAAGGCATACAGCAACCACCCATTGCCATGGGTAAAAGCTATGAAGTGGATGAAATGAGAACCTTTCTGGGCAAAAAAGCACATCTACGTTGGATAGTCTATGCTTTGGATAGAGAAAGCAAAAGGGTGGTGAGTTTCAATGTTGGCAGACGAACAAATAAAACACTGAAACTGGTGATCAAGAGCCTGGAACTGGCAAATGCACGTATGATTTACACGGATAAACTAAAGAATTACCGTTATCTGATAACAAAAAAGCTCCATAACACTTATATACACTCCACTAATCATATTGAACGACATAATCTGTCTGTGCGTACGCACCTGAAACGTTTAAATCGGAAAACGATTTGCTTTAGTCGTAGTTTGGTAGTGTTAATGGCAGTGCTGAGGATTTATTTTTGGAGTTGAATAGATTTTGACTTGCTTTGCGCTTTCGATTTTTCAACTTTTTTTAGATCACTAGTCCTCTCGGATAAATATATAAATATTACTTGATTGATTACACAAAAATATCCGTTGATCGATGGAACCAAACTAAAACCATTCGGCAAAGAATATGATAGATATATCCGGAAAGATTGGGTTTTAAGCAGGTAGAACTCTACTCTTTTTATTTTCTAAAAAAAAAATGAGATTGATTGGTGGCATTAATTCCATTTCGTATATTTGCACTGTGAATAAATTATATCCAAAAAACTCAAAAACAAATTATAATTTTATGAAGAAACTAGTTCTATCTGTCTGTTTTCTAATTACATTAACTTGCACTTATGCCCAAAAGACCGAGCCAAAATCTTATGTTGCTTTCGATAATTCAACATTCAGACAAGGTGATTCTTTGTATGTTGGATATAATGTTGGTTATCAAAAGTTTGATTATATCAAAGAATATTATATCAACCAATATGATAAAGGTTTTAGAAAGATTCCTGCGAATGTCGTTGGGAAAAAATTTAAAATACTTGACATTTATACAGGAGGCTACTTGAACAGTTATGATACAAGTACAGTAGTTTTAAAAATAGGAGAAAAAGGACTTTTAGGTTTAAAATTATTTGTAGATATAAATAATGCTATCCGAACAGGAGAAGTAATAATTAATCTAAGCCCTCAATGGCGTACAAATATGAGTATTCAACAGTTTAGTGATTCAATTGCATTGTTGTATAAAGTTAAGCAATCCCAGCAAGCTCCTTCAAATTATGCATTAGAGTATTTACGAAGGCTTAACGAAAAGAATTATGATAAGTACCGCGAAGATGAATTTGAATTGGAAAATCAAAAACAAATTACGACTAATAAGATTAATGAAAATATTGCTAAAATGAGTGATACGACAATGTATTATACAGATATAGAACTTACTCTCGATAATTATGATTTCGAAACTATGTCATTTCCTATAGGTCGCTTTAACGAGTACTATAAGATAAATAAATATCTTGGAGAAAACTTTCCTGAAACAAACTTAGTATTTATCAATCAAAATAATCTTACAAAATTTGCAGTTGATAAATTTACTGCAAATAGTTTTATTAAGCGGCGTAAAGATAGATATGGCAATATTGATAGAACCGTTTTTGCAAGAGTCTATTTCAAAAGCACAAAAGTCCCAGCAATTGCAAAATCAACATATATTAATTCTGCATATAGCTATTATATATTTGGAACTATTTGTCGTGTTGAATTTTTTGATTTTAAAAATCGAGCTTATAATTATATAGGTCAGATAAGCGCTGAAAAATAAGTAAAATTTAATATAAGATAACACCAATTATTCTGAATACGCAAAACAATTTATTTACAGTAACAAAAAATGAAAAAAGAAAAGAAACACATCTTGTTGACAATGATACTTGTGTCTTTATGGGGTTAACCTCATGTTCAAATCTTCCAAATACTTCGAAAAATGAGACGGATCTTAGAAGTAAGATAGAAAAGGTATCAGAAAACAAAATCGAATTAATTCAATTTGAGAAAACAAATGCTCTCGAAGAAGAAATTTTCGGTGTAAAGTGCTATACAGTATCCTACAAAGGCAAAATAAAATATAAGGAAAGTGGATATTTATATCTTAATATTTTAGACCAAAAGAAAGAACTGATCCTCAATTTTGTAAAAGTAAAACACAAATCACCTTTTTTAATTGAAGCTTTTTATGACATTAAGCAAGATGAAAAAAAGAATATTATTGGAAAGATAATGTATGCTAAAACTGAAAATGGTTGGATAACATCTAATAGCGATATTAAAATAGCAGAAGAGAAAATTATCAAATAATAGCTCTGTTTATAATAGGTAATGCTTCAGATGCATTGCTGTAAAAACAATAAATTGAAAGTCAATTATAGACATTTAATGTTGGATAAAAAAGCAGGTGGTTTTTTCATCTGCTTTTCTTATTTTTACAGTTAAAAATAGGCAGGAGATAGGTCAAAAGAAAGAAAATAGCACTTCACGATCCAGATGTGTTGATAGCTATATATGTCCGAGTTGCAATTCTGATAATGTCGTAAAAAATGGAAAAGCTAGAAATGGGGAACAGCGTTTTCAATGTAAAGAATGCTCAAAGTATTTTATTATAGATTACACCTACAATGCTTATCAACCTAATATAAACCCGCAAATCACACTTTTCACCAAAGAAGGGTTGGGAATCCGCAGCACTGCCCAGATATTGCGTATATCGGTAACAACTCTATTGAAACGAATAATTTCCATAACAGAAGGATTCGTACAACCGTTTTAGCCAAAGTCTGGTGGTGTTAATGGCTATGTTGAAGATTTATTTTTGGAGCTGAATGGATTTCGACTTGTTTTGTGCTCGGGGAAATTACTCAACTTTTTTCTAACCTGTCCTATTTGTTTCAACTTCTCTCTTCGTAAACGCCAATTGAAGCCAATGATAACAGAATGATGTCATTGCTACTTTAATATGTATAACTCTATAAATGAGGGTGTATATTTACAGAAAAATCGAGAATTATAAACCTAAAAGTAATTTGAAATGGAAATAGTAAATATAGAAGCTCGCACATTCGAGGCAATGATAATCCGATTTGATGCATTGGAAAGAAAGATGAACTCGCTCCATAGCGAGCAAGACAAAAGTTTGAAAAAATGGCTGGATAATCAGGATGTATGTCTGATTTTGAATATCTCGAAAAGAACTCTTCAAACATACCGGGATAATGGCACGGTGCCTTATAGTCAAATCAACCACAAGATTTACTATAAGCCGAATGACATAGAACTATTGACACGAAAATCAACGATTGTCAAATGAGCCATCCATGAATACAAATAATAATCCAGCCGCAATTGTTGGGGTATGGGAAAGCGTCAATCTAAATCCCACAGTTATCATTACTCACAATTGTAACGGCAAGTACTGGATAATCATTCTTCATATGAACGAGCATAGCAAACAGGCTTCACCGGCAATCTTTGAAGTGGAACAAGACGAAATAGGAATTTTTATCTCATCGACAAAGAAACGAATAGAAATAAAATACGATTCCTTATTAGATACTTTGTCGTTTTCAAATTTTGGTGACTATATGCGGAATTGAAAAAAAACACTAAAATCAACGAATATGAATAACGAAATATTGACAAGAGACAGCCAGTGGATTAAGAGTTTTTTCAAGTCATCGAAACAGATGCTTGATGATATCGACCTATTGGTAAAGAACAGCAAGCCACACTTGAACGGAGAACGGTTTTTGACCGACAAGGAAGTCTCTGAAAAACTAAAAATCAGTCGTAGGACTCTGCAAGACTATAGAACTCAAGGTCGGATTGCCTATATCCAACTAGGTGGAAAAATACTTTACAAAGAATCTGACATTGAAAAGATGTTAAAAAGTGGATATCAAGAATCAATTGAGTAGCTATCAACAGATGGTTGTTTATTTTACGATAATGGCAGAGGCTTTTAAAGCTCCTGCCATTATTGCAACCTAGTTTTCATTGACAAGGGTCTTTTTCATTTTCTTAGTGTTTTCTTCTTGTTTTTCTATATTCCGTTTGAAGTTCTGATTAAGTTTAATGCCCACCGGCATGGTCTTATCTTCAAACACAGCATATTTATCAGTAATTCTTTCTGAAAGCAACTTCATATCTTCATTTACCTTTTTGTTGGTAATCTTGGCATAGATTTGTGTTGTGGCTATTGACCTGTGTCCCATCATTCGGCTAACTGTCTCAATCGGTACACCCTGTGAAAGGGTAATATGTGTCCCGAAATTGTGCCTTGCCATGTGAAAGGTTATATGTTCAATACCGCATAAAACAGCTATTTTCTCTAAGTTTCTACATATAGAAGCAAGTGATATCATATTGAATACCTTATCGCTCTTACGATCGTTTCGGTATTTGTCGATAATTTGTTTGGGTATATCCAACAAGCGGATATTACATTCACTTTTCGTCTTCTGCCGCTTGATGCTAATCCAGAGACTACCGTCTATCTGCGTTGTAATATTTCCCTGCGAAAGATTCCGTATATCCGAATATGCTAATCCTGTAAAACAGCAAAAAATGAACATATCCCGTGTATGGCACACTTTCTTGGATGCTATATGAACCTGCATAATTTTATCTATTTCTTCCAATTTCAGATGTCTGCGCTGTTTTTCGGGCTGCTCGGCTATATAGTTTACAAATGGGTCACGGTTGAGTATTCCTTGATGAATCGCCCTGCGGATCATCTTTTTTAATATTATCAGATGACCTAATAGCGTGCTT
>Ga0209748_1001145_pt1 | contig 13177 bp, 10 predicted proteins | sample BarGraIncu00421A_FD_185490 | JGI IMG/M metagenome (GOLD analysis project Ga0209748, IMG submission 185490) | Arctic peat soil microbial communities from Barrow, Alaska - Barrow Graham LP Incubations 004-21A (SPAdes) (version 2) | ecosystem: Environmental > Terrestrial > Soil > Wetlands > Peat... | reverse complement strand
TGAGCGTTGACGTTCAGGAAAATCAATCGGTTATGTTTAAATCACTTGCCGGTAATAGCTTAGGAGTTTGGGTCGCACATGGCGAAGGAAAATTTGTAATGCCTTTTGCAGAAGAAAAATACCAGATTCCGGTTAAATTCTCCTACAGCAACTATCCAGGAAATCCCAACGGATCGGATTTTGATACTGCGGCTATTTGTTCGGAAGATGGACGTCACCTTGCGATGATGCCCCATTTTGAAAGATCTGTATATCCATGGCAGTGGGCTAATTATCCTGCTGACCGAAAAGATGATCAGGTAACACCATGGATCGAAGCTTTTGTAAATGCGTTGAATTGGATTAAAAAAACAAAGGGAAACTGATTTTCATCAATTTCCCTTATAAGATTAATACGGTTAAGAGATTTTCTATAAATCTTTTAACCGTTTTTTTTTATTTCACCCAGAAATCAACAACAGTGACTTTATCAAGATAAGGTCCCAATATCTTTCCAAACTCTTTATGAGCCGGATGAATAAGGTAAGCATCACGATCCTTATCGGAAGTGAACGTCAATAAAAAACAGTGTGTCAGGCCCTGATTTAATCCTTCAGGACTTGAATTGATACCCCATTCGTAACTTTGGATACCCCCAATTTTTTGAGGCAGTTTTGCAAACTCCTCCTCTACCAACTTAATATTCGCTGGTGTGGCGCTGTCCTTAAACTTAAACATCACCACATGATGTAAAACTTTACCGGATTTAGCTGTCTGTGCATTAACCCCGGATAAAAACAATGAGAACAAAAGAAAAATTGCAAAGGTTGATTTGATTTTCATAAATAAACGATTTAATGATCTGATTTACAAATAATATAGAGTTAGAACCTGTTATTCCTCCGTATCCTCCAAAATGTAATCCTCCCAAAAATTCAGAACCGCGGGACCAGTGAACAAATCATTATTATCCAATAATTTATCCGCAGGTTTCCAACCCTTCTGTGAAGACAATTCAAGATATTTCCGGGCCACTGCCTGATCTTTGACATCACATTCTCCTGATAATATCAACAAGGCAAGCAGATAGGTGGCTACTTCATCCTGATCCTCCTGAACAAGTGAATCGAGGATTTCGTAGGCTTTCTGAAAATCAACGATCCCATTTTCACCTCGTTTCAGGTAAGTGGCTTTATTGATTTTTGCAGCTATGATACCTTCGTCGGCACTTTTTTCGAACCATGTCCATGCTGATGCAGGATCGCGTTCGGAGAATTTTTTGGAGACCAGCACAACTCCTAAAAGATTATAGGCCGGAGCATAACCGTTTTCCGCAGCAGCTTTGAGGTGAAGCACAGCATTGGTAAAATCCTGATAACCATGCGTTGTGAAGAGAACGCGGCCAAGCTCGTAACGTGCTTCGTCATCTCCTGCTTCAGCTGCTTTTTCGAAACTCGTGATAGCCTTGTCCACATTTTTCTGTACGCCATCGCCGTTTAAATACATATCGCCCAAATTCTTCCAGGCATCGGTAAAACCATTTTCAGCTGACCGTGAATAATAGTTAAATGCCTCATTGATATCTTTTTCGGTTCCTTCACCAAAATAGTACATACCGGCAAGGTTGTATTGCGCCTGCGCGTAACCTGCTTCAGAAGCCTTTTTAAAACATGCAAATGCTTTGGAAAAATCTTTCTCACCCGTGTCACCAAAATAGTACATCACGCCAAGGTTATAGGTTCCTAAATAGAAACCAGCCTCATCTGCTTTTGTATACCATTTCACAGCTTCATACGGATTTGCATCAGTACCTTTTCCCTGGTGGTAGGCATTCCCCAGATTATTCATGGCCTCTGCAACACCAAGTTCAGCAGCTATTTCGTATTGTTGAACGGCTGTTCTCATATTCTGACTGATTCCCTTACCAGATTCGTACATCACGCCAAGATTAAATGCAGCCTTGGGATAACCGGCATTTGCTGCTTTCTGATACCATTTGAAAGCTTCGTCGGTATTCTGATCTTTCGTGATGCCATTTTCGTAATAAACTCCCAACCTGAACATTGCACCTGGAACGCCCAATTCAGCAGCCTTTAAAAACCATTCGAAAGCTTTCTCCTTTTCGGACCAATAAGCCAGACTTTTTTCATGTATAATTCCGACAAGGTAATTAGCTCTTGCATGTCCTGCTTCGGCAGCACGTTTAAAATAGTCTGCCGCCGATTGGTTATCTTTGGTTGTCATCTCGCCTGCAAGAAGAATACTGGCATATTTAAATTGTGCTTCAATAATTCCCTTCTCTGCAGCTCGTCTGTAGTAATCGACTGATATTTTATTGTTTGACTCTACTTCATCCCCAATTTCATATTTTTGCGCCAAACGGAACAAGGCTTCAGGACTCTCAGTAGCTGCTGCTTTCTTTAGCCAATCGACACCTTCGGCATCCGATTTCTTTAAATATAAACCGGCTAGTGCATTCTGTGCATCGGCGCTTCCTTTGTCTGCTGCCCGCTGGTACCAGTCAGATGCATTGGCATCACCGGTTTCATCCAAGAGCCTGCCCATCAGGAAAATTGCTTCAACATAATCGGCATTAGCAGCCTGTTCCAGATATTCTTTCGCTTTAACAACGTCTTTTTCAGTACCAATTCCTTCGAAATACATTTTTCCAAGTGCGAGTGCAACTTCCGAGGATATCGTTCCTTCCAGCTTTGTCAACCAGGCAAAAGCCTCTGCTGCATCCTTTTCGGTACCCTTGCCTTCGTACAAAAACAGACCCGCCTTTTCAAAAGCAGGAACGTAATCACTTTTGGCTGCTTTTAAAGTCCATTCGAAAGCTTTGGTCAGTTTAACCGGAACCGTTAAGCCCTGTTCGAAAATCTCCCCAACTTTAAACATCGCAGGAGCGTATCCGCCTTTTGCAGATTCGTACCAGTTATCGACCGCTTCATTCAAATCTTTATAACCACCATCGCCCGATTGCAATAACCGGCCAAAATTGTATTTTGCGATAATATCACCTCTTTGGGCACCTCGTTCGTACCATTCCCACGCTTTATTCAGATCAACAGGAAGTCCGTTCCCGTTTTCGCGCATCTCACCAATATAATTGCAGGCCCCGACGCCGCCTTCGCGGGCAGACTCCAGGAACCACTTTACCGATTCTTCGGGTGAAAGCGGCCGGTTGATTCCTTCGTAATACTTTTTGCCAATAACGAACGATGCACTGGAAAGACCTTTCTCCATGTACTCTTCGAATGTTATAATCGATTGACTGATATCTTTTTCAATTCGATAAATATCGAGAAATACCATCGCTGGTTTATAACCGTCTTTAAGTGACGATTCGATTCTTTTTACACCTTTTTCTACTTTCCCTTTTTTCAACGATTCAATTCCATTGCGGAAAGCACGTGGCGCCGTTTCAATTATCTGACTCATTATACTTCATTCAAAATTGAGCCTAAAATTAGCTTTAATGAGTTATTTACAGGTATACTATTTGCAAAATTATTGAACAATTGTTGGTTTTCATGGTAATAATCAAATACAATCACTGATTGAGTTCGTAAAAGAACTATTTTTACAACAAAATCTTCGCCTATGAAACCTTTGGAGATTATTGCAAAGTATTACAAACCAAGATCGAAAGCCTATAAGATCCTGGTTAGCCATTCCAATCTGGTGACGGAAAAGGCTTTGAAAATTGCGCAAAATCACAAAGAGTTACTTCCCGATCGTAAATTTATCGAGGAAGCATCGATGCTGCACGACATCGGCATCTTCAAAACGAATGCGCCCGATCTGTATTGTTTTGGTGAATATCCATACCTCTGTCATGGTTACCTGGGTCGTGAAATATTGGTCGCGGAGGGTTATCCGGAGCATGGACTGGTTTGTGAAAGACATACAGGTGTAGGAATAACCATTGAGGAGATCATTTCAAATAAGCTTCCGTTACCCTTGCGTGATTATATGCCAGTTTCGGTTGAAGAGCAGATCATCTGTTTTGCAGATAAGTTTTTTTCCAAAAGCGGCGACATTTTTCGCGAGAAAACGGTGGGTGATGTCAGAAAATCGATGCAAAAATATGGAAGTAAAAATGTTGCCCGTTTTAATGAATGGTGCGCGATTTTCCTGTAAATAAAAGTTTGCGGTAAATCACCTGTATTTGCACCGGGAAAATAATTCACTTTGATGGAAACTACCATTTCGGCCAGACTAATATAGATTGTCCCCTTCCGAATACAACTAATGGTCGACCGAATTCAATTAGTGACCGACCGAATCCAATTCTTTTACGTCCGAACCCAACTTGTGACCGACCGAATTCAATTATTATATGACCGAATTCAAATAGTAGTCGACCGAATCCAATTAGTTTACGACCGAATTCAACTTGAGACCGTCCGAAAACAAATATTTTACGTCCGAATTTAATTTATGCCCAAACTAATTCAAATTGCTGACGAGTAATGGGGGAAAAATCGGGTTGAATTCCGTTAATCAACCATTCATTAATAATTGCCATTGTCATAGGAACTCTGTCGTTTGCTAAGCTTTAAATCCTGCAGTAATGTAGAGGTGGCCCTGATGGTAAAACTGTAACTCTGGCGATAACCAAATGGGACCAGGTTTAACGACATTTGCATACAATGCAAATCCCTGAAAATATTGAATTGGGTAAAAGTGATCTGAAGTTTCTGAACATCAAGACCTGACGAGAATCCAATCTTCCATTGTTTTGTCATGCTTACATTGCCATTGAAGTCAACGGTCTGGGTGATCTGTGATGATTTAGTGGGATCAGGTTTACTATACCTGAAACTATAATTTAAGGAAAGATCCCATGGAACACTAAAATCGGCATATTCAGGGATATCACCGGTACGCTGTCTGAGTATTTTCTGATCTAACTCTGTTTTCTGTTCGGGCGTTAATTTTTCCTCCTCTTTCGCCTTTTCTTTGCCTTCCTTTGATTTGAATGAGAGTCCGAATGACATATTTGCGCTAGTTAGTCGTGCCAGCTGACCATTCTTCGAAAACTGATATTGGTTAATAAGATGTCCGTTGTCCATAGCGTAAGGATCAAGGATTGCGCCAAAATTGAGATCGACTCCCGCAACCTTCGTGCGTGCAGAAATCGTAATATTTGAAAGATTTAATGAATCTGCAGCAAGATTATAAGATCCGCCAATCGATAACTGATCAAGAAGTTTAACCTTGGTATATGCTTCTTTTGAAGTTGTATCCTTCGTATTTACCTTCTTCATTTCCAAAGTGTTGTTCAAGCTAAATCCGATTGAGCCCGATTTACCAGCTCCGGCAGTTCCAAATATTGCACCTTCATGATAAGGATATCGCAAAATAACCGGCATTCCTTTGTCATCGACATAATCGACAACAGTTCCATACATTCCGAAGTTAGGATTACTAAAATCGGGCCGAAGGCTAAAACTGACGCTGGGCGTCATCATGTGTCGGATCCCCTTAATATTTGATTTTGGATTCAAGGGCAAGTAAGTCCCATAAATCTTTGTTGAAGCACCCACACTTACTGAATAGTCGTAATCACGCGTAAATCCGTAAAGGGTATCTGTAATCTCTACCTGTTTGGTTGTTGGGTTATACTTCTTTCTGATTTGTTGCGAATACCATCGCTCATTGTAATTGACAGAAGGACTCACTGTGATGTATTTCAACGCCTTAAAAGAAGTACTGACCGGAATGCTATGCTTTATACCATTCTGCCAGTCTTTCGTTAGGGATGAATTCATTAATTTATTCTCCTTCGTATTGATCGTATTTTGCATATCCATGGAATAGCTTAAACCAATCTTCTCGTACCATTTCTCCTTGCCAATACGGGACTTCGATTTAAAGGGATAAATTCTCGACATATTGAATGTCAACTGAGGGAGTGTCAGACTAATTGTCGTGTCGCGACTGTTTTGAGAATGCCGCAAATTCGCCGAAAGGTTGAATGGTGAATTTTCCCAGCGTTTTGAATATGATATGCTTGATTGTTTTGTATTTGTAAGGTAATTTTCTGTGGTATAGGAGTTGTTTTGGTCGAATTGACTTGTAGAGAAGTTTACACTTGCACTAAAAGTCTGACTTGGACTCGATTTTGAATCCATAGAGTGGCTCCAGGTAATGGCAAAATCATTTTGCGTTTTATAATCGGGTAATCCCTTGTCTCCGAATACATTTTTGTAATACTGCAGATCAAAAGCCCCGCTAAACTTATATCGAAGACGGTAATTGGTGTGAAGTTTAATTCCTCTTGATCCTTTTGAATAGAGATCGCCTTTCACAGATGCATCGAAGTAATCGTTTGCAGCCCAATAATATCCTAAATCTCTTAAGAAAATTCCCCGATTGACTTCATCGCCATATGAAGGCATCAATAAACCTGACGAGTATTTAGGCGAATTTGGGAAAAACCCGAATGGGACAAATATGAAGTAAATCGGGAGATCTTCAACTACAAGATATGCTGGCCCGGTTACAATTTTTTTATTGGATAGTACCTTCGCCTTGGTCATTTCAAGATAGAAATGAGGATGTTCGGCATCGCAGGTGGTATACTTGCCATTTCGGAGGCAATAAGTTGAATCGTTGATCAGTTTTGTCCTTCCGCTATGAACAAATCCCCCCTCCTGTTCTGTCACAACTCCGGTTACAATACCCTTCTTAGTTTTGAAATTATACCTGATTTGGTCGGCCTCAAACTCCTGTTCACCCTGTTTAAATACCGGTTTACCCGCGATTGCACCTGTTGAATCCGGCTTTCCGACGGCATAAACAAGGTTGCTATCCATGTTCAATTCGATATAGGCAGCTTTCAGATCAATGTCTTTATATTTCACCTGTGCATTCTTCGACATGATGACTTTACTCGTACCTATGAAGGTAATGTCGCCCTCCGCAGTGTATTCTATTTCAGCATCGAAGCCATTTGTTTGTTCCGAAGCAATCGAGTCAGAAACTAAGGAGTCATTTTTCGAAATACGAAGACTGTCCGGAATGGCCGAAGTAAGTCTGTTTACACGCTCCTGTTTTGATAGGCGCTGTTTTTCAGGAGACATAGTCTTTTTATTTTCAAGCGTTTGCCCAAAAATAGTTCCCAAAAACAGAAACAGGATGACCCCAAGGGAAGATAAAAATCGCAACTTGCTCAAAATTTTTCCTAATCAAGTAAAATCTAACATAAATGCCACTAATTGCACAGGGCAAAAGTAAAAAATCCATTTAGAGAAACTTACACCCTGAAAAAATAATTTAATCTTCTATTTTTGTATAATATATTCAGTGATGATTTTGTTAAAAAACAGACCTGAAGTATTTATTCGCACAGCTTCTTTTTAGTGCTGCGGATGCTTAAAAGTTATTTGACGAATGATTCCATCATCAGGACAATTCAGATTTAAAGCCAATGAAAAAGTTGTACAAATATAAAGGTTGTGATTCAATTCACTTTTATCAGTTACTCATACTAATTGTAGTTTCGTTAGTTATGAACCCGCTATATGCCAGGAACAAGACACCTAAAGGCCTCGAAACAGTGGTAATTGATGCTGGTCATGGCGGCAAGGATCCCGGAGCAGTGGTAGGAAAAGCACGCGAAAAAGATATTGTCCTCGAAATTGCACTGAGACTCGGAAATTATATAAAAGAAAACTTACCTGATGTCCGGGTCATATTCACGCGAAATACAGATGTATTTGTCCCTCTTTTCGAACGATCTGTCATTGCGAATAAGAACAATGCCGACCTTTTTATATCGATCCATGCCAACTATTGCTCTACTCCCTCTATTAAAGGAACAGAAACATATGTATTAGGGCTTCACCGCACCGAAGACAATCTCAATGTGGCAAAGAAGGAAAACAGTGTTATTTTGCTTGAAAAGGATTACACAACGCGTTACGAAGGTTTCGATCCTAATTTATCCGAGTCGTACATCATGTTTGAATTGATTCAGAATACCCATATCGATCAAAGCGTTGCATTCGCCGGGATTCTGCAGGATTCATTCCGAAAACATGCCCAAAGGGCTAGCCGCGATGTGAGGCAGGCGGGCTTTCTGGTATTACGTGAAACCGCAATGCCTGGAGTCCTGATTGAAACAGGATACCTGAGCAATCAAGCCGAAGCAAATTATCTGATGACAAGTGAAGGAAGAGAGACCCTGGCTTTTTCAATCTTTAACTCTTTCAAAGAGTATAAAGAAAAATATGAGTCGCGACTGAACATTGCCAAGGGTAATACAATAAAAGAACCCGATGAAGTAAGAGATACTGCCCCCGTTAGCCATCAAGTTGCTGAAATAAAAAATGAAACTCACAGCCGTAAACCAGAAGTAAAGGAAAACAAAAGCCTATATCCTGCTAAAGAAGAGGTTAAACAACAGCCGAGGAAATCGGACCAAATCATTTTTGCTATTCAACTTGCTGCCAATCCGATAAAAATTCCACTCACTTCAAGAGCATTTAAAGGGATCGAAAATATATCAGAAATTAAAATAGCCGGTTATTATAAATACTATTGTCTTGAAACAAATTCTCTTGCAAAAGCGAAACAGAATCTTTCGGCAATCAGGCCTAAAGTACCCGATGCCTTTATAGTCGCATTCAAAAATGGTGAGCCGATTCCAATGAAGGAGGCATTAAATGCCGGGCATTAAGGTCCCTCTTTTTTTAAACCATAATCCTTAGTATTTTAGCAAATAAATTGAATTGACCCGGTATGAAGCTCACAAAAACATCAAAAATCGGAATTTTGGTTGTTATCTGTCTCACCCTGTTAATATGGGGTATAAACTTTCTCAAAGGAAGGGATATATTCAGGACAGAAAAGGTTTTTTATGCCCGCTACAAAAATGTTGGCGGGCTCACAGCCACCACAATAGTAACATTGAACGGATTGAAAGTCGGTTATGTCAGAGAAATTTATTTTGCAGAGGATTTATCCGGAGATTTAATTGTGAAGATCGCCATTCACAATGACTTTCCATTGCCAAAAGGTACTTCAGCAGAAATAGCCAGCAGCGATTTGCTCGGATCGAAGGTCGTTAAACTTAATTTAGGCAAATCTGACATGCTCTTACATGCAAATGACACGATGGCCACAAAGATGGAGGCGGATATTATGCAACAGGTTAATGAGCAGATTGCTCCCCTTAAAGCAAAGGCTGAAAGGATGATTGAAAATCTTGATTCCATTGTTACTGCTGTTTCAAAAATTCTTAGCAGCGATTCACAACACAATATAGCCGAAAGCATCCGACAGATCAATCTTACCATGACTAATCTTGAAAAGATTTCAGGTAACTTGAGTGATGTGGTTACCGATCAAAAGAAAAATCTTGCATCAACCATCACCAATCTAAGCGAAGTATCGGGAAATTTGAAAACCAATTCCGGAAAGCTTGGCCATATGATGGATAATTTCTCTTCATTCAGCGATTCACTTTCGAAATTGGAATTGAATAACACGCTCAATCATATGCACGGCTCAATCTCGGATCTTCAGAGAATCATAAGTAAAATTGATACCACTAACGGGACACTTGGGCTTTTGGTCAATGATCCAAGATTATATCAAAGTCTTAACAGCACAAGTGAAAGTTTAAACCGATTGTTGGTCGATTTTCGCCTTAACCCGAAGAAATATATCCATCTTTCTGCCATCGATATGGGCAGGGAAGTATATATTTCACCGTATTCAGACAAGCAAGCATCTGATAATATTACATATAGGGTCCAAATATTCTCTTCGTTGAATCCAGTGAGCCTTACATCCCCTTTGTTTAAAGGGATTGAAGAGGTTTCTGAAATAAAATCCGGCAACATGTATTTCTATGTTTCCCCGCCGGAATCGTCTTATGATAAAGTTATAATGAGTCTAAATAAGATCCAAAGTGCTTTTCCTGAGGCATTTTTAAAGACGTACAAAAACGGGAAAGAAATAAGTTTAAAAAATGCGCTAAAAACAAACAAAAAATAGTTTTTTTCGTATCGTTTTTTATTTACTTTTAGACCACTCGAAAGAGAAATTTTATCGGTTTCCGATATCCAATCTAAAGTATAAAATTCATAAAAATTTTGTCAGAAATTGTTTTTTACAATGTTCAATGAATCAAATGCTTGCAAATAATTGAAATGTAACTGATTATAAATGAGGAAATTGCATTTTTTATTAAAATCTTTTAACCTCAATAAACTGGAAATTAAAATCATAGGAAAATGCAACTTTTTAAGCAATTTTTTTCCGACTAAATTATTCCAATCTTTGCGACTGGATAATTAAAAACGAAGTTCAATATTACATGAGCCTAAATCCTAAATGAATAGAGACCACAATAATATCTGGGAAAATTGTCTGAGAATTATCAAAGACAATGTGCCTTTTATAAGCTACCGAACTTGGTTTGAACCGATTGTTCCCATTAAACTGGACAACGATATTCTTACTATTCAGGTTCCTAGTCCGTTTTTTTACGAGTACCTTGAAGAGCAATATATCGATATTCTCCGGAAGACACTCCGAAAAGAACTCGGTGCAGGTGCCAAACTTGAATATAGTGTTGTCGTTGATAATAACCTCAATGCCAATAACAAACCATATACTGTAAAACTACCAACCAATCAGAACAACAATCTGAAAAACAGACCTGTTGCAGCATCTTCCTTTCATGACGACAGTGCAATCAAAAACCCGTTTGTAATACCAGGTATTCAAAAACTGAATATCGATCCGCAGCTTAAACAAGACAATACCTTCGATAATTTCATTGAAGGCGAATGTAACCGCCTTGCCCGCAGCGCGAGTTATGCAGTTGCTCAAAAACCGGGTGGCACAGCTTTTAACCCTTTGATGCTTTATGGAAATTCGGGGCTGGGAAAAACCCACCTTGCTCAAGCTATTGGTATAGAGGTTAAAGAACGGTTCCCGGAAAAAATCGTTTTGTATGTAAACGCAAATAAATTTCAAACCCAGTTTTCAGAAGCTACGCGTAACAATAACCGGAACGATTTTCTTCATTTCTATCAGATGATTGATGTTCTGATTATTGACGATGTTCAGGAATTTGCCGGAAAAGAGAAAACGCAGGAAACATTCTTTCACATTTTCAATCACTTGCATCAAACCGGAAAGCAACTTATCCTTACTTCCGACAAACCTCCTATCGAACTAAAAGGGCTCGAACAAAGATTGCTTTCCAGATTTAAATGGGGACTTACCGCCGATTTGCAAATACCAGACTTCGAAACGCGTATGAATATTCTGCGCAAGAAAATTTACAAAGACGGGATCGAAATTCCTGAAGAGGTTCTTGAATACATTGCTTCGCACATTAACAGTAATGTTCGCGAACTTGAAGGCGCGCTGATTTCGCTTCTTGCCCAGGCTACCCTGAATAAGAAAGAGATTAACATCGATCTTGCTATTAAAATGATTAATAAGCTGGTGAAGTGTTCTGTACGCGAAATTACAATCGATTATATTACAAAAACCGTTTGTGATTATTTCAATTTACCTATTGATTCTTTGGGAGTTAAAACGCGTAAACGAGAAACTGTACAAGCCAGGCAAATTGCAATGTACTTTTCAAAAAGCATGACAAAATCATCCCTTGCTGCCATTGGTTCCCAAATTGGAGGAAAAGATCACGCCACAGTACTGCATGCATGCCGGACCGTAGCGAATCTAAAAGATACTGATAAAAATTTCAAGGTATACCTTGATGAAATTGAAAACAGGCTAAAATACTAATTCAAAATACATTGAAGGCAGGCCAGATGGTCTGTTTTTTTTTGATTATAATTCCCGGTTCATTTTAATTATGATCTTGCAGAAAGACATCCTTATCTTCGATGGAATACACAGACACCTACAAAACGATCGGAGCACCTTCTGAAGGACTCTACAAAGAGAAAGGAAGCAAATTTATTGCTTATGCCTTTCCGGTGTCGAACGAACAACAGATTAAGGAGATCACAGCAAGATTAAAAAAAGAACACCACAGCGCACGGCATCATTGTTTTGCCTGGCGATTAGGTCCCGATCATCAACTGTTCAGGGTCAACGACGATGGTGAACCCTCGGGAACGGCCGGACGACCGATATTCGGTCAAATTCAGCAACAGGAATTAACAGACATTTTAGTTGTAGTCGTTCGGTATTTCGGAGGAATTCTTTTGGGAACCAATGGATTGACAAGTGCTTATAAACAGGCAGCTTCCGATGTGCTTGCAAATGCGTCTGTTATCGAGAAGATTGTCGAAACAGCCATTGTGGTAAATTTCGAATATCTTGCCATGAACGACTTTATGACGTTGCTAAAGGAGTTCCAACTCGAAATGCAGGAAAGTCATTTTGATCTTTCATGTAGGGCTAAAATATTGGTCAGGAAACAATTAACTGAAATTATTTTGGAAAAGCTTGGCAAAATTGACAGACTAAGTGCTTCATTAATTGTGGATAACTAATAAAAAGTTCGTGTTGAATAAGACCTAAAATTTATATTTTTGTAAACAATTAATGACCGAAAAGAATGGAGAACAATTACGCGGAAATTAAAATACCCATGAATCTCAAATTTATAAAGCGTCAACGCATTGACCGGCAGATTTGCTTTTACCATTCAATCAATATTCAATATACATTACCGTTTTCACCCGAAACCAACAACGCTGTTCATCCGGCTACTGTTGGTTTTTCTTTTTACAAGCTGAAATAATAACCACAAATTCATAAACTTATGAGTGCAAAAAGCTTAATATCAATTACTGATTTCTCAAAAGAGGAGTACCTGAAAATTATGCAACTTGCTGCAGATTTTGAGGCAAACCCCAACCAGAAACTGCTTCAGGGAAAAGTTATAGCTACACTTTTCTTTGAACCGTCGACACGAACAAGGTTAAGTTTCGAAACGGCCATCAACCGTTTGGGTGGAAAGATTATCGGTTTCTCTGACTCATCCTCGTCAAGTGTTTCGAAAGGCGAAACATTGCATGATACGATCAGGATGGTGAGCAATTATGCTGATATGATCATTATGCGGCACCCGTTGGAAGGAAGTGCGCGATATGCTTCGGAGGTATCGAGCGTTCCCGTGATCAATGCAGGTGATGGTGCAAACCAACATCCGTCGCAAACCTTGCTTGATATGTATTCGATCACCAAAACT
>Ga0209748_1001144_pt1 | contig 13187 bp, 10 predicted proteins | sample BarGraIncu00421A_FD_185490 | JGI IMG/M metagenome (GOLD analysis project Ga0209748, IMG submission 185490) | Arctic peat soil microbial communities from Barrow, Alaska - Barrow Graham LP Incubations 004-21A (SPAdes) (version 2) | ecosystem: Environmental > Terrestrial > Soil > Wetlands > Peat... | reverse complement strand
ATTCTAACTAACAGAATATCAAGGTTTTATCCTAATAAAAGAACGTATTGTTATTAACAATATCTGTATAACATATTAACAATCAAAGTATTAGTGTTTTTTGTCATGTACTAAGTTAATCCTGATAGAAATAAACGGAATTATTGGGAATCTCGATTTTGTTTTTAATTAATAATAATATTTAGAATGAATTATTTCATTTCAATGCTTAATGGGCTTTTAAAGGACTTTTTTACCAGAGGACATGAACGAAGTATAAAAGCCAAGAAAAATATAATAGCTTCCTTTATAATCAAAGGATGTAGCATTGCAATCAGTTTATTAATAGTTCCTTTATCTCTCAAATATGTTAATCCGTCACAATATGGAATATGGCTTACGTTAAGTTCAATGGTAGCCTGGATTTCTTTCTTTGATATAGGATTCACGCAGGGATTTCGAAACAAATTTGCAGAAGCTAAGGCAAAAGGCGATACACTTTTAGCAAGAATATACATAAGTACAACCTATTATTATATAGGTATCATTTTTTCTATAGTATGGATAGTCTTGCTGATAGTAAGTCAAATTGTTAACTGGCAAACACTTTTAAATATCCCTGCTGATCTTGTAAAGGAGGTATCCCGACTCGTAATAATTATTTTTACATACTTTTGTTTTCAATTCGTATTCAGAATAATTAATACAATGCTTATTGCTGATCAAAAACCAGCAAAGGCGTCATTCCTCGATCTTTCAGGTCAGTTAATGTCATTAATTATAATATTCACCCTTACAAGATTGACCAAAGGGTCCCTTTTAAACCTAGGATTAGCTATTGGTATTGCCCCTACACTTGTTCTCGTGTTCGCAAACTTTATTCTTTTCAAGACCCAATATAAAGACTATGTACCAACAATTAAACTTGCAAAAAAGGAGTACGCAAAAGATATAATGAATCTTGGTTTAAAGTTTTTTGTACTTCAAATCGCAAGTATTGTTCAGTTTCAGACAACATCATTCCTGATTGCACATTATTTTAATACGACACAAGTAACATCTTATAACATTGCATATAAATATTTTTTCACCCTTCAGATGATTTTCATGATATTGCTTACTCCTTTATGGAGTGGAGCAACCGATGCCTATAATTCCGGCGATACAGATTGGATAAAAATGGTGGTAAAAAAATATCTGTTGTTTTTACTTCCATTTATTTTACTTGGTGCTATTATGTTGGCTTTTGCCAAACCGGTTTATGATCTTTGGTTGGGGAAACATACAGTCGATATTAAATTTCATATCTCCTTATTATGTTATATCTTTTTCTCCACAGGAATGTTTGCCAGCATTTTCGTAGCAGTAATTAATGGAATAGGAGCCTTAAAGATTCAATTTATAACATCGATCTTAACCTCAGTCGGTTTTCTTGCAATTTCAATTTTATTGATTAAACAATTTCATCTTGGTGTGGAAGCAATTTTAATTACTTCAATCATTTCAAATGTATATGGTTATATTCTGGCGCCACTTCAGTATTATCATATTTTTGTTAAAAAATCCAAATCAAAAATCTGGTATTCATAACATTTTAGTATGAATAAGGTTGCAATATATGGAGGTCTGGGGAACCAAATGTTCCAATATGCGCTTTGCGTAGCGCTCAATCAAAAAGGTAGGGAAACCAGGATATTATTTTCAAATTTCTTTTACTATAACCATCATAGTGGTTTTAACTTATGTAAAGCTTTTGAAATACGATTACCATTTCCGTTAAATCTCTTAAACTATTTTCTTTTAAATGGCGAATTCCTTTATAAGAATAGAATTGTTACCTTTTTTCTTAGAAGATTAATTCAGGGATACCAAAGGAAGCGGTATAACATATATAAAGAAAAGAAAGAGTTTCAATATGACAAGGATGTATTTAGTCAACAATCTAAATTGTTTATTGGAATCTGGCAGGTCGAAGAATATTTTAAAGATATTGATAACCTGGTACTCCGGGAATTTGTTTTTAAAGCTCCAAAAGATAAAAAAAACAGAGAAATGATTGAAAAAATAAATAATTGCAATTCTGTGAGTATCCACATTCGAAGGGGAGATTATTTGAATAGCGATTGGGAAAAAATTCTCGGTGTCATAAAAGGAACAACATATTATATTAATTCAATAGATTATATTGGTAAAAAGGTCAGGAATCCTCATTATTTCATTTTTTCAGATGATATACGATGGGCAAAAGATAATTTAAAACTAACCAACTGCACTCATGTAGATCATAATAAAGGAATAGATAGTTATATTGATATGTATTTAATGAGCTTATGCAAGCACAATATAATTGCTAATAGTACTTTCAGTTGGTGGGCAGCCTGGCTAAATAAAAATCAAGATAAAATAGTAATTATGCCCGAGCGTTGGATTAACCGGGAAAACTGTGAGGGGATATTCCCACATCAATGGGTCAAAATAGGAGTAGAATAAAAAATGATAAAAGTTATTCATTTATAAAATTCAACCGAATCCGCCGGAGGGGTAGATCCTTTGTGCTTCTTATCACGTCATAAAAAACAAAGAAGTATTTAGAGAACTTGGCTACGAATATTTGGCCGAAAGAAGAAAGAAAAACGGCCTTGAGTATTTAAAACGAGAGCTTAAAGAACAAGAAGATAAAATAGAAAAGCAGCATAAAGAAAAAAAGGTTGTTTTTTACTGGTGGTTAATCCCCGCTCATGGAACTGACATCAACAGATAAGCACAAACACTTGTTGCCTCGAGTACGCGGATGAAATTTTAACTTCTTATCTGTTTTCAATATGCTGATATTGTTTATCAAGCATCCCATATTTAAGTCAAAAAAAATATGCTATTAAGCTATTGTCTATGCATTTTGTTTTTTTTCAGAAGCAAGGATTTTTGTGAGAATGGCATTTGATTTAATAATTACCTTACAATTTATTTATGCACGGGCGCAAAGGTGTTTTTATCGGAAATAAAACCCTTTAAAAGGAGAATGTCATAATTTTAAACAATGATTTTCGCCATTATGTTCTCATTAAGAAAATAAAACCAGAATAAAAATTATTATGAAAAACAAAACGGCAATTGGGATTTTAATGAATGCATTAGATATGGGTGGGGCCGAAAAACAAAGTCTGCTTCTGGCAAAGTTAATGGGAAGCGAATTCGATGTACATTATATCGTGCAGAAAAAAAAACCTCAATTAAAACAACACCTGGATTTTATTGAAAGAGAAAAGATAAATTACATTCAACTTTCCGGAAATATTATTTTCAGGATTATTCAATTAAATACATATATTAAAAAAAACAGAATTAAAGTCCTTTTTGCATTTCTTACTTTAGATAATGTACTTGCTTCATTTGTATCAGTTTTCCAAAAAATAATATATATCGGAGGTGTCAGAAGTTCTTATTTACCTATTGTGAAATTTTATATAACCTGGTTTTTACAAAAATACTTTCTTGATTACCTGATTTTTAACAACCATTATGGGAGAGATATCTTTATTAAAAAAGGATTTTCGTCTTCAAAGTCAATAGTCATCCAAAATTGTATAAATAATATTCAAAAAGGAATAATCAGACCTGACAGAAAAACAATAAAAATATTATCTGTGGGTCGTTTTACAACTCAAAAAGATTATTTAACTGCTTTAAAAACAATTCTTTTATTAAGAAGCAGGATTTATGAAAAAGAAATAGAATACACAATTGTCGGTGATGGTGAACTTTATCAACAAATTCAAACCTGGATTAATGACCTGAAACTTTCAAATGTGACAATTGTCAGAAATCCTGACAAAATTGAAGATTACTATAATGAAGCCGATATTTATTTTTTAAGTTCAATTTCTGAGGGTATGCCAAATAGCATAATGGAAGCACTTAATTATTCATTACCAGTAGTATCGACTGATGTCGGTGATGCAAACTACCTGGTAAAGGATGGTATAAATGGTTTTCTTGTTCCAAGTAAAGATTCCAAACGATTAGCTGAAAAACTTTCTGAACTGGTTTCTGATTCCAATAAAAGAATTGCTTTTGGTATAAATGGTCATAGTTTATTGATACGAGAATTCTCTGAAAAAAAATTACTGGAAGAATATAAAAATTTTACTGAAAAAATAATATTAAATGAGTATCAGAAAGAATGAATAAAAATTAAATAATTACAATGTAATCTAAATGGATGTTTCCAATGGCGGAATGACTAAGTATGAATTCAGCCTATAAATTCGAAGGGATAATTTTTTACCAAAAACAAAATAATAGAATATTAATAAACTATCCGTTTAAATTTATGTAGAATTGCCGGGTAAAAACCATTTACCTGCAAATTCAGGACTTTTTCAGTACTAAGCGCATTAATTGAAATTCGAGGCAATGTAAATTGATGATCAATGTGGTTATAAAATGTATTTGCATTTTCTGTTGTTGTTGCTGTCAGGTAGTTGCTTTTCTTGACAAATTCTATATCTCTTATACCGTATTTACCAAAAGGGTAACTAAAATGGTTTACCTTATAATTTATTTTTGACTCCAGGATTTTTTTAGATTCTAATATTTCATGAAAAGATTGTTTATCTGTAAGATTACAAAGGTTGTAATGGTTTAAAGTATGGGCTCCGATAGTAACCAGGGGATCTTTTGAAAGTTCAGATATTTCATTCCAACTCAGAACCAGATCGCTGTTATGATCAAGGATACTAAAGCCAAATTTGGAAAAAAACCCGGTCAATTCCTCTTCCAGGTTTTTATTATGTAACCGGATAATTAGTTCTCTGATATAAATAAATGTTCTTTCTTTTTTTCTATAGGTTGGACAGTTTCTGTTTACGGAGCCAACTGAAAAAGAATATTTGATCCTGCTGTTTCTTAAAACGAGATCTTCAAGAATATACCACCATATAATTGCACGTCTGTCAGGAAATGAATTTGTAATATAAATAGTGAAAGGGATGTTATGCTTTTTAAAAACAGGGTAAGCAAAATCCAGATTATCTTTATAGCCATCGTCAAAAGTGAAAATTACAAACTTCCTGCTTGTTTTATGGTTGTTCTCTAACCATGTGGGCAACATATCAAGACTTATAAAATCGTAATCCTTTCTTCTAAAGAATGCTATAATACTATCAAGTTGTTCAGGACTTATTTCAAGGCTAAGGTGGTTATTAATACGTTCCTTCCCTGATGAAGGAATGACCCGATGCAATATTAATATCTGTCCTTTTCCTGAATAGAAGGGTTTTGTTAAACGATCTATCCCCCATGAATCCAATATTGGAGATAATTTCTTTGTTAAAATTTTTTGATAGTATTGCCCCATAACTTAATTCCGACTTTTAATTTATAAACTTACAAATTTATTAAGATTTATTTTACTTTTGTCCAACTAATAATTTAATCTGATTAATTCCAAAAAAACAAAATATTTTAATGCAATTGTTTAAACATATATTATGAATAATATATTCAAATATAAATATTAACATTTCGTATTGTACAATGTTTTGATTAATAGTTGACAATTTAAGTGTTAATGATTCCAATTCGATCATTTTTACTGGCTGAAGACTGCATAGCTGAATTGTTTTCAATATTTCAAATCCGTTTTACAATTAACACGAATAAATAAATACTGTGGATAGCATAAAATATTGTAAAACTTAGGTATATTTAATTCTGATGTTTGGATTTAAGTGATGATTGATAAGATTGTTGAGAGAAAATCATGATTGGCACGAATATTTGATATTTTAAATTTCAGATACTCCATATAATTAAAGTTATATTAATAATTTAATACTAAATGGTTGAAAAGAGGGTAGCTTATATCGTAATATCCATTTCCTCATTAACTGTCTGGGAACTGTTATTCAATTTTAACTTATTTAATGCTAAGATATTAACTGGCCTTGTCCTTTTATCTATACTTGTTTTTGGTTTATCGCTTAACAGACTTTTAATTGACTACAAGTTTGAAAGTAAATATTTTAAGTTTTTCCTTTATGTTTTTTTTCTTTATGAGTTTATTCTTATTGTTCGTGGCTGGTCGTTCTCTTATAATGATATAAAAGTGTATATGCAGGCTGGTTATATTTTTTGGCCATTTATTATTCCACTATTTGTGTTTTTCGATAAAAGACTTTCTACAATTGGTTATTTAATCAAATGGATATATTATATGGGTATGTTTTTTTTGATTATATACCTGATCTTCCATACTCTTTTGTTGAAGAGGGTTACTGCAGAGATATTAGTAAGTACGACTTATGTTTGTGGATTTATATTATTAAATGCCAGATATTTAAGAAACAGGAAGGTGACGCTTTCATTTGTATTAATGTCAATTTCATTACTCTCACTAATATATGTGGCAAGAAGGAACGGTGTTGTCACCATTTCAGGTTTTATTCTTGCAGGATATTTTATCAATGTATGGAATAAATCCAGATCTTTTATTTTTCGGTTTTTCCCGATGATTGTTTGTTGCGCTGTTTTTCTAATGTTAAGTCTCACTACTTTTACTACTAACCTAAGCGCAAAATTACAGGCGAGGATTACAGAGGACACGAGAAGTGGTTTATTCAAAATGTTTTTTGTAGAAATGGATGACTACATGGTTTTTGGAAAAGGGATGAATGGTGATTATTATTTTCCGATGGAAGAACGAGAGTATGAAGATTTTACTGAAACTGCAGTTGAGTACAGGCACATAATTGAAAATGGCTATTTACAGCTTTTGCTTACAGGAGGTATAGTACATATTATACTGTTCTTACTTCTATTATTACCAGCAGCTATTTTGGGCATTTTTAGATCTTCAAATCAGTTCACTATGGCGTGCGGAATGTTGATTTTACTTTGGGTATTAGATATGTTAATTTATGGATTACCCCGACTGTCTTTACATTACATCTTAATTTGGATATGTGTTGGAATTTGTTTTAAGCCAAGCATAAGAAGGATGACGAATAATGAGATCAACGCTGAATTTCAGAAAGCAAATTTATATTAAGAATTTATTTTCTGATATTATACAATTGTTAGATTCCAATAAGTGTTATGGTTTTAATGATAACGAAATGGTTTCAAAGCTGAAATTTTCCAAAAGCTATTGATTAAAGTATTTTTATAATTTCTATATTCGGAAATTTTTGAAATTTTGACAATATGAGAATTCTTTTTTTTGTATATGCACAGCAAAATTCTTTTATAGAATTTTATAATTATCCCAAAACAAGGTTCTCTTGGGTTGATGCATTATTGGATGAACTTGGGAAATCCAACAGTATAAGTATTGCTTTAGCTTTACCAATTAACGATAAAAATTTTCAAAAAGCCCCAAAAAATGAAATGTTACTCTATGGTTTGCCAAATCCTGAAGAAAAAAACATCCTTAAAAAAGCGTATAAAAGACTAACTAATGCTACTGATGATATTAAAATCAACTCTTACATTACCCGGGTTATTGATGATTTTAAACCAGATATTATCCAAATCTTTGGTTCGGAAAATCCTTTTGGTTTAATCATTAAACAACAAAACATACCTGTAATAATCCACATTCAGGGTTACTTATTGGTTTGGAAGGGGAAATGGTTTGCAGGAATTTCAAAATGGGAACAATTCCGTTATGAAAAATTAAAAGATTTGTTATTGATGCGTGGGAGTTACAATGAATTTTTTACTTTTAGAAAAAGAGCGGAAAGGGAAGATGTTATTCTACAGAACTGTAAGTATTTTATGGGGCGTACCACTTTTGATAAAAGAATAGTATCATTACTTTCACCCAATTCAATATACTTTCATTGTGAAGAATTTATAAGGAAAGAGTTTTTTGAAAAACAATGGAATTCTACACTCCAAAATGAAATTACATGTGTTTCTATTTTAAAGGGGACCTCTTATAAAGGCATTGATTTATTAGTTGAAGTCTTGTTAATCTTAAAAAAGTATTCGACTTTCTCATTTAAATTTAAAATTTGTGGCGTTTCAGCAAATGAGGAAATAACTAAAATAATCAAAAAGAAATATAAAAAGGAAATAAATTTTTTAAACATTGAGTTTTTAGGCAAATTGACCGCTGACGACCTGGTGAACCAACTATGCAATTCAAATTTTTATATTCATCCTTCTTATATAGAAAATAGCCCAAACAGTGTTTGTGAAGCAATGGCTTTAGGCATGCCAATCATTTCGACGAATGTTGGCGGGATTAATTCTTTAATTAATGACAAATTCGAGGGTCTTTTAGTTCAGGAGGGAGAACCTTATTCATTGGCAGCTGCCATAATTGAATTGATAAATAATTATGAGTATGCTAAATTGCTTGCGAAAAATGCAAGAGAAAGGGCAATTAATAGACATGATCCCCCAAAAATAAAGAAGCAGTTACTTGATATTTATAAAACAATATTATCGGAAAATGATCGAAAATAACTATCCAAGGATTTTAATCTTTGGCCCGCCATTTAATAATTTTACTGGTGGAGGAATAACTCTTTCCAATCTTTTTAAAGGATGGCCGAACGACAGGATCGCTGTTGCTTCAACCGGGCATGTTCTTCAACACTTAACGACTGATGTCTGCAATACTTACTACTTGTTAGGAAAAGAAGAACAGAAGTGGATATTCCCTTTTAATCTGATACAAAGATCTTTTCGTTCAGGTCTGATGTCGTTTAATAGGCAAGAAAATTTAAAACAAATTCAATATAAAATAAATCTAAGACAATTTTTAGTAGATAGATTATTTTACCCATTTATACAATGGCTTGGACTCTTTCATTGCTTTTCAAAAATTTCTTTATCGCAACATTTTAAGGAATGGCTATCGGTATATCAACCAGAAATTTTATACATTCAGGTTACAACCCGTGAAGACGTTTTATTCTCAATTCAACTTTGTGATTATTTGAGTATCCCTTCTGTAATCCACAATATGGATGATTGGCCTTCGACTATAAGTAAAAAGGGATTGTTTAAAAAGTATTGGAGTACAAAAATTGATAAGGAATTCCGTCAGCTATTAAATCGTATGGATCTTTACCTGAGTATCAGCAATGCTATGACTTCTGAATACATGAAGAGGTATAATAAAGTATTTAAAGCTTTTCATAATCCTGTAGAAACTGATGCCTGGCGCCCATACTGTAAAACAAATTTTAAACTCAATGATGACTATGTTAAAATTCTTTATTCCGGGAGAATAGGAGTAGGGATAACAGAGTCATTAATTGAAGTTGCTAATGTAATAGATACTATCAATCATACCTGGGGGAAAATTAAACTTTATATTCAATCTCCTACCAGTGATTACGAAGTTCTTGGCAGGTTACAAAAACATGACTGCACGGTTATTAATCCTATTGTTGAATATTCGAAATTGCCGATTATATTTTCTCAAGCAGATATTTTAATAATTGCAAATGATTTTGATAAAGAAGGTATTGATTACTTAAAATATTCAATGCCAACTAAAGTCTCAGAATATATGATTTCTGGTACCCCAGTGTTGATATATGCTTCTTCTGAGACAGCAGTTTCAAGATTTTTCGCCGATAATGAATGTGGATGTTGTGTTACGGAACAAGAACCAGAAAATTTGAATAATGCAATTAAGTTAATGATAAAAGACGAGGAATATAGAAAAAAAATAAGCCATAATGCGGTCAACCTGGCGAAAGTACTATTTGATGCAAATAGCGTAAAAAACGAGTTTCAACAATTATTAATTAACATGTCTAAATAAAATGTTCACAAATAAAATTTTATTGATCACCGGGGGCACAGGTTCTTTTGGAAATGCTGTGTTACAACGGTTTTTAAATACGGATATTAAAGAAATTCGTATTTTCAGTCGCGATGAGAAAAAACAGGATGATATGCGGCAGTATTACAATAACTCAAAAATTAAGTATTACATTGGCGATGTCAGGAACTATGAAAGCATTAACAGCGCTATGAAAGGAGTCGACTACGTATTCCAGGCTGCTGCTTTAAAACAGGTCCCTTCCTGCGAATTTTTCCCGGTAGAGGCCGTCCGAACTAATGTTTTGGGATGCGAAAATGTTTTAAATGCAGCTATGGAAAACAAAGTTAGCCGGGTAATAGTATTGAGTACAGATAAAGCTGTTTACCCGATCAATGCTATGGGAATGTCGAAAGCATTGAGCGAGAAAGTAATGGTTGCTAAGTCGCGTAGTTTAAATGGAACAGGCATGGTGTTTTGCGGAACACGGTATGGTAATGTGATGGCTTCAAGAGGTTCAGTGATCCCCCTTTTTGTGGACCAAATCAAAAAAGGGAATCCACTTACAATTACCGATCCAAATATGACCCGGTATATGATGACCCTTGAAGATGCCGTTGATTTAGTTATTTTTGCTTTTAAAAATGGTAATCCGGGTGATATCTTTGTTCAGAAATCTCCTGCTACTACAATAGAGGTACTTGCGAAAGCTTTGTTGGAAATATACAAAGCAAATAATCCGGTTAAAATCATTGGAACACGTCATGGTGAAAAGCTTTATGAAACACTGGTAAATCGGGAGGAGATGGTGAAAGCAGAAGATTTAGGTAACTTTTATCGTATTCCTGCAGATACCCGCGATTTGAATTACAATCGTTTTTTTATTGAAGGTGAAGCACAGATCGCTCAGATGGAAGAATATACTTCTCATAATACCTCCCGCTTGAACCTTGAAGAAACTAAACAATTGCTTTTGAAACTTGATTCTATACGGGAGGATATAGGACAGAAAGGCAGTATGTAGTAGGTAGTAGGTAGTAATCACCAATCACCAATCACCAATCAGATCTTAAAAACATGCTAAAAGTTGGTATAACCGGGCAATCCGGCTTTATTGGGAAACATCTGTTTAATTTTCTTAATCTTAAGAAGGATAAGATTATTATGGTTCCTTTTTTGGATAGCTATTTTGAAAACCAGGATAAGTTAAAAAAATTTGTAATCGATTGTGATGCAATTGTACATCTTGCCGCGATGAACCGTCATGGTGATCCCCAGGTTATATATGACACAAATCTGAAACTGGTTAAACAATTAACAGAGGCGATGGAGGTTACGGATAGCCGGCCTCATGTTCTGTTCTCCTCTTCCACACAGGAAGAGCGCGATAACATTTACGGCAAATCAAAACAAGATGGTCGTATGCTTTTAAAGCAGTGGGCAGAAAGGAATCAGTCCCGTTTTACCGGATTTGTTATCCCAAATGTCTTCGGTCCTTTTGGAAATCCATTTTATAATTCGGTAATAGCCACCTTTTGCCATCAGTTAATACAAAATGAGCAACCCAAAATAGTGATTGATGCTAATCTTCAACTTATATATGTAAATGAACTTGTTGACCTGTTTTACCAAAAAATGATAGATCCTGTCACAGGATCAGATGAAGACAATTATAAAGTTCAATATACTTCTGAAAACAAGGTATCAGAAATACTTTTAAAGCTCGAAAACTATAAAAAGATTTATTTTGAGGGACATAGTTTCCCCGAATTGAATAGCATGTTTGAAGTAAATCTTTTCAATACATTCAGAAGTTATATGGACCATTCTTCCCGTTACCCGGTTCTGTTAAAGAAAAATCCTGATCAGCGAGGTGTATTTATTGAGACAATTAAGACCTCACTTGGGGGACAGTTTTCATTTTCAACTACAATTCCTGGAATAACGAGAGGAAACCATTTTCACACCCGTAAAATAGAGCGATTTATTGTAATCAGAGGTAAAGCAATTATTGAATTACGTCGTATCGGGGCAACCGAAATACTACATTTTGAACTTAATGGTGAGCAACCTTCTTTCGTTGATATGCCTGTTTGGTACAGTCATAACATTACTAATGTTGGTAATGAGGAGCTAATAACCCTTTTTTGGATAAATGAGTTTTTTAATCCCAATGATCCGGATACATATTTTGAGAAAGTATAGACCACAAAACTGAATACTAAACCAGGGACCAATCACTATGAGTAAACTTAAAGTAATGACCTTCATCGGTACCAGGCCTGAAATAATTCGTCTTTCCCGTACAATGGTCAGGCTGGATGAATTCTTAAACCAGGTCATTGTTCACACAGGTCAGAATTATGATTATGAGTTGAATGAAATATTTTTTAAGGATCTTGAACTTCGCAAACCTGATTATTTTCTCAATGTTGATACATCTTCTTTAGAAGCATCAGTTGGTGAAATTATACTTAAGTCCGGTGAGGTTTTAAGGAAGGAAAATCCGGATGCTGTACTGGTTTTGGGAGATACTAATTCATGCCTTGCGGCCTACATGGCCAAGCGACTCCACATTCCTGTGTTCCACATGGAGGCAGGAAACAGGTGTTTCGATTTTAATGTTCCTGAAGAAATTAATCGCAGGATTATAGATCATATTGCAGATTTTAATCTGGTTTATACTGAACATGCTCGCAGACATTTAATCTCTGAAGGGTTACCTCATCGAAGGATATACCTGACCGGGAGCCCAATGAAAGAGGTGTTGGATTATTATATGCCTAAAATCAAACAATCCAGCGTCCTTGAAAGCTTAAAACTGACAGCAAAACGTTATTTTGTGATTTCCACCCACAGGGAAGAAAATGTTGATAACCAGGATAATTTGAATAAAATTCTTTATATTTTGAATAAACTGGCTGAAGTTTATAACCTTCAGGTTATAGTTTCTACCCACCCGCGTACTAGTAAGAGATTGGAAAAGTTAACTGACATTGAGATGAACCCATTAATTCGATTTCTTAAACCATTTGGGTTCCTTGATTATGTTTATCTTCAAATGAATGCCTTATGCGTTCTGTCTGATTCAGGTACAATTAGTGAAGAATCATCTTTACTGAACTTTCCTGCAATATCTTTACGCCAATCTATGGAACGACCTGAAGCACAAGATGCCGGTACTATTATTCTGACAGGTTTCGATCCGGTTGTAGTTCTGAATAGCATTCAAATAATTGTGAAGGAATTTGAAAAGTCGAATGGTTATAAAAGAATACCAGATGATTATAATATAGATAACACCTCATGGCGGGTATTAAAATTAATTTCGGGTAATGCAAAACTGAGTAATTTGTGGGATGGGGTACAAAATGGAGCAGAATAAAGTCCTACTTGTTACAAATTCTAATTATCCTTTTTTATG
>Ga0209748_1001141_pt1 | contig 13196 bp, 10 predicted proteins | sample BarGraIncu00421A_FD_185490 | JGI IMG/M metagenome (GOLD analysis project Ga0209748, IMG submission 185490) | Arctic peat soil microbial communities from Barrow, Alaska - Barrow Graham LP Incubations 004-21A (SPAdes) (version 2) | ecosystem: Environmental > Terrestrial > Soil > Wetlands > Peat... | reverse complement strand
GGGGCTCAACATCACGGTGATGAGCTATTGCGGCAACCTGTACTTCGGGCTGGTCGCCTGCCGCCAGCTGGTGCCGGACCTCGACGTCATGGCAGGTTTCCTGCACGATGAGCTCGACGCCCTCACGTCGGCGGCGAGTGCCCATCGAGGGCCAGCCGTGGCCGCCGGATGAGTCCCCTTCACGAGCACGCAACCGACACGGTCAGCTGGGGCTTTCAGGTCGCCGCCGCGTGGGCGCTGCGTTTCCTCATCGTGATGGCAGCCCTCTTCGTCCTGCTCGTCCTGCTCAACTCGGTCAGCCTGGTCACCATCACCGTCATCGTGGCGATCATGATCTGCGCGCTCCTGCAGCCGCTGGTCGGGTTGCTGGTGCGTTACCGCGTGCCCAGGACCCTTGCCGCGGTCCTGGTGTTCGTGCTCGGAATGACGGCCCTCGTCACCGCTGCCTGGTTCGTCGTTCAGCAGGTCTCGGCGAACTCGTCGGCGTTGGGGGGCCAGTTGCTGGACGCCGTGGCGACCATCCGCCACTGGCTGGTGAAGGGTCCGGCACGGATGTCGGAGCACCAGGTCTCCCAGCTGGTCGACGACCTCACGAACACCATCAGCCAGAACCGCGCCAGCCTGGCGCAGGGTGCTTTTGCGACCGCCAACAGCGCGCTGCTGGTTGTCAGCGGGGCGGTCTTCTGCCTCTTCGCCACCTTGTTCCTGCTGACCGACGACGGGGGCATCTTCCGGTGGGTCGTGCAGCTCTTCCCGGAAGAGGGCCGGGCCAAGGTGGCGCACGCCGGCAACGTGGCCTGGCGGACGCTCATCGCCTACATGCGAAGCACCGTCCTGCTGGCCCTGATCAACTCGTTCACCATGGTCGTGGTCATGCTCATTGCCGGCATGCCCTTGGTGGTCCCCCTGGGCGTGCTCTTGTTCCTGGGCTCGATGATCCCGCTGCTGGGCATGCTGGTCGCCGGCGTTGTGGTCGTCCTGGTCGCGTTGGTCACCAAGAGCGCGTTGATGGCTCTGGTCATGGCGATCGCGCTGGTTCTCACGGTGCAGCTCGAGGGCAACCTGCTCAATCCCCTGATCATGGGCAAGGCGGTGAACATCCATCCTCTGGGCATCCTGATGGCGGTCACCGCAGGCACGATCCTGGGCGGGATCTTCGGCGCGTTCATAGCCGTTCCGCTGGCCGCCATCGTGAACAACGTGGCCAACGACATACACGGCCGCCCGCCGCCAGACCTCGCGACCGTTCCGCAAACCTAGGGACGGTGCGACCGATTGGTGCGCAAACCTCGGTACGGCGCGGCCAAGCGGTTGGCAGACCTAGGGACGGTGCGGTCATTTGGCCCGCAAACCCAGGGACGGTGCGGCGGTGGGCCGGTAGACCGGGTTACACAGTCCCTAGGTCTGACAGGAAACTCATGCACCCTCCCTAGGTTTGGCAGGAACTCAGCGGGTGTCGCTGCCTCCGACACCGTTGGCACGGCCGGCCTCGAGCCGGGCCACGGGCACCCGGAACGGCGAGCATGACACGTAGTCCAGGCCTGCGTCGTGGAAGAAGTGCACCGATTCAGGATCGCCACCATGCTCACCGCAGACGCCGACCTTGAGCCCGGGACGTTTCTTGCGGCCTTCCTTAACAGCGATCTTCACCAGACGCCCGACACCTTCACGGTCCAGGGACTCGAACGGCGAGACACCGAAGATGCCCTTCTCCAGATAACGCGAGAAGAACGCCGACTCCACGTCGTCGCGGGAGAAGCCCCAGGTGGTCTGGGTCAGGTCGTTGGTGCCGAAGGAGAAGAACTCGGCAGCCTCGGCGATGGCACCTGCGGTCAGGGCTGCCCGCGGCAGCTCGATCATGGTCCCGACCATGTGGTTGATCTCTACCCCGGAGGCGGCTTGAACCTCCTGGGCGACGATCTTGATCATCTCCGCGACGTTCTCCAGCTCCTGGACCGCGCCGACCAGCGGCACCATGATCTCGGTTCGCGGGTCACCGCCGGCCTGGACGCGCAACACCGCTGCTTCGAGCACTGCCCGAGCCTGCATGGCGAACAACCCGGGAATCACCAGGCCAAGACGCACTCCGCGAAGCCCGAGCATCGGGTTCTGTTCGTGCAACCTGCGCACAGCCCTGAGCAGTCGCCGGTCGTCCTCAGCTGCATCGCCGCGCTCATCGGCCAGCGCCACCCGAACCGACAGCTCCGTGATGTCCGGGAGGAACTCGTGCAGTGGCGGGTCCAGCAGACGGATGGTCACCGGCAGTCCGTCCATGGCCTCGAAGATGCCGACGAAGTCATCGCGTTGAAGTGGCAGCAGCTCGGCTAGAGCCTTGTCCCGATCCGCCTCCGTGTCAGCCAGAATCAGCGCCTCGACCATCGAACGACGATCGCCGAGGAACATGTGCTCCGTCCGGCACAGGCCGATGCCCTGAGCTCCGAAGCGACGGGCGCGGGCCGCGTCCTCGGGGGTGTCCGCGTTGGCGCGGACGTTCATCCGGCGCAAGGCGTCGGCCATGCGCATGATCCGGTGCACGGCCTTGACGATCTCGTCGACGTCGGCTGCATTGGGATCAATTTCGCCCTCGAAGTAGCGGACAACCGGCGACGGGACGACCGGCACTTCCCCGAGGAACACCTCGCCGGACGTACCGTCGATCGAGATGACCGTGCCTTCCGTGACAACCCGTCCGCTCTTGGTCGTGAACTGTCGACCCACCGTGTCGACGGTGAGGTCCCCAGCGCCACAGACACAGGTCTTGCCCATGCCGCGGGCGACGACGGCAGCGTGTGAGGTCTTGCCGCCGCGGCTGGTCAGGATGCCTTCCGAGACGATCATTCCGTTGAGGTCGTCAGGGTTGGTCTCGCGCCGGACGAGGATCACCTTGTCACCAGAACGCGACCACTTCACGGCGGTATCGGAGTCGAAGACGACCTTGCCGACGGCCGCACCCGGCGAAGCGTTCATACCCTTGCCAAGGCGTTCGAGGGTTGCGCTGTCCTCGAAACGAGGGAACATCAGCTGTGCCAGCTGGGCGCCGGTGACGCGCTGCAGCGCTTCGGCCTCGTCGATCAGACCCTCGTCGCTGAGGTGGGTCGCGATGACGAAAGCGGCCCTCGCGGTCCGCTTCGCGACCCGGGTCTGCAGCATCCACAGCTTGCCGCGTTCGATCGTGAACTCGATGTCGCACAGGTCCCGGTAGTGCTTCTCGAGCTGGCTCATGATCGACATCAGGTCGTCGTACGACTTCTTGTCGATGCCCTCGAGGTCGGCCAGGGACAGCGTGTTGCGGATCCCGGCGACGACGTCCTCGCCCTGGGCGTTCTGCAGGTAGTCGCCGTAGACGCCCTGGGCCCCCGACGCTGGATCGCGGGTGAACGCCACCCCTGTGCCCGAGTCCGCGGACACGTTGCCGAACACCATCGAGCAGATGCTGACCGCGGTGCCCAGGTCGGCGGGGATTCGCTCTTGGCGGCGGTAGAGGATCGCCCGATCGGCGTTCCAGGAGTCGAAAACGGCCCGGATGGCGAGGTTCATCTGCTCGCGCGGCTCCTGCGGGAACTCCCGGCCTGTGTGTTCGTGCACGATCTTCTTGTACTCGTCGACCAGCGCTCGCAGGTCTTCCGCGTCCAGGTCGAGGTCGTTCCTGGTGTCCTTGGCCTCCTTGGCCGCATGAAGCGCGCCCTCGAACAGCGTGCCGTCGACGCCCAGAACGGTTTTGCCGAACATCTGGATCAGCCGGCGGTAGGAGTCGAAGGCCAGGCGCTCGTTGCCGGACTGCTTGGCGAAACCCAGGACCGACTTGTCGTTGAGCCCGACGTTGAGGACGGTGTCCATCATTCCGGGCATCGAGAACTTGCCACCGGAGCGCACGGAAACCAGCAGCGGGTTGTCGGGCTGACCCAGCCTCTTGCCCATGGCCTTCTCGAGCAGGGCGAGGTGTTCGTTGATCTCGGCATCCATCCCGGCTGGCGCGGCGCCCTCGGTGAGGTAGGTCCGACACGCCTCGGTCGTGATGATGAATCCCGGAGGAACCGGCAGTCCCATCCGGGTCATCTCGGCGAGGTTCGCCCCTTTGCCTCCGAGCAGGTCTTTGAGATCCTTATTGCCTTCGGCGAAGTCGTAGACGAACTTGGACACAGCAGGGCCTCCGGGGCGAAGATGCGGACAGTTCCTCGCAGGTTAGACCAGCAAGGGGTATGCCGGACACCGTGTCACCGAGGTCATACCCATGCTCTTCACAGATTTACCGGTTAACCAGCCGCAAATTCTCCAGTTTGGTGGCTAAGCGACGACAGGCTCCTTAGGTTCGTGGGGGGTCAACCTCGCCCCCTGGGTTCGTGGGGGGGTCAACCGCACGCTGCCTGGGTTCGTGGGGGGTCAACCGCACGCTGCCTGGGTCTGCGGATTGAAGAAGGCGGCCAGGGCGCCGGCGTACATTGCCGGGTCCTTGGCGCCGCAGAGCTCGCGAGCCGAGTGCATGGACAACATCGGCGCCCCGAAGTCCACCGTTGTGGCGCCGACCAGCGCCGCGGTCATCGGGCCGACGGTCGAGCCGCAGGGGGTGTCGTTGCGGGACACGAACTGCTGCACCGGGACTTCCGCCTGGCCGCAGGCCATGATGAACGCCGCCGCGCCGACAGAGTCGGTCGCATAACGCAGCTTGACGTTGGTCTTGAGCACCGGACCACCGTTGATCGCGATCCGATGCTGTGGCTCGTGCTTCTCGGGATAGTTCGGGTGGGTGGCGTGGGCCATGTCCCCGGACGCCACGACGGTTCCGGCGAGTGCCCGATGGAAGTCCTGGCGATCACCGCCGGCCGAGATCACGATGCGTTCGAGCACCGAGGGCAGCAGTGTTGACATGGCACCCCGCTCGGACTGGCTGCCGACCTCCTCGTGGTCGAACAGCACCAGAACCGGAATGGAGGGGTTCGACGGGGCCCCCGAAATGCCCGTCGCGCCGGACCGGCCACCGCCGCTCATCACTTCGGCCACGTCGATCAACGCCCGCACCCCGGCGTAGCTCGTCGCCAGGTTGTCCAGGCGAGGTGCGGCGATCAGGTCGAGGTCCCGGCCGATCCGGCGAGATGGTTGCAGGTCGTGGGTCATCACGTCCCAGGACAGGACGTCGGTGGCGTCCACGCCCACTGCGGCGGCGAGGTATCCGCGGAAGTCCCCGGGTTCGGTGCTGATCCCCCACAATGGCGTCAGGTGCTGCTGGGGGTTGAGCGCCAGACCCTCGTTGGCACCGCGGTCGAGGTGGACCGCGAGCTGGGCCACCCGCAATACCGGCTCGTTGATGGTCACCAGCCGGGTCTGGACCCCGTTGTCGCCACGGACCGCGACCCGGCCAGAGAGCCCGAGGTCGCGGTCGAGCCAGGAGTTGAACAGCGGCCCGCCGTAGATCTCGATACCGAGCAGCTGCCAGCCCGCGCGCGCCAGGTCGGGCTGTGGCTTGATCCGCAGGTTCGGGCTGTCCGTGTGGGCGCCGACCACGCGAAAGGGCGTGGCCGGCGAGTGAAGGTCTCCCGCCGCCTCACTGCTCCAGGCAATCAGCGAACCGCCGCGGATCAGGTAGTAGCGACCGCGCTCGGTCGGGAACGCGTCGGTCTCCGCCAGGAGGCTGAAGCCGGCGGCTGCGAGTCGCTGCCCGGCCTCGTCGCAGGCGTGGAACGGCGAGGGAGAGGCATCGATGAAGGTGCACAGGCCGGTCGCCTCGGAGTCGGTGTCGAAAGAGTGAGCCATGATCGCGACCCTATCGACGCAGGCGAGATGACGATCGGGGGGAACGGTCAGCGTTCAGTCATGACGAGCCTCGGACCTGCCTGGGGGCTCGCACATCAGCCTACGTTGGCGTAACCTACGGAAGCGTAGGTAAGTGTCACCTAAGGAGGAATCAGCATGGTGAAGGCGATGACCCAGACCGAACTGCTCCGCGAGCTCGACCAGGTCGTGGTCGGCGAGCTCGACCGGCACGAGAAGGTCGCCAAGGAGTGGTTCCCCCATGACTACGTGCCGTGGAGTGAGGGGCGCAGCTTCGACGGGCGGATGGGCGGTGACCAGTGGAGTGAGAGCGACGCCGATATCTCCGATGTCGCCCGCTCGGCGCTGATCGTCAACCTGCTCACCGAGGACAACCTGCCGAGCTACCACCACGAGATTGCCACGACCTTCGGGCGCGATGCTGCGTGGGGCGAGTGGGTGCATCGCTGGACGGCCGAGGAGGGCCGGCATGCGATGGCGATGCGGGACTACATGCTCGTCACCCGAATGGTGGATCCCGTTGCGCTGGAACGCTTCCGGATGAAGCACATGTCTGAGGGATATACCCTGGCGCACTCCGGCGAGCTGATGGGCTCCCTGGCCTACGTCTCCTTCCAGGAGCTTGCCACCCGTGTCTCGCACCGCAATACCGGCAAGTTCACCAACGACCCGATGTGTGAGAGCCTGCTCAGCCGGATCGCCGCCGACGAGAACCTGCACATGATCTTCTACCGCAACCTGATGGACGCGGCGTTGCAGATCTCGCCTGACCAGGCCATGGTCGCAATCCTTGATGTCGTCAAGAACTTCGAGATGCCGGGCACCGGGATCCCTGGCTTTCAGCGCAAGGCCGTCGAGATGGCCGTCGAGGGTATCTACGACCTGCGCCAGCACAAGGATGAGGTCCTGGACCCGGTGCTGCGCTTCTGGAAGGTCTTCGAGATCGAGGGGCTGTCCGCCGAGGGTGAGGCGGCGCGCACCGAGCTGGCCGAGTTCATGGATGGGCTGGAGAAGCAGGCGCTGCGGTTCGAGGACAAGCGCGACATGCTCAGGGTCCGTATGGCGCTCCGTTGAGTCTCGTTGTGTGGCAGTCCTGACAGAGTCCGGTCTAAGGCGAGCTCCCTGATTGGGTGCACAGTTTCTCCATAGGGGGCAGCGGATCGGGCTGCCGGCGGTGCAGGATGGGGCCATGAGCGAATCCCTGGATGAGCAGCACGGCGATGAGCGGCAGGGCTCGGCTGACGACAACAAGCAGGAGCGGGTCGTTGTGGTCTCCCAGGACGGGATGGGGGTCGTCGATCAGCCCAAGAACAACGCGGAAGCGCGTGACCCCGCCGATCTCGTCGAGCACCCGGGCAAGGTCATGCGGATTGCCTCCATGATCAAGCAGCTGCTCGAGGAGGTGCGTAGTGCGCCGTTGGACGAAGCCGGTCGCACCCGCCTTGCCGAGATCCATCGCCGCTCGATCAGCGAGCTGGAGGAGGGCCTCGCTCCGGAGCTGATCGAAGAGCTCGAGCGCATCACGTTGCCCTTCAACGATGAGGCGCCGTCGGACGCCGAGCTGCGTATCGCGCAGGCCCAGCTTGTCGGTTGGCTCGAAGGGCTGTTCCACGGCATTCAGGCTGCCCTCTTCGCTCAGCAGATGGCCGCCCAGCAGCAGCTACAGAACATGCGTCGCGCCTTGCCGCAGGGTGAGTCCGGTCAGAGCGGCGGTTATGGCGAGTCCGCCGGCTCAGTGTCCGGTACGCAGAACCGCACGGACCCCCGTGACCGCGGATCGACAGGGCAGTATCTCTAGACACCTCCAGGGCCGGTCAGCAGCCGGTCAGCAGCCGGTCAGCCTCCCCCGGCGAGGAGACCGGAGGACCCGTTCGGATGCGGATGGCGCATCTGGCAAGGTGTTCGAGCAGCCCCCTCTATGAAGTCGGCATAATCCGCCGATGCAGGTGCTTGCGGTCGAGCACAAGCTCGAACCACACGGTCGACCCGTCGACCCCGCGGGCGTGGCCCATGGCATCCGAGACGGCCGCCACGAGCGCGAGCCCCCTGCCCTGCGAGGCGGAGTGGTCCTCGCGCCCGGTGCGAGGGGCGCTCCACGTGCCGGTGTCCTCGACAGTGACCAACAGCTGGTCGGCAAGCTCCATGGTGACCCTCGCCGGTGTCCCCGCGTGCTGAACCACGTTTGTGACCAGCTCTGAGACGCACATGACAGCGGTGGCTATGGCCTCCTCGTTCACGTCCCAGGACTCCAGCTGGGCACGAGCCCACCGACGGACCCCGCGCACGGCGATCGTGTGTGGCGGAACGAGCACCGAGGTCATCTGGTGGGCCAGGTCGTCTCGCACCACGACCAGGAGGGCGCAGTCGCGTTGCAGGCCCTTGTCCCCGATCAGGGTGTCGACGATGTGCTGGGAGATGCTGCGTGCGGCCGTCGCGGACATCGTGCTCAAGATCCCCAAAAGCGTCGCCTGCCCCTGAGCAAGGCTCTGTTCGGGGCGCTCGAGCAGCCCATTGGTTAAGGCGACCAGGACGTCGCCTTCGTGAAGGAGGATTTGCATGACCGGGCGAGTCCCGGCGACCCCGAGCGGGGGCCCGGGCCGGACCTTGGCGTATTCGGCGAGAGGGGCAGCATCGGCCGGCGCGACGGTCGACGGTCGACGATGAACGACGGCCGGCGGCAGGTGGCCCGCGCTGGCAAGCAGCAGATCGCCCGTGGCGGGGTCGAAGATGCCTAACAACGCGGTGACGAACAGCTCGCCGCCGAAGCCGGCAATGTCCGCCTCTGCTGAGCTCTGGTCGTGGGCGTGGCCGTACACGGCCGGCCAGCTCCGGTCCAGGTGGCTGACGAGCTCGTCGAGCACCGTGAAGATGACGTTGGGATCAGAGCTTGTCAGTGCTGCGCCCCGCACGCCCACCTTGACCTGCGCCATGACCGCGGCTGCAGCCATCCCGGCTCCCACCACGTCGCCGATCGTGATGGCGATTCTGCCGTCGGGCATGCCGAAGACGTCGTAGAACTCGCCACGCGCGGCGTTGCCGGTGGTGTCGTTCTGGTCGCGCGTCGCCAGGGTCACCATCTGGACGTCCGGAAGGTGGCGCCGGATCCCCAGGTAACCAATGGATCCCTCAACCTCGGGCCCGTTGATGGGCAGGATGCGCTGTCCCGTGCCCTCGGCGACAAAACGCTGGTCGGCCTCGGAGACTGCCGCCTCTGGCGGTCTGGCCCCCGCCCGGAAGCCTGACCAGATCAGAGGCTGGCGGGCGGCGGTCTCGTCCCACAGCTCGATCCCACGCCATTTCGCAGCGCCCTGGTCACCCTGCTCAGGCCCGCCGAGCAACACCACCACCGGAGCGATCTCGACAACCACAACCAGGACCCCGAGAACCGAGCCGTCACTGTCCCGGACGGCCGAGTAGCTGCGAGCCAGGTATGCCCAGTCGGGTTGCGACTGCTCCCGCCCCCGGAGGTCCAGCAGCGTTCCGTCATCATGGAAGGAGGGTCTGCCGGCGAAGACGTTGTCGACCGCCTCGGCATAGCCCGGACGCGACCAGATCTCCGGCATCACGAGGGCCGCCCGCTGGCCCCAGGCACGCGGATGCCTTGCGCCCAGCAGGTTGGCGAACCGGTCGTTGTAGACCATCGCGTAGCCGGGGCCGTGGCAGTAGGCCATCGGGGCAGTGGCCTCGAGCAGCGTGCGGACGACAGCCTCGACGGCAGGATCCCATTGGTCTTGCGGACCAAGCTCACTCTCGGACCAGCCGTATTCGGCCGCGAGCTTCGCACAACCTGCCGCCGGCGGTTTGTCGGCCGCAGGAGAATATCCTTGCGACAACCCGGCCACACCTCTATTTTAGTCGGCGCTTTGTGCTTGCAGGGCACTAGGCGTGTGCTTTCTGGATCCTCGCAGACCTCGGGACCGTGCACGGTCTTCTAGCCAGACCTCGGGACCGTGCATGGTGTTCTTGCCAGACCTCGGGACCGTGCATGGTGTTCCTGCGAAACCTCGGGACCGTGCACGCTATGCGGGACTGGTCAGGTGGTGAGCAGGACCTTGCCGATATTGCTGCCGGCTTCGAGCTCGCGATGGGCGTCGGCAGCCTGGGCGAGGGGGAATGTCCGGTGCACGACCGGCTTCACCTCACCGGCCTCGATCAGGGGCCAGACGTGCTCGCGCACCGCGGCCACGATGGCGGCTTTCTCGGCGGGTGGCCGGCCTCGCAGCGACGTCGCGATCACCGCGGCGCACTTGCGAAGCAGGGCATTGATGTCGAGCTCGGCCTTGACCCCACCCTGCAGCCCGATGATCACCAGCCGTCCGTTGACCGCCAGCGCGCTGACGTTGCGGGCGAGGTACTTGGCGCCGATGTTGTCAAGAATCACGTCGGCACCGCGCCCGTGCGTCGCGTCGTCCAACACCTTGACGAAGTCCTGCTCGCGATAGTTGATCAGGATCTCGGCCCCCAGCCCGTGACAGGCTTCGAGCTTGTCGTCCGTTCCGGCAGTGACCGCGATGTGGGCCCCGACCGCACGCGCAAGCTGGATCGCCATCGTCCCGATCCCGCTGGACCCGCCGTGGATCAGGACCGTCTGACCCGGCTGCAGGCTGGCGGTCATGAAGACGTTGGACCACACCGTGCTGACGACCTCGGGCAACGCGGCAGCGTCGACCACTGAGATACCGTTCGGCACCGGCAGCAGCTGTGTGGCTGGCACCGCCACTTGCTCGGCATACCCGCCGCCAGACAGCAGCGCGCACACCTGGTCGCCGACCGCCCAGCCGGTCACGTTGCCACCGAGGGCGCTGATCGTGCCGCTGACCTCGAGGCCTGGGTATGCCGAAGCACCGGGCGGTGGAGGGTAGAACCCTTGGCGTTGCATCAGATCCGCGCGATTGACGCCGGCTGCCGCCACTTGGACGAGCACTTCGTCGGCGGCCACCTCGGGTGTGGGCACCTCAGCGAGGACGAGCGCGTCGGGGTCTCCGGGCGTGGGAATCGTGATGGCTCTCATGCCCTGACGATATGTCAGGGGCGTCCCCGCACCCGACGGGTCAGGTCCGTCGCGGTCCGGATGACCTGCTCGACGATGGCCTGACGTTGGTCGGCCGTGACCTCGGCGGCGGGATACGTCACGGCGATTCCGGCCACCGGATGCCCGCTGTGGTCGAGCACCGGCGCGGCGACCGAGGCGAAGTCCGGGGTCACCGTCCCGTCCTCCAACGCGAAGCCGTCCCTCCGGACCCGTGACAGCACAGCCCGCAGACCCGGCAGCGTCGTAGGCCCCACGCCGTGACGCTGGACGAAGGCGTCGCGTGAAGGGAAGAGAGCCCGAACCTGTTGCGGCGGAAGGGAGGCCAGCATCGCCAGGCCGCTCGCGGTCAGCTGCGAGGGAAGACGGACGCCAACATCTGTGACCAGCGGCGGCCGGCCGGGAGCCCGCTCCTCGATGACATAGAGGACGTCGCGGCCGTGCAGTACGGCGAGGTGAGCGTTGTGTCTGGTGGCGTCCACCAGGCGAACCAGCGGCTGACGGGCGAGGCGCTGCAGGGGCGCCTGCCGGCTGTACGCCGAACCCAGTTCGAAGGCCGCGACACCGAGGCCATAGCGCCGCTCGTCGGCCAGATGCACCACGAATCCCTGGTCGCAAAGGACCGTGAGCAGGTGATAGACACTGGATCGCGGCAGGTCGAGGTCCCGGGCTATGGCAGAGGCAGGGACAGGTTCGGTATGCCGTGCCAGCAGTCGCAGGATGTCAAGGGCCTGGCTCGCGGCGGGGGCATTGGCCATGACGCAAGTGTCTCAGGAACGTGTCTCAGGCACGAGACAGCTACATGTCTCAGGCACGAGACGTTTAGCCAGGTCGGATGAGCTGCCGGAGGTCTGGCTGAACCCACTCTTAGAGAGTATTTCTCGATCAGGGCCCAGAAGGTCTTGATCGGTGCCCATGCAGGTCTCGATCACTCCCAGCAGATCTCGATCACGTCCCTGAAACAGGAGCATGTGGACAAGGAGCTCGCGATGCAGAAGATCACCCCATTCCTCTGGTTCGATGATCAGGCCGAGGAGGCTGCCAACTTCTACGTCTCCATCTTCAGGAACTCCTGGATCCTGAGTGTCTCGTGATACGGCGACGGAGGGCCGGGTCCGGCCGGAACCGCCATGCTTGTGACCTTCGTGCTCGATGGGCTCGAGTTCCAGGCGCTCAACGGGGGGCCGGAGTTCGCCTTCACAGAGGCGATCTCACTCTTCGTCTCAGCCGTGGGACAGGAGGAGGTCGACCACTTCTGGGACAAGCTCACGAGCGATGGCGGAGCGCCCGGGCAGTGCGGCTGGCTCAAGGACAAACGGCGAGTGAAGGGAAGGCGTACCCACGGTTCGCCCGAACCAGCACGACGTCAGATGCCGCAGCCTAGGTAGGCAGCAAGAACAACAGGACCATCAGCAGGACGGCGGCCTTGCCGGCATCCTGACATGCGGCGCGTTGCCGCTCTTGCGCCGGCTTCCGTATGTCTCGGATTCGAGACATTAACCACGGGTCTGGGATGGTTGACCGGTCGCCGGTGGGGTCCAATGAACTCATGACATCAGCCCACCTCTCCACAACCCAGCTGGATTCCGACGTGGCCGCGATCGCTGTCGGCATCGGCCCGCTGTCCTTCGAGGACGTGGTGGCTGTTGCCCGCCACGGCGCCCGGATTGAGATCACCCCCGACGCGCTCGCCGAGATCCGCAGGAGCCGCACCATCATCGAGGGCCTGGCCGATGACGTCGAGCCGCACTATGGGGTCTCGACCGGCTTCGGTGCGCTGGCCACCAAGCACATCGCGCCGGACATGCGTGCCCAGCTCCAACGCGGTCTGATCCGCAGCCACGCGGCCGGCTCCGGTCCCGAGGTCGAGCGTGAGGTCATTCGCGCCCTCATGCTCCTGCGTCTCTCGACCCTGGCCACCGGGCGGACCGGCGTGCGCGAGGAGACGGCTGTGGCATACGCGGGCATGTTGAACGCCGGGATCACCCCGGTGGTCCACGAGTACGGCAGCCTCGGATGCTCGGGTGACCTCGCGCCGCTGGCGCACTGCGCGCTGGCCCTGATGGGCGAGGGGCCGGTCCGCGACGCGTCGGGCCAGCTGAGCTCTGCCGCCCAGGCGCTGACCGCGGCCGGCATCACCCCGATCGCGTTGCGCGAGAAGGAGGGCCTGGCCCTGATCAATGGCACGGACGGCATGCTCGGGATGCTCGTGCTGGCCATCACCGACCTGCGCAACCTGCTCAAGGTCGCCGACCTCACCGCAGCGATGAGCGTCGAGGGGCTGCTGGGCACCGACAACGTCTTCGCCGCCGACCTGCAGGCTCTGCGACCGCACCCCGGTCAGGCTGCGTCGGCCGGCAACCTGCGCAGGATCCTGGCCGGAAGCCCGATCCGGGCCAGC
>Ga0209748_1001139_pt1 | contig 13210 bp, 9 predicted proteins | sample BarGraIncu00421A_FD_185490 | JGI IMG/M metagenome (GOLD analysis project Ga0209748, IMG submission 185490) | Arctic peat soil microbial communities from Barrow, Alaska - Barrow Graham LP Incubations 004-21A (SPAdes) (version 2) | ecosystem: Environmental > Terrestrial > Soil > Wetlands > Peat... | reverse complement strand
TTAAAATCCAGTTGTTTTAAAACTGATGTAAGATTCTTGTTTGCAAGAGCTTTTTGACCCATTTGAATAAATTCACTATTTGATTTCAATCCACCATCAATTAAAATAATATTGCCTTCTTTATCTAAAAAATAAAATGCCGGGACGCCAGTAGTGTTGTTTTTTATCCAATTGCTAACAGAGTCATTACGTGTGGCATCCAGATCGAACTTCTTAATGATAAAATTCTTATTAAAAAATGTTGCTACCAATGAGTCCTGAAATACAGTTATTTCAAGCTTTTTGCAAGGAACGCACCAGACAGCAGTTACATCTACAAAGATCAACTTTTCAGATGTTCCGGCTTTTAATAATAATTGGGGAATTTCCTTTTCATCAAATTGAAGAGACTTGTTCTGAGCAAATGATTTACCTTGAAAAACAAAAAAGAACAACAAAAGAAATAGATATTTCATAGATTTTACCGATTTGTATTAGACTATATGACTAAAATATAATTGTGTAAATATAATTGAATTATGCAAATAATTGTTAACTGATTTGTCTTATTAAATATTATGCAATCATTTAGATGATAATTCTTTTGTGTACCTGATTAATTCAAATCCTCCAATGGCTCCATGCCCGGGAATTACTATTTTGGCAGATGGGAATTTTTTGATCAACTTATCTATTGTCATGGGATAAGCCGATAAATCCCCGTCGGCAGTATTTCCCAAATTTTTACTATCCATGCTTTTAATCATGCATCCCGGAAACAGAATCTTTTCAGAAGGAATCCAAACCACAATATTATCCAGCGTATGTGCTGCTCCAAAATAATAACATTTGATCAGCTTGTTCCCAAGTTTTAACTGCAAAGAATCTTTAAAACCAAAAGTCGGAACGGGTAAATGTTTAGTCCTTGCAATTTCAATGGTCTTTTGACTTGCATAAGACTTGATTTTTAGACTTTGCAGATAAACCAGACCCCCTATACAGTCGCTGTGCCAATGATTTGGAACAAATCCTACAATATTCAATTTCAAAGAATCCTTCAGCCATCTAATTAAAACTTTTGTCTGTAAATCTGTCACCGGGGTATCAAACAAAAATGCATCTCCTCCATTTATAAATACCAATCCATTTGAAGCAACCCGTCCATAAGGAGGTATCTCTGCATAAGAAACATGCATATATGCATGCTCAGACAATTTAATCAACTCAATATCACTGGAAACCTTTATCATTTGATATCCGGACTGTGAAAATCCATAACACTGAAGCAAAACGGCGATTATAATTATTATCAGCTTTTTCATAACGACATCTTTATCTGCAATCTGATTAATAATTTTCACAATTAGTGAACTGATTTATTCCTAAAACAAAGTTACAAAAAAACCAACCTCACAATCAAGGATTCGGAGTCCGCCAAACTCCGCCATCCACCGCCAAACTCCACCAACATCCTTTTTATTTGGAAAAACATCATTTAAATTGTACCTTTATTTGCCTTTCAAATAGGCAAAGAAGAAATCGGATCTATTCATTTAAAAGTCTGTTTCCTGAAAAAACAAACTGTAACCACTTCCCTGATGATTCTTCGAATATTCTTTGACACTTCCTTGAATATTCCCGGATAATGGTTCTCTAACCCAAAAATTTCCTGATTACATCCCGTTTCTTTCCCGAATCTATGCCGTATGAACTCATACGGCCTAAATACGGCTCAAATACGGCCTAAATACGGCAATGATACGGCTTAGAAAGGAATTATCGGGGAGTTATTCTTACTTATTCAAGGGATATTCGAAGAATTATTGTGTCTGGTCCTGCAAAGGGTTGACAAATATCCGCATCAAAATCAAATGACCTATTCATCTGGTTTTGAACACATCTATACTTGTAAAAGTAGTTCATTTTTTGCCAAAAAGCAACAAATATTGTTTGAAAATTGAGATGCTGCAGCTATTTCATTTGGTTACAAATGAAAAAATAATAGATCAGGGTCTAATTTTACGAGTCAATTTTAGTTTTGTTATACTTACATGGCCACTGATTATTCTTAAAACCTCAACCTTTTCTGAAGTTATCCTATAGATAACTAGGTAAGAGCCAAGTATAATATTCCGATAAATCTTGTTTTTTGTTTGTAAATGTCTGCATTCGGGATGTAAATAATACATAAAATCTAAACACCAAACCCTGCTGTATATATCAGCTATGAAACTTTTAGCTGCAATTGAACCGAATACTTCCTCTCCATGAATGTAAACATCTATGAGATCTAAATCAAATTGTAGGGAAATGACTACTTCTTTTCTCTCGTTTTCACCCATGACTCAAAATGTTCCATAGACTCCTGTACCGTGAAAAATGGACCTTCTTCTGCTTTCTGAATTCCTGAAACAAATTCTTCTTGAGTCAGCTTTGTGTCAGGAAGAACCCAATTCTTTTCTTTACTCTTTATCTTTTTAGATTTAATTTCTTTCATTTTGAAATGAATTTAAACAAAGGTACAATACAGAAAATGATAAATCAATAAATGATTGTTAAATCTGTATGACAAATAATCTCATGAAGAAAACTCAGGCAAATTTGACGATCAGTTCTGTGAGGCGGGTGGCAAAGCCACATTCGTTATCATACCAGGCTACGATCTTGACAAGGTTATTCTTTTCGCCAAGCACTGCTGTTAATCCGGCATCAAATATGGCGGAATGAGTATTGCCAATTATGTCAACTGAAACGATGGGGTCCTCGGTATATTCCAGAATTCCTTTCATCGGCCCTTCGGCAGCAATGCGGAATGCGTCATTTATTTCCTGCACGGTGACTGAGCGTTTCAGTGTACAGGTGAGGTCTGTCAGTGAGCCATCGGGTACAGGAACCCGGATGCCAAAGCCTCCAAGCTTACCTTCGAGGTGTGGAAAGATACGGGTAACGGCTTTCGCTGCTCCGGTAGTGGTTGGCACTATGGATTGGGCTGCAGCTCTACCCCTGCGCCAGTCGGTATGGGGAGCATCGATGAGGTTCTGGTCGCGGGTATAAGAATGGACGGTTGAAATAAATCCATCTTCAAGTCCCCAGTTATCGTCGAGGATCTTGATCATGGGGGCCACACAGTTGGTAGTACAGGATGAATTTGAAATGATCAGATCGTTGCGGTCTATCACATCGTCATTGATACCCAGTACTATAAATTTTATGTCGTTGGCAGACGCTTTTGCAGGTGCAGAAATAATCACTTTCCTCGCTCCGGCTGTTATGTGTTTCATGGCGTTGTCCTTGTCGGTAAACAGCCCTGTGGATTCTACCAATACATCGATGTTTAATTCACCCCAGTTGATTTCCCCGGGTTTTGAACTGCGAAATACCTTAATGGATTTATCGTTCACGATGATACAATCACCCAAAGCTTTGACAGTCCCATCAAACCGGCCATGAACAGAGTCATATTTTAACAGATGTGCCAGGTTGTCTACCGGTGCAAGATCGTTAATAGCAATAACTTCAATATTTTCATTCTTTGCCATCATCCGGAAAGCAATCCTCCCGATACGGCCAAACCCGTTAATGGCAACTCTTATTTTTTTCATTCTTCAAATAATTGAAATCCTGTGCAAAGGTAAGAAAAGGAAACTATCGACTTTTCTTTATCTTTGCCTGAAACATTTTATATATTATGCAAAAAGCCATCAACTATTTAACTGAGAATAAAGACCGTTTTTTAGAAGAATTATTTGGTCTTATCCGCATCCCATCCATTAGCTCGTTGCCTGAAAACAAATCCGATATGGTTAGTGCAGCCAACTATTGGAAAGATTCAATATTAAAGGCAGGTGCCGACAAAGCTGAAGTCATGACTTCAGACGGCAACCCTGTCGTTTATGGAGAAAAAATAATCAATCCCGCTTTGCCTACCGTTTTAGTTTATGCACATTATGATGTGATGCCCATTGACCCGATAGAACTTTGGGATTCAAAACCTTTTGAACCCATCGTAAAAGATGAAAAGATTTATGCAAGAGGCGCCAATGATGACAAGGGCCAGGGATTTATGCATGCCAAGGCTTTTGAGTCAATGGTAAAAACTGGAACCTTGCCTTGCAACGTTAAATTCATGATCGAAGGAGAGGAAGAAATTGGCTCACCAAGTCTGGCAAAATGGTGTAAAGAACACAAAGAGATGCTGAAGGCAGATATCATGCTGGTTTCGGATACAAGCATGATCGACCCACAGACTCCGGGTGTGACCGTTGGTTTGCGTGGGCTGACGTATATGGAGGTTGAAGTTACAGGGCCTGAAAAAGATTTGCATTCAGGTGTGTTTGGAGGTGCAGTTGCCAATCCTGCCAATGTGTTGTGCAAAATGATTGCCTCGCTGATTGATGATAAGGGACACATTACGATTCCAGGTTTCTACGATGATGTGATCGAATACAGTAAAGAGGAAAGAAAGGATCTTGCGCTCAAGCCTTTCGATCTTGAAGAGTACAAACAATCTCTCGGCATTGAAGAGGTGGCGGGAGAAGATGGATACACGACGATAGAACGCACCGGAATCCGTCCTACACTGGATGTCAACGGAATATGGGGAGGGTACACAGGCGAAGGAACAAAAACTGTTCTTCCTGCAGTGGCACATGCAAAAATTTCAATGCGGCTTGTTCCGAACCAGGATTGGAAGAAAATTGCGCAATTGTTTGAAGATCATTTTAAAGCAATTGCTCCCAAAAGTGTAAAGGTTAAAGTTGAATCATTGCATGGTGGTCAGAGTTATGGCGTTCCGGTTACGACGCCGGCGTATAAGGCTGCATGTGACGCGTGCGTAAATGTCTTTGGAAAGAAACCCATTCCATTAAGAAGTGGTGGAAGCATTCCGATCATGTCTGCGTTTGAAGATATCCTCAAAATAAAAGCCATATTGCTTGGGTTTGGTCTTGAGTCAGATGCCATTCATTCACCCAATGAAAACTACAGGTTGGAAAATTATTATAACGGAATCGAAACCATCATCAGATTTTATGATCATTTCTCAAAAATAAAATAAGACCCTGGTTAAACAGGCAAAAGAAAAGCAAACATCCAGTATTTTATCACCAAATTCCTTTAAAAAATGGTGTTTGGTGATAATTTTATTAATAAGTTGTTAATTTTTAACTTTTTATTACAAACTATTTTCATTAGTTTTGGAAACTCAAGCCCCTAAAATCAATTATGCAGTTTAAAAAGAATATTCCTAACGCCATTACATCATTAAATCTGGTGAGTGGTTGCATCGGCATCATGCTGGTTTTCAGAGGTTCCGTGGAATTAGGTTCTATCTTTGTGATCGTTGCTGCAGTGTTTGATTTCATGGATGGTATGGCGGCACGTTTATTGCACGTTCACTCTGAAATAGGTAAAGAACTTGATTCTTTGGCTGATTTGGTTTCATTTGGTGTTTTGCCGGGAGCTTTGGTCTATGTTATGCTTGAACAGAGTTCATTCCCATCATGGGTTGTATGGTTTGCTTTAATCATACCTGTGTTATCAGCAATTCGTCTTGCGAAGTTTAATCTGGATACCCGTCAAACTGAATCTTTTCTTGGATTACCCGTTCCGGCTAATGCAATTTTCTGGGTTGGTGTGACTTATATCAACTCCCGGTTATTAACATCCGGAGTAAATGAATTTTTACAATCGATTTTTAATCAGCCACTAATCATCATAATTCTGACAGTAGTGTTATCACTGCTTCTAGTATCAGAACTGCCTCTATTCTCACTAAAGTTCAAGAATTTAAAATGGGGAAATAATCAAACCCGTTTAATTTTTATTGGATTGGCATTGATTTTATTTATCGTGCTCGGTGTAAGCTCCTTACCAATGATTATTGTACTGTACATTCTCATTTCAATCCTTGTTAATCTGCGCGCACTCAAACATGCAAATTAACCGTAAAATGAAACGATGAAAAAGAAATTACGAATATTACTAGTGACCTTCATACTATCTTTTTTGATGTTTGATGGAAATCAATTGTTGAGTGCAATCTCTTCGCGATTTGAAATCATTTCTGATAACGATCTGGATGCATTGGCTAAAACCATAAATTCGGATATTATCAATAAACTCGATTCTGTTTTTAATAAATATGCTGTACAGGGTTTCTCCGGAAGTGTATTGGTTGCATGTAACGGACATGAACTCTATACACGCAGCAACGGATTTTCGAACTGGGAAACGCTGGCCGATATCAATGAAAATAGCATCTTCCAATTGGCTTCTGCCAGTAAGCAATTTACTGCCATGTCGATTATGTTGCTTAAACAACAAGGCAAAATAGATATCGATGCCAAAGTAACTGATTACCTTCCTGAATTGCCTTACAAAAACGTTACTATTCGTAACTTACTGAATCATACTTCAGGACTTCCTGATTATGTTGGATTTCTGAATGGTGCCTGGAGGGATAAAACGAAAAATCCAACCAACGAGGATGTGGTCAGTATGTTGGCCGCCCGGAAGTTGAAATTAAGATTTGTACCCGGCAGCAGATTTGTATATAGCAATACCGGTTATGTTGTACTTGCAACTATCGTTGAAAGGTTATCAGGTGAAAGGTTCCCTCTATTTGTAAAACACAACATCTTTGACCCTTTGGGAATGACCCATTCATACGTACACTCTACTTCGCTGGATGTGGATAGTTTACACCAGAGTGCGATGGTTATTGGACATAGAGGTCATTTTGTGATTCCTATGACTCCTTGTGATGGACCCGTTGGTGACAAAGGTGTATATTCAACGGTTGAAGATCTTTATCTTTGGGACCAGGCACTTGAAAAATCTAAACTTCTTCCTACAGATATACAGGAAGAAGAGTTTTCACCGGGACGTACAAATAGTGGAGCAGAAGTTCCTTATGGTTTTGGCTACCGTCTAAGGAGTTGCCCATGGGGTAGGCTTGTTTACCATAACGGATTATGGGGTGGTTTTAAATCGAGTTTCATGCGTTATATTGATGCACAAACTACTGTTATCGGGTTGAACAATACAAATTCAACAGCACTGCATGGTTTAGTTATGGACCTGAGTAAGATCATCAATGATGCTCAAAAAGACAGGTTAACAGATGATATCATCTTTTCGTTATTAAAATCGGACTCAGATAATATTGCTGAAAAGATTCAGACTATTGTTAAAGGTAGCAACGCTTCGCAGATAAATGCAAAGAAACTGAGATGGGCAATTGATTATCTGAACGCAACCAAGAAAGTTCAATCGGCTCAAAACCTGAGTTTGTTGGCATATAAACTCAAGGAAAGCGGAGCACCCACAGAATCAACAACAAGTGTCAGAATGACGAATTAGTCACTGTTGATCAACAATATTTATAAAGGCAATGTATTTAAACAATACATTGCCTTTTTTCTTAAAAACCAGAAGCCCCTTGCGGGGCTTCTGGAAATAAAAACAGAATAAATAGTTTAAAGTTTGGATGATTAATTAATCATTAAACATCATGAAAGCATTTGTGTAGTTCGTCGAGTAATTCTTAGCAAATAACAGATTAACAAATAGTAGTATATTCAAGTAATAGTAGTTATTTAGTTTTGTTTTTGTGATTTGCTATAAATAAATAAAGCAAAAACCCTGCCAAAATGAAATAAAGTCTAAGAAACTTTTTTTATTTGTCCGTAGGACAAAAGAAAAAATAAAATTTAAACAGTCTCTTATTTCCTTAACTCGAAATTCTGACCGAGATATACTTTCCTCACCTGCTCATCGTCTGCTAATTCCTGGGAGGTACCGGCCTTTAAAACTGAGCCTTCGAATAAAAGATATGCCCGGTCTGTAATTGTCAAAGTCTCATGTACATTGTGATCCGTGATCAGTATCCCGATATTTCGCTCTTTCAGCTTTGAAACAATCCCCTGGATATCTTCAACAGCAATAGGGTCAACACCTGCAAATGGCTCATCGAGCAGGATAAACTTTGGATCGACTGCCAGGGCACGTGCAATCTCTGTACGGCGACGTTCCCCACCCGAAAGCTGAATACCCAGACTCTTGCGAACATATTGAAGGCTAAATTCAGTAATCAGTTGCTCAAGCCGGTGTCTTTGTTCCTCTTTAGTAAAGGCAGTGAATTCAAGCACCGCTTTTATGTTATCCTCTACACTGAGTTGACGGAAAACTGAAGCCTCCTGTGCCAGATAGCCGATACCTTTTTGAGAACGCTTATACATGGGCAATGTGGTAATTTCCTCATCATCCAGAAAAACCTTTCCTGAAAACGGTTTAATCAAACCCACAATCATGTAAAACGAAGTTGTCTTCCCGGCACCATTGGGTCCCAGTAATCCAACAATCTCCCCTTGTTTTACTTCAACAGAGACTTTATTTACAACAGTACGGTTACGGTAAATCTTTACGAGATCCTGCGTTCTTAAGATCATGGGATACAAAAATTATTGGATACAAAGTTAACAATTTTAAGTGTTTCGACAAAGACTCCTTCATAATTAGAGATCGAAGACCATTGAAACCATTATACCAAATTTCTTTGCATTGGGTTTGTCGAGATGTGACAATCGCCAGACTCCGTCTACCCTGATAAAACGCAGTATATTTTCAACACCTACACCCGCTTCAAAATAAGGTTTACGCAGATCAGAAGTTCCTGCAGGCAGTATATTGAAGTTCATATTCTGACTACTGATTGTACCAACAACTCCTTTTACCCAAGCCAATTCACGCCATTTTAGTTTGCGCATCAAAGGAATGTGATTGAGGAACAAACCACTAAAGTGATGAGTATAACTGAAATTTACATATTTGTCGCTCACGAATTCATAGTAATTCATCAGGTTAAATGCATACTCATCAAACATATATGTCTCGTTACCCGGATGGATTTTAAGTAATGTATAAGGCACCTTCCCCCAGACCTGTCCGGCTTCGATCGTGTATTTTGACCAACCCCATGTGAGGATATTAAACCAATGTTCGGTCCTGAGCTGTAGACGGTGATATTCATATTGGCTACCCAATATTTTTGCAGGACTATAAGCATATTGAATTTCGAGAATAGGGTATTTTGCTCCAAGACTGGTACGATCAAAGTTGCCCATTATCAATTTTTCTCCTAAAGCCAAACGGGTGTTAATACCAAATTCAGTAGTAGAAATATCAGGACGCGATATTTGCGTACCCGTAATCTGATCCCTCATTACAAACGGGCCACTTGGTGGAGCATAAAGTTTACGGTGAGTGATACTGATTGTGTTTAAAAATCCAGTAAACCACTCATGATCATAAAAGACTTTATACTGATCAACCATTGAAAGTTTATTGGCAGGACTTCTTCTGAACACAGCTGCAAGTAAGAAATCTTCTCTGAACGCATTTAAACTTGTTCCGAGTTGTTCAATATCATGTGTTACACCTCCACCCAAAGCTCTCCGGGGATTTTTATTCAGCATCCACAAGACCTCGGCATTATATTTAAAGGCTTTATCCTGTGTGCCGTATGCTACGTGACCGGTTAACTGGACTTTCTTACTAAAGTCATAGCTTGTATGTCCCCCAATCCGAAAACGGGTCCCTTCAAGACTATTAAAACTGATGGTTGACATATAAGGTCCCCAATCAAAAAGACCTTTATAATAATACCCACTGGTAATCATTTGAATTACATTAAGGTATGTATTAAAAACAGGCATATTCTCGAGGGTATCAATCATATGATAGATTGTTTTTTCCTTGAGCGAAAGTTCTTCATGACGGTTTTCGTTCCAGAACTGATCATTCTTAACCAATGCATCAGGTTCAACAATTGTACTAACAGGTTGATTATAGAATTTTGAATCTTTGGGTTGATTCAGTACGAAATTTTTATATGTTGTTGTCTTAGTTCCATAGAAACCCATTTGCTTTGTAGTCTTTTCGAGCAGGTTGAAATCCGCAATCATCTTATCACGTACCAACATCCAGTAACCATTGACTTGTTCATATTCCTGGCTCAACTGCAGGTCGTTGACAAAATTCATGTTTACATCATGAGACATCTGCATATCGATACTCTTCACTGCAAATGTTGTATCATTGATCCAAAGGGTTCCTGAAAAAGTATATTCCTGTTTGCGTTTAGGTCTGAAGGTGACTTTATAACACCATCTATTGTCAACCCTGGCACTGTCAAGAAGAAAATACTTGTAAAAATCGAGTCCAAAACCGGCAACAGGACTTACAAAGTTTTTCTGAAACAGATTGATATAGTTGTCATAAATATTCACATTCTGAACCAGATCTCCTAAGAACTGTGCATAACTGGGATCATTAATCCCTGAAAGTTTATTTGCTTTTATCTTCTCAATAGAGGCTTTGGGGTTCTTACGATAAAACACATCTGAAAGTGATTCGGATATAAAAATTGGCAAGTAAGTTTTCCCGTTTACAGATGAAGTATCCACATAATTGAAGATAAACTTGAAGGGTTTCAGAATCTTTTTGTTTCTAAACTTATCGGATATATTGTTGGCATCCAACTGAATTTTATTGTAGGCTTCATACTGATAAGCATCTAACTTCTCTCTGTCATTGTTTTTCTTATTGGCAACGACTTTACGCATAAACTTTATTGCAGGATTTTCTCCGGGAGTAATTACAACGGCATTTAATAAAGTTGACAGCGGTTCCAGTGAGACATTGATCGTCTGAAATTTAAATTTGACAACGGGTACAACCTTTTGTTTATATCCCATCATTCTGACTACGAGAGAGTCGTTGGCATTCTTGGTTTCAAGAGAAAATTTACCATCAAGGTCGCAGTTGGTTCCTATTGTAGTGCCTTTAAAAAAAACACTTGCCAATGGAAGCATTTCACCTGTAACAGCATCTGTGACTTTACCGGTTAATTTTGTTAACTGAGCAAAACAAAGTGCTGGTAATAAGAATAATATAAATAATATAGGTGTCTTTTTTTTCATAATGGGAGCGTTTATACTAACAGATTGTTAAATATAAATGCAAGTTGTGTTTGGATGAATAATTTGCAATCAGGTATTATTTAGACTCAACTGAGGCGTTTTGGTTTAAAGCATCCCAAAATTCAACAGCACGTCTTGAATGTGGTATAACAATAGTACCACCCACTAAATTAGCAATGGCCATTGTTTCGAATAGCTCTTTTTCACTTACTTTCAGTTCATGACACTTTTGAATATGATACTTCACACAGTCATCGCACCGCAAAACCATTGAAGCTACCAATCCTAATAACTCTTTGGTCTTTTCAGAAAGAGCACCTTCTTTATATGCATTCGTATCAATATTATATATTCTTTTTATGACAAGATTATCAGCAGATAAAATTCTGTCATTCATTTTTTCACGGTAGTCATTAAATTCTTTTACAAGGTCACTCATATCTGAATAAGTAATAAATAGTTAATACTAACAATGTTTGAATATCTTTTGTTTTTGAAAACAATACTGATTATTAAATTCCGTTTATAAAAATCATTGTATATTTGAAAGAACCGCAAAGGTAATCATTAAACTAATTGTGGTATACACACAATGACTTTTTGAACAACCGGGCCTAAGAGTCAAACATATTGGGATTTCAAAACTTTTTAGCTACTGTTTAAATTTGTCCGTAGGGCATTAATATCAATAGAGATATCGTTGTAATATGTCTTTTCCCCGTAAGGGATTAACCTTTAATGTTAATGCCCTACGGGCAAAAAAAGAGGGGAAACCTCATTTCTATTGACATTAATGCCCTACGGGCAAAAAGAAAAAAGAAACTTAAACAGTCTCTTAATTTATTTTGATTTTAAATAACAATTTAACTTGGAATTATAAAAGTTTTTTTCCAAAATTTGCAGCCTTTTTCAATTTGTCTGAGGGAAAAGCTATTTTACACACTTTCAAATTATTATTATTTTTAAAACTTAACGCTGAAGTTATTGTTGGTATTTTGTGTGCTTTAAAAACATTTTAAAAAAATTCATAAAACAGTGTTTTTTGCAAACATAAATTGATATTTATAGTTAACTTTGTATTAAGCACCTTAACTCTGAATCTTAAATTTTGACCCAACTGACCCGGAAGGCCAGTGATGGGAGTTTAAAGAAAGTGTTTTAAAAAATCGGTTGGTAAATAAATTAAATACAGAAATGGCGAATAAGCAGGATTATCCTCTACACGAATTACTCAAAAAATTCTTTGGGTTTGAAACCTTCAAAGGAACGCAGGAGGCTATAATCAAGAATTTAATGGCAGGTAATGATACATTTGTCATTATGCCTACCGGTGGTGGTAAATCATTGTGTTACCAGTTACCGGCATTGGTTCTGGATGGAACTGCCATCATTATATCTCCTCTTATTGCATTGATGAAAAATCAGGTTGATGCTATTCGCAACTTTGGTTCTGTCACAGGCATTGCACATGTATTAAACTCATCGCTTACCAAGGCTGAGATCTTACAGGTAAAAGCGGACATGACAAGCGGACATACAAAATTATTATATGTCGCCCCTGAATCATTAACAAAAGACGAAAACGTAGCATTTTTAAAAGATATTGATATTTCTTTCTATGCCATTGATGAAGCGCATTGTATTTCGGAATGGGGTCATGACTTTCGACCTGAATACAGACGACTGCGTCCGATTATCGAACAGATTGGCAAAAAAGTACCCATTATTGCATTGACGGCTACTGCTACTCCAAAGGTACAGCAGGACATTCAGAAGAATTTAAACATGATGGATGCAAATGTTTTTAAATCTTCATTCAACCGTCCGAATCTGTATTATGAAGTACGCCCCAAGAATGATGACGTCTCAAAAGAGATCATTAAATACATCAAGCAAAATAACGGGAAGTCAGGAATAGTATATTGCCTGAGCCGTAAAAAAGTTGAAGAGATTGCAGAGACCCTTCAGGTAAACGGCATTAAAGCTCTTCCCTATCATGCAGGTCTTGATTCAGCCACAAGGGTAGAAAACCAGGACAAGTTTCTGATGGAAGAAGCAGATGTTATTGTAGCAACGATTGCTTTCGGAATGGGAATAGACAAACCGGATGTGCGTTATGTCATCCATCATGATATTCCCAAAAGTCTCGAAGGGTATTATCAGGAAACCGGTAGGTCGGGTCGTGATGATGGCGAAGGCAACTGTATTACTTTTTACAGCTATGATGATATCATCAAGCTGGAGAAATT